>Ga0308160_10005314_pt1 | contig 13485 bp, 10 predicted proteins | sample PhyFR1_FD_201036 | JGI IMG/M metagenome (GOLD analysis project Ga0308160, IMG submission 201036) | Phyllosphere microbial communities from UC Gill Tract Community Farm, Albany, California, United States - DLSLF.R1 | ecosystem: Host-associated > Plants > Phyllosphere > Unclassified | place: USA... | reverse complement strand
CGTTCGATGGAATGTAATTGGCAATGAAGCCGGCGCGCATTACGCCCATTACCAATTGCAATACACCGGCGATCAGGACCGACACCAGCAGGATATCGAATGCACCGAGTTTGGTGATGGAAGCCAGTACTACGGCCGCCAGGCCGGCGGCCGGGCCGCTGACGCTGGTGTGGGAACCGCTGATCATGCCGACGACGATACCGCCGATGATGCCGGAAATGATACCGGCAAACATCGGCGCGCCCGAGGCCAGCGCGATGCCCAGGCACAGGGGCAGTGCGACGAGGAAAACGACAATGCCGGCTGGCACGTCGTATTTAAGGGTGTTTACTTTCATGAGAATCCCAAGGAAAAATGCAGGTTGCCCGACAATAAGCATTACATTACAGGGCGCTGCATTACAGCCGCATTACACTCGAATTACATTTGCATGACACGCCACACTACTGTAATCCGGGATGGGCGCTGGGGATAATCAATCGATAAGTATTCCTATGAATTATTGCGATAAAACAAATTCACAGATGGCATCGGCAATGATTTGAAAATCATAACATGTGACATTGCAAATAAGTAATATTTTAATTTGAGGATAATACCGATTTTAATAGAAAAAAACGGTTTTAGTTATTATTGATTTGAACAAGCAAGCGTGAAGCGCGCGCACGGCGGGGCGAACAAGACGGGGGAAGTGACGGCAAGATTGTGGCCGCGCCTTCCGTCAGGTAGAATAGCTGACTGCGTGTGTCGCCATAGTACAATGGATAGTACAAGGTCCTCCTAAGACTTAGATGCAGGTTCGATTCCTGCTGGCGACACCACTTCCCGCCTCACACTTCCCCGTTACGCAGCCGCCGCCGGCGTCGATCAGGTCATTCTCCGTTCCGGATGGCCCGCCAGTCGGTACAATGCGCGTTTCATTTACTGTTTCCGACCGCGTCCGCTTGCGCCGCGGTCCCGCACACGATCATGGCCGTCATCTCTCTTTCTTCTGCACAATTGGCCTTCGGCCACGTCGCGCTGCTCGACCACGCTGATTTTTCCTTCGAGACCGGCGAACGCGTCGGCCTCATCGGCCGCAACGGCACCGGTAAATCCTCGCTGCTGAAAGTCATCTCCGGCCGCTCGAAGCTGGACGATGGCCTGCTGGTCATGCAGCAGGGCATCAAGATCGCCTACGTCGAGCAGGAGCCGGTGTTCGATCCCGAATCGACCGTGTTCGACGCCGTCGCCGGCGGCATGGGCGAGCAGCAGGCCATGCTGGCGGAATACGAGTCGCTCACCGGCCAGTTCGGCCAGGGCAATGACGACGCGCTGATGGAACGCATGCACGAGTTGCAGGTCAAGCTCGATGCCACGGACGCCTGGAACCTCGGCAACAAGGTCGAGACCACGCTCGGCCGCCTCGGCCTGAACGGCGATGCGCAGATGAAGACCCTGTCGGGCGGGATGAAGAAGCGCGTGGCGCTGGCGGTGGCGCTGGTGTCGGCACCGGACGTGCTGCTGCTGGACGAACCGACCAACCACCTGGACTTCCAGTCGATCCTGTGGCTCGAGGGCCTGTTGCGCGAATTCCGCGGCTCGGTGCTGTTCATCACCCACGACCGGCGCTTCCTGGATAACGTGACCACCCGTATCGTCGAACTGGACCGCGGCAAGCTGCTGTCCTTCCCGGGCAATTTCACCAAGTACCAGGAGCGCAAGGCCGAGTTGCTGGCGAATGAGGAAGTCGAGAACGCCAAGTTCGACAAGGTGCTGGCCCAGGAAGAAGTGTGGATACGCAAGGGTGTGCAGGCACGCCGTACCCGTGACGAAGGCCGCGTGCGCCGCCTGGAAGCGCTGCGGCTGGTGCGCGCCGCGCGCCGCGAGCAGCAGGGCCAGGTCAGGCTCGATGTCGGCACCGGCGAGCGCTCGGGCAAGATTGTGGCGGAACTGGACAACGTATCGAAGCGCTATGGCGACAAGGTCATCATCAGCGGCTTCACCGGTACCGTCCTGCGCGGCGACAAGGTCGGCCTGATCGGGCCGAACGGCGCCGGCAAGACCACCCTGCTGAAGATCATCCTGGGCGAGGAAACGGCCGACAGCGGCACCGTCAAGCTCGGCACCAAGCTGAACGTGGCCTACTTCGACCAGATGCGCAGCCAGCTCAACGAAGAGGCGTCGCTGGCCGATACCATCTCGCCGGGCAGCGACTGGGTCGAGGTCAACGGCCAGCGCAAGCACGTGATGAGCTACCTGGGCGACTTCCTGTTCGCGCCGGAACGCGCGCGCTCGCCGGTGAAATCGCTGTCCGGTGGCGAACGCAACCGCCTGCTGCTGGCGCGCCTGTTCGCCAAGCCGGCCAACTGCCTGGTGCTGGACGAACCGACCAACGACCTCGACATCGAGACCCTGGAACTGCTGGAGGAATTGCTGACCGACTACCCGGGCACCGTGTTCCTGGTCAGCCACGACCGTACCTTCCTCGACAATGTGGTCACGGAAGTGATCGTGTCCGAAGGGCAGGGCATGTGGCGCGAGTACGTCGGCGGCTTCAGCGACTGGGAGCGCGTGCGCGGAAGCAGCCCGGCACAGGCGGCCGCCCAGCCTGCAAAGCCGGCCGCGGCCAAGGCCGGCGCCGCGCCCGAGCCGAGCGCACCTGTTGCAAAAAAGGTAAAGCTGAGTTACAAGGATCAGCGTGAGCTGGATGAATTGCCCAAGCTCATCGCCAGCCTCGAAGACGAGCAGTCGGCGATCACGGCCATGTTGAATTCGGCCGATTTCTACAAGACGAACCCAGCCGACGCGCGCAGGATCACGGCGCGCAATGCCGAGATCGAGGAATTGCTGCTCGACGCGCTGGAACGATGGGAAACCCTGGAGGCGCGCGCCAAGGGCGAATGAACCGGCCGGCGCGGCCGCCACTTGATGGAGCGACATGAACGAGCATGACGACCGCTACACCGCACCCGCGGTGGCCGAGTTGAACAGCGGTGCGCCCGGCGCCGATGCGCCGATGTTCAACCGTGCAGCCTGGCTGCGCATCCTGCCGTTCGCGGCCTACATGCTGTTCCTCGTCATCGCCGACCTGCTCGAGCGCCTGGGCGTGGCGCCCGGGCCGCTGCGCTGGCTGTATCCGGTCAAGGTCGGCGTCGTCGCGCTCTTGCTGGCGCTGTTCTGGCGCCATTACCACGAGCTCGGCGCGCGTGGGCGCGGCCCGCGCCTGTCGGCCATTGCGCTGCTGACGGCGCTGGCGGCCGGTGTCGGCGTGCTGGTGCTGTGGGTCAGCCTGAATGCGGACTGGATGGTGGTCGGCTCCGCGTCCGGCTTCGACCCGCGCACTGCCGGGCGCATCGACTGGCTGCTGGTGGCGATCCGCATCGCTGGGGCGGCGCTGGTCGTGCCCGTGATGGAAGAACTGTTCTGGCGCTCCTTCCTGATGCGCTGGATTGTCAATCCGGACTTCGAGACCGTTGAGCCATCTCAACTCGGGCTCAAAAGCTTCGTTATCACCGTACTCCTTTTCGGGTTCGAGCATAACCTGTGGCTGGCCGGCATGGTCGCGGGCGCGGCGTACGCGCTGCTGTACATGCGCCATCGCAACCTGTGGTCGCCGATCCTCGCGCACGCCGTGACCAATGGCCTGCTCGGGGCCTGGGTGGTCATGACCGGCAACTGGTCGTACTGGTAATACCCGCCGCAGGCGCGACACAAGGCTGCCGGGACGGGTTTCCGGTATCCCATCCTTCCTTGCCGAAGATGAGCCTTCATGTCGATTCCACGCCTGCGTCCGCTTGTCTTTTTCCTCGTCCTCGCCGCCGCGCTCCCGGCCGGCGCCGGTCCCGGCGACGCGCTGCACGTGATCGGCACGCTCGCCTACGGACACGACGACAACCTGCTGCGCGTGCCGGACGGCAGCCCCGGCTACGACAACACCCGGGGCGATTCCTGGTGGACGCGCGAAGCCGGCCTGGTGTTCGACAAGACCTGGAGCCGCCAGCACCTCAGCGTCGTCGGCAAGCTGTCGAAGACCGATTTCGACCATTTCTCGCAGTTGAACTATGACGGCAAGGACGTGCAGGCCAACTGGTTCTGGCAGCTTGGCAATCGCCTGGACGGCAAGATCGGCGCCACCTACCAGCAGGTGCTGGCGCCGTACACCGATTTCGCCAGCAGCGAGCGCAACCTGCGCACCTTCCGCAGCCGTTTTGCCGAGGCCAACTGGCGCTTCCATCCGACCTGGCGCTTGCGTGCCGGCGTCCAGCGCGACAGGTACGCCTATGAACTGCTCAGCCAGCGCTACAACGACCGCACCGAGAACACGTCCGAACTCGAGCTCGGCTACCTGGCGCGCAGCGACAGCACGGTCGGCCTGGTGGCGCGCCGGGTCAAGGGCAGGTATCCCTACCCGCGCCCGGTCGGTCCGTTCAGCGTCAACGACAACTTCACCCAGGACGAACTGAAGCTGCACGTGCTGTGGAAGGCCAGCGGCGCGACCGAGCTCGACGCGCTGGTCGGCCACACGCGGCGGGAGCAGCCGTCCTTCGGCGCCGGCACCACCAGCGGCCTGGCCGGCAAGGTCAAGGCCGGCTGGCAGCCGCGCGGCAAGATGCGCTACAGCGCCGCGGTCTGGCGCGACTTCGCGCCGCTGGAGTCCACCGTGGTCAGCTACACGCTGAACAAGGGCGCCAGCCTCGGCGCCCAGTGGGATGCCACGGCCAAGATCCGCGTCAACCTCGACGCCGTCGCCGAGCGGCGCAACTACAACGCGCGCACCGGCATCGCGGTCGCGGGCGGCAGCGCCGGCCTGCGCGACTCGATCCGCACGGCCAGCCTGCGCGCGACCTGGGCGCCGCGGCCCACGCTGCAGGTGAGGGCCGGGGCGGCCCACCAGGCGCGCAGCGGCTCGGTGACCCTCGGCACCGGCAGCTTCACCTCGAACAGCGTGAGCTTGTCGGCCAGCGCGCAGTTCTGATTCGAGCCCTGTTCATGACCGTCAACGACATACCGCTGATTTCCTTCCTGCAGCGCGTCCTCGATCCCCTGATCGTCATGGGGACGCTGTACCTGTCGGCGCTGTGGTACCGCGCGCCGTTCTCGGGCTACCTGCTGGTGCTGATGGTACTGGCCTTCTTCATTTCCTCGGCCGTCTACCAGCACATCGATCCCTACCGCACCTGGCGTAGCGGGCGCATGTGGGCGTACGCGCGCGACACCGTGTTCGGCTGGTGCGTGACGATCGCCGTGCTGCTCTTCCTCGGCTCGTCCAGCGGCCTCAAATACTATTACGACGAGCGCGTGGTCGGGGCCTGGTTCGTCGCCACCCCGGCGATCCTGCTGGCCAGCCACATCGCCGTGCGCATGGTGAACAGCCCGGTACGCAGCCGGGTGGTGCGCTCGGCGGTGGTGGTCGGGGCCAACGACGTCGGCCTGAAATTCGCGCGCATCTGCGACGAGCAGCCGAACCTGTTCATGGCGGTGCGCGGCTTCTTCGACGACCGCGCCGACGTGCGCCGCCCGCCCGGCATGCGCCACCCGGTGCTGGGCACGACCAGAGACCTGGTGCGCTACGTGCGCGAGCACGGCATCAAGATGATCTTCATCAGCCAGCCGCTCTCGGCCCAGCCGCGCATCCGCAAGCTGATCGACGAGTTGCAGGACACCACAGCCTCGATCTACTTCCTGCCCGACGTCTACATCTTCGACCTGATGCAGGCGCGCTTCGACAACGTCGGCGGCATGCCGGTGATCGCGATCCGCGAAAGCCCCTTCATGGGCTTGAACAGCACGGTCAAGCGCGCCTCCGACGTGGTGCTGAGCGTGATCATCCTGGTGCTGCTGGCGCCCTTGATGGCGGCGATCGCCCTTGCCGTGAAGCTCAGCTCGCCGGGTCCGGTGATCTTCCGCCAGCGCCGCTACGGCCTGTACGGCGAAGAGATCGTCGTCTACAAGTTCCGCTCGATGACGGTGATGGAAAACGGCCTGGAGCTGGTGCAGGCCAGCCGCGGCGACCGCCGCCTCACCCCGATCGGCGCCTTCCTGCGCCGCACCTCGCTCGATGAGCTGCCGCAATTCGCGAACGTACTGCAAGGCCGGATGAGCATCGTCGGGCCGCGCCCGCATGCGGTAGCGCATAACGAGCAGTATCGGAAACTGATCAAAGGCTACATGTTGCGCCACAAGGTCAAGCCGGGCATCACCGGTTGGGCGCAGGTCAATGGCCTGCGTGGCGAAACGGCCACGCTCGACAAAATGGAAGCGCGCATCCAGTACGACCTCGATTACCTGCGCAACTGGTCGCTATGGCTGGACCTGTGGATCATCCTGCGGACGGTAAAAGTGGTGCTGACGCGTGAGAATGCTTTTTAGCAGTTCATTCGAAGACATTGGGTGAAATTTAGGCGTACTTAGGGACGACTTAAAGGCGCGGGTTCAATCGAGACGGCGCTTGCGGCGCCGGTCGGGCTGCGGACAATGTGATGAGATTGCACTTTTAACAAGGGCTGGGCACGCCATGACGAAGAAAGCGCTGATCACCGGGGTCACGGGCCAGGACGGCTCCTATCTCGCCGAGCTGCTGCTGTCCAAAGGCTACGAGGTGCACGGGCTGAAGCGGCGCGCATCGCTGTTCAACACCGGGCGCATCGACCACATCTACCAGGATCCGCACGTCGAGGACAAGCGCCTCTTCCTGCACTATGGCGATTTGTCCGATACGTCGAACCTGAACCGCATCCTGTGTGAAATCAAGCCGGACGAGGTCTACAACCTGGGCGCGATGAGCCACGTCGCGGTGTCCTTCGAGATGCCGGAGTACACGGCCGACGTCGATGGCCTCGGCACCCTGCGCCTGCTGGAAGCGATCCGCTTCCTGGGCCTGGAAAAGCGCACGCGCTTCTACCAGGCCTCCAGCTCCGAACTCTACGGCCTGGTACGCGACACCCCGCAGCGCGAAACCACGCCCTTCTATCCGCGCAGCCCGTACGCGGTGGCCAAGTTGTACGCGTACTGGATCACCGTCAATTACCGCGAAGCCTATGGCATGTATGCCTGCAACGGCATCCTGTTCAACCACGAATCGCCGCGCCGCGGCGAGACCTTCGTGACGCGCAAGATCACGCGCGGCCTGGCCAACATCGCCCTCGGCCTGGAGCGGCAACTCTTCCTCGGCAACCTGGATGCGCGGCGCGACTGGGGCCATGCGCGCGACTACGTCGAGATGCAGTGGCTGATGCTGCAGCAGGACCAGCCCGAGGATTTCGTGATCGCGACCGGGCGCCAGCATTCGGTGCGCCAGTTCGTCGAGCAGGCGGCGCGCGAACTTGGCATCGAGCTTGCCTGGCAAGGGAAGGGCGTGGACGAGCGCGGCATCGTTCTCGCGGTCGACGGCGATAAAGCGCCCGGGATTGTGCCAGGCCAATCGATCATCGCGATCGATCCCCAATACTTCCGCCCGACGGAGGTCGATACGCTGCTCGGCGATCCGGGCAAGGCACGCGAGCGCCTGGGCTGGGAACCCCGGACCGGTTTCGCGGCGATGGTGCAGGAAATGGTGGCGCACGACCTCGACACGGCACGCCGCCACAAGCTGCTGGCCTCGCATGGTTATGACGTCGCAATGTCTTTGGAGTGAACCTTGGATACTCAGCCCCGCATCTACGTTGCCGGCCACAATGGGCTGGTCGGTTCGGCCATCGTGCGCACCCTGCGCGCCCAGGGCCAGGCCAACATCGTCACGCGCAGCCACCGCGAACTGGAACTCACGGACCAGGCCCAGGTACGCGCCTTCTTCCGGGACGAGCGGATCGACCAGGTCTACCTGGCGGCGGCCCGGGTCGGCGGCATCCATGCCAACAACACCTATCCGGCGGAATTCATCTACGACAATATGATGGTCGAGGCCAATGTCGTGCATGAAGCATGGCGCAGCGGCATCCAGAAACTGCTGTTCCTCGGCTCGTCCTGCATCTACCCGCGCCTGGCCCGGCAGCCGATCCGCGAAGAGTACTTGATGAACGGCATGCTGGAACCGACCAACGAACCGTATGCCATGGCCAAGATCGCCGGCATCAAGCTGTGCGAAAGCTACAACCGCCAGTACGGCACCGATTACCGCAGCGTGATGCCGACCAACCTGTACGGTCCGGGCGACAACTACCACCCCGAAAACAGCCATGTGATCCCGGCCCTGATCCGGCGCTTCCACGAAGCCAGGCTGGCGGACGCGCCGGAAGTCGTGATCTGGGGCAGCGGTAAGCCAATGCGCGAATTCCTCTACGTCGACGACATGGCGGCGGCCTGCGTGCACGTGATGAACCTGGACCGCGTCACGTATGCCACGCATACCGACCCGATGCATTCGCACATCAATGTCGGCACCGGCGAGGACGTCACCATCGCCGAACTGGCGCACCTGGTGGGCGAGGTGGCCGGCTACCGTGGCCGCGTCGTTTTCGACACCAGCAAGCCGGACGGCACGCCGCGCAAGCTGCTCGACGTGTCCAAGCTGAATAGCCTGGGCTGGCGCGCCAGCACGCCGCTGCCTGATGGCTTGCGCCGCGCCTACGACGCCTTCGTCGCGGCAGGCGCGGGCGAGGACAGGCGCGCCGCCTGAGGTCCGCTTTCCTGAATGCCCGAGTTCGGGTCAACCAGCGAGGAATGCATCTTGAAGAATACCGATCCCGCCATGAAGATGATGTTTCCGACGAGTCCGGCACGCGCGCTGTGCGCCGTGCTGGTGCTGGCCGCCCTGCTGGGCGGCTGCGGCGACAAGGCCAAGGAAAAGAAGCCGGGCCAGGCGCTGGCCAGCGTGAACGGCGCCGAGCTCACGGTGCTGCAACTGAACGAGGAACTGCAGCGCGCGAACGTCGCGGCGGCCCAGCAGGAAGCCGCCAGCAAGCAATTGCTGCAGGTCTTGATCGACCGCCAGTTGCTGCAGGAAGCGGCGGCCCGCGAAAACCTCGACCGCGACCCGAAGGTCATGCAGGCGATCGATCGGGCGCGCTCGCTGATCATCGCCCAGGCTTACCTGCAAAAGCGCATCGGCAACGTCCCGCGTCCGACGCCGGCCGAGGTCGAGGAATACTTCAACAAGAACCCGGCCTTTTTCTCGGATCGCAAGCAGTTCGGTATGAGCGAGATCATCATCGCCGTCGGCGACCTGACGCCGGAAGTGCGCGCCGCGGCCGACAGCGCCAAGTCGCTTGACGAGGTCGCGGTCTGGCTGGACGCGCACAAGATCAAGTACGGCCGTACCGAAATCACGCGCTCCACGGCCGACGTGCCGCCGGCCTTGTCCGCGAAGCTGCTGGGCATGCCGAAAGGGCAGCTGTTCGTGGTCAAGGAAGGACCGCGCGCCATGTTCATCACCGTGACCGACGTGAAGGATGCGCCGGTGTCGCTGCAAGCGGCCGCACCGCAGATCGAGCAGTTCCTGATGAAGCGCAAGAACCAGGAAATGGCCGCGAACGAGCTGCAGCGCCTGCGCAGCACGGCCAAGATCGAATACCTGAACAAGTCGATGATGCCGGCGCCGAAATCCGGTGCGCAGCCGGCGGGCGCGACCGGCGTCCCGTCGGCGGCCGCACCGGTGTCTGCCGATAGCGACGGCAACGCCGACAAGGCGGCGCTCGACCGCGGCGTCGCCGGCTTGAAATGAATCCCGGGACCATGACGAACGAGGAGGAAGCATCATGAAACGGCTCATGTACTGGATCACCGTGGCGGCCCTGTCGCTGGCCGCGAGCCTGGCCGGCGCCGCCGAACTGCTGCTGGGACCGGGCGACGTGGTCAAGGCTTCGGTCTACGGCAGCCCGGATCTCGCGATCGAGACGCGGGTGTCGGAATCCGGCATGCTGACCTTCCCGCTGCTGGGCCAGGTGCAGGTCGGCGGCCTGTCGACCCAGCAGGCGGAAAAGAAGATCGGCGGGCTGCTGGAAAAGGGCGGCTACCTCAAAAAGGCGCAGGTCAACCTGCTGGTCACGATGCTGGCCAGCCAGCAGGTCTCGGTGCTGGGCCAGGTCAACAAGCCGGGCCGCTACCCGGTCGACGGCACGCGCAAGGTGCTCGACCTGCTGGCACTGGCCGGCGGCATCGGCCCCGAGGGCGGCGACATGGTCAGCCTGGTGCGCACGCGCAACGGCCAGACCACGCGCGAGACCATCGACGTGGTCGACATGGTGCGCAAGGGCGAGCTGAACCGCGATTATGAGGTGGCCGGCGGCGACATCATTTTCGTGGAACGCGCGCCGCGCGCCTGGATCACGGGCGAGGTGCAGCGCCCCGGCCCGTTCCGCATCGAGCGCGCGATGACGGTGCAGCAGGCGCTGTCGGCCGGCGGCGGCCTGACCATGCGCGGCACCCAGCGCGGCCTGGAAGTCACGCGTCGCGACGCCAATGGCGTGCCGCGCACGATCGATGCCAAGACCGATGACCTTGTGCAGGTGGACGACGTCATCACCGTACGGGAAAGCTGGTTCTGATCTTCAAAAGGTTTGCAATGAACGTCCATCAATTTTTGCTGATTCTGCTGGCGCGGAAAAAAATCATCCTGTCGACCTTGCTGGTGACGGTGGCGCTGGCCCTCGGCTTCAGCCTGGTCCAGTCCAAGACCTACAGGGCGACCGCGTCCGTGCTGTTGAACTACAAGGGCGTCGATCCGCTGACCGGCCTGACGATGCCGGGCCAGCTGCTGCCCGGCTACATGGCGACCCAGATCGACATCATCAGCAGCAAGAACGTGGCGCTGCGCGTGGTCGATGCGCTGCGCCTGGCGTCCAGCCCGGCCGTCATCCAGCAGTTCAACGACGTCAACGAGGGCAGGGGCTCGGTGCGCGACTGGCTGGCCGACCTGCTGCTCAAGAAACTGGAGATCGTGCCCTCGCGCGAATCCTCGGTGGTCGAGATCAGCTTCCAGGGCGCCGACCCGCAGTTCGCCGCGGCGGTGGCGAACGCCTTTGCCGACCAGTACCAGCGCATCACGGTCCAGCTCAAGACCGAGCCGGCCAAGAACGCCTCGAACTATTTCAACGAGCAGACCCGGCAATTGCGCGACAACGTGGAAGCGGCCCAGGCGCGGCTCTCCAAATACCAGCAGGAGAAGGGCATCGTCAGCCTCGACACCAACCGTGTCGACGTCGAACTGTCGCGCCTGAACGATCTGTCGGCCCAGCTGGTCGCGGCCCAGACCGCCGCGATGGAGGGCAATTCACGCCAGGCGGTGGCAGCGGCTGGGACAAATTCAGCCCTGAATTCGCCGGACGTCGCCAACAACCCGCTGATCCAGACCATGCGCGCCAACCTGGCCGTGGCCGAGGGCAAGTTCGCCGACACGGCGCAGCGCTACGGCAGCAACCATCCGCAATACAAGGCCGCCAAGGCCGAGCTGGACAAGGTGCGCGGCGAGCTGAATGCCGCCATGAACACGGTGACGCGCTCGGTCGGCGCCAACGCCCAGGTGCTGCGCCAGCGCGAAGCCGAGCTGCTTGACGCGGTGGCCAGGCAAAAGGCCAGGGTGCTGGAGCTGAACCGCGCGCGCGACGAGCTCGGCGTGCTGCTGAAGGACCTCGACAGCGCCCAGCGCGCCTTCGACGCCGCCTCGATGCGCTTTTCGCAGACCCGCATCGAAGCCCAGTCCTCGCAATCCGACATCTCGGTGCTGAACCCGGCCGTAGCGCCGATCGAGCCGTCCGGGCCGCGCGTGCTGCTCAACACGCTGGTCGCGATCCTGCTCGGCGCCATCCTCGGCGTCGGCATCGCGCTGCTGCTGGAACTGCTGAACCGTCCGGTGCGCTCGGCCGGGGACGTGCGCGACATGCTCGGCATACCGGTGCTGGGCACCGTCGAATGGAAGCCGGCGCGTGGCCGCGTGCGCGGCATCCGCGCCCTGATGGGCTCGCGCCGCCTGCTGCGCCTGAATTGAACGAGGACCGCCATGAATTCACCGATCCTGAACACCTTGCCCACCGAGCCGGGCGCCAATGCGGGCACCGACTCGAGCATGGGCGCGCTGCTGCTCGACAGCGGCAAGCTCGGCGTCGAGGATGCCGAGCGCGTGTTGCGCCTGCAGAAGGAGACCGGCATCCGCTTCGGCGAGGCGGCCGTGCGGCTGGGCCTGGTCAGCGAGGACGACATCCGGCAAGTGCTGGCTCGCCAGTTCTCCTATCCCTACCTGCAGAAAGGGCAGGCCGGGCTGTCGCCCAAGCTGGTCGCCGCCTACGAGCCGTTCTCGCCCCAGGTCGAATCGCTGCGCGCCATCCGCAGCCAGCTGATGCTGCGCTGGTTCGCGCGCGGACGGCGGGCGCTGGCCATTGTCGGCGTCGACCAGGACGATGGCGGCGCCTTGTTCGCGGCCAACCTGGCGGTCGTGTTCTCGCAGCTGGGCGAGCAGACCCTGCTGGTGGACGCCAACCTGCGCGCGCCGCGCCAGCAGGATACGTTTGCATTGAAGCCGCGCCAGGGCCTGTCGGACCTGCTGGCCGGGCGTGCCGACCTCGACGTGATCGCGCGGGTACCGGCTTTCGTCGACCTGTCCGTGATGCCGGCCGGCACGCTGCCGCCAAACCCCCAGGAACTGCTGGCGCGGGAAAGCTTCCGCCAGCTGAACACCCAGCTCGAAAGCCGCTACGACGTCGTGCTGTATGACGTGCCGCCGTTCCAGGTCGGCGTCGACGCGGTGGCCGTGGCGGGCCGCGCCGGCGGGGCGCTGCTGGTCACGCGCAAGGACCACACCCGGATCGCGCACATCGGCCGCGCCGCCGAGCAGTTGTCTGATGCCGGCTGCGAGATCCTGGGCTCGGTGTTGATGGAGTTCTGACATGGACACCGGCGTACGCTCCGCCACCCTGCACCCCGCCACGGACCTGCGTGCGCAGTGGCGCGCCCTGTTGCCCGAATGGTGGCCGGTGCTGGCCGGCCTGGCGCTGCTGTTCGTGCCGACCTTTTACCGCCTGTTCACCGGTGCATGGATCGGCGAAGAGCAGGGCCACGGCCCGATCATCTACGGACTGGCAATGTGGCTGATCTACCGCAAATGGCCGGACGTGATCGCGGCCGCCACGCCGGCGCGCCCGAGCTGGACCGGCTGGCCCGTGCTGGCCTTCGGCTTGCTGTCTTATATGCTGGGGCGCTCGCAGCAGATCCTGATGCTCGAGATCGCATCGATCATCCTGGTGATGGCGGCGGTGCTGCTGGTCAAGCGCGGCGCGCCGGCGCTGCGCGTGCTGTGGTTCCCGTTCTTCTTCATGCTGTTCATGGTGCCGCTGCCCGCCGAATTCGTGGCCGCGGTGACGATGCCGATGAAGATGGCCGTGTCCTGGGCGACCGAGCACATCCTGTTCGCCGCCGGCTTTCCCATCAGCCGTTCCGGTGTGATCCTGCAGATCGGCCAGTACCAGCTGCTGGTGGCCGATGCCTGCGCCGGCCTGCAGACCCTCCTGACGCTGGAAGCGCTGGGCCTGTTCTACCTGAACCTGATGCGCCATCCCTCCGCCTTCCGCAACATCG
>Ga0308160_10005313_pt1 | contig 13485 bp, 13 predicted proteins | sample PhyFR1_FD_201036 | JGI IMG/M metagenome (GOLD analysis project Ga0308160, IMG submission 201036) | Phyllosphere microbial communities from UC Gill Tract Community Farm, Albany, California, United States - DLSLF.R1 | ecosystem: Host-associated > Plants > Phyllosphere > Unclassified | place: USA... | reverse complement strand
ACATCGACAAGCTGAAGGTCAATGTCCACGGCCACCTGACCGTGAACAACGAAAAGATGTCGAAGTCGCGCGGCACCGGCATTTCGCCGCTGCGCTACCTGGACCTTAAAATGAATCCGGAGTGGCTGCGTTACTACCTGGCGTTCAAGCTGAACAGCAAGGTCGAAGACCTGGACTTCAACGGCGAAGATTTCGTGGCGCGCGTCAACAGCGACCTGATCGGCAAGTACGTGAACATCGCCTCGCGCTGCGCCGGCTTCATCGCCAGGAAATTCGACGGCAAGCTGGCGTCGACCCTGTCGGACAATGCGAAAGAGTGGATTGCCCGTGCGCTGACCGGCGAAAGCGGCGAGCGCCAGGCCACGATCGCGGCCAACTTCGAAGCGCGCGAGTTCGGCAAGGCGCTGCGCGAGATCATGGAGATCGCCGACGTCGCCAACCGCTACGTCGACGAGAACAAGCCGTGGATCCTGGCCAAGGACGAAGCGAAGATTGCAGAACTGCACGACGTCTGCACCGCGGCGCTGATCCTGTTCCGCCAGCTGACCATCCTGCTGGCGCCGGTGCTGCCGCACGTGGCGGCGCGCGTCCAGGACTTCCTGGGCGACGCCGGCTTCACCTGGCTTGACACGACCGGCGCCGCCGTGTACGACACGATGCTGGGCCGCACCATCAATGCCTACAGCCACCTGATGCAGCGCGTGGATGCCAAGATGGTCGAGGACCTGTTCGACAAGCCGGGCGTCGCCACGCCGGGCGTTGCGGCGCCCGCTGCCGAAGCCGCAGCCCCGGCCGCCGCACCTGCCGAGGCCGGTGAAGCACCGGAAGCAGGCGATATCGAAGAACTGGCCCCGGAAATCTCGATCGACGACTTCACCAAGATCGACCTGCGCGTGGCGAAAATCGTCAATTGTGAGCACGTCGAAGGTTCGAGCAAGCTGCTGCGCCTCACGCTGGACGTGGGCGAAGGCCGCTATCGTAATGTGTTCTCGGGTATCAAGTCGGCCTACCAGCCTGAACAGTTGATCGGCAAGCTGACCGTGATGGTGGCCAACCTGGCACCGCGCAAGATGAAGTTCGGCGTGTCGGAAGGCATGGTGCTGTGTGCATCAAGCAAGGATGAGAAGACCAATCCGGGCCTGTACGTGCTGGAGCCGGTGTCGGGGGCGCAGCCGGGGATGCGGATCCGCTGAGCCGGGAAGCGGGCAGTCTTCATTGCCATATCAGTATCATTTTTTGCGAAGCAGTGGCGTTATAATGCCCTGCTTCATCAGCAACACCAATAAACGAATAGGCGGCCGGCCCCAGTCCGAGCCCCAGTCCTTCTTATATAGGTAGCGAATAATATGACCGAATACAAAGCCCTGAGACATATCCCTGACGCGAACCTGTTCCGCCAGGGTGACGTGTTCGTCCTGTTCGGCGAACTGTTCGGCCGTGGCTACGCAAACGGCCTGGTCGACCAGGCGCGCGCCGCCGGCATGACCATCCTCGGCATCACCGTCGGCCGCCGCAACGACGACGGCACGCTGCGCGCCCTGACCGCGGAAGAGCATGCCGAAGCCGAAGCCAAGCTCGGCGGCCGCATCATCAACGTGCCGCTGATGGCGGGCTTCGACATGGATGCGCCGGCCGGCGAGCAGAACCCGACCGAAATGCTGTCGGGCGTGACGCTCAAGAGCTGGCAGGAAGACAAGCTGGACTGGGACAAGATCGAAGCCTGCCGCCAGGCCGGCGTACGCCGCTTCACCGAGTCGGCCAGCCAGGCCATGGGCGAGATCGACAAGCTGGTGCCGGACGGCGCCAACGTGTTCTTCGCCCACACCATGGCCGGCGGGATTCCGCGGATCAAGGCCTTCCTGGCCATTGCCAATCGCATCTACAAAGGCCGCGGCGACCGCTTCATGTCCTCGCGCGCCCTGCTGGACAGCGACCTGGGCAAGCTGATCCTGATGAACTTCGACGAAGTGTCGGCCAACACCCTGAAATACCTGATCGACGCTTCCCAAGCCATCCGCGAGCGCGTGACGGCCAAGGGTGGCCAGGTCCGCTACACCGCCTACGGCTACCACGGCACCGAAGTGCTGATCGGTGGCGAGTACAAGTGGCAGACCTACACCAATTACACCCAGGGCTATGCCAAGATGCGCCTGGAATCGATCGCCGAAGCCGCCTGGAAGAACGGCGTCGTCGCGACCGTGTTCAACTGCCCGGAAATCCGCACCAACTCGTCCGACATCTTCGTCGGCGTGGAACTGTCGCTGTTCCCGCTGCTGACTGCGCTGAAAAAAGAAGGTGGTGGCGCCTGGGCACAAGCACAGTGGGACGCCTGCCAGGCCCTGCTGGGCGAAGGCGTGTCGCTGCAATCGATCCTGGACAAGCTGGAAAACTACCTGCAGACCGACACCAGCGCCGGCTTCCGCAACTACGAAGCCTGGCCGATGGACAACACCCCGGAGCTGGCCGACCTGATGATCGGCACCTCGGACGAAATCACCTCGCTGCACACCGACAAGAAGGCGCTGATCACCGATCACCTGTCGGCACTGGTGCTGGAAGCCACCGGCCCGCTGATGTTCCATGGCGCGGCCGAGAAGATTGCGCCGGTGCTGTGGCTCAACCACGACATCATCGCCCGCCAGCTCAACGAACTGCACAAATAAGGCAGCGCAGCAGTATCATTGCATGTTAAACGAAGTAAGTTAAGCCAAGAGAACCATGAGCCTGTTCAAGAAACACGTCAACTACGAATCCGATCACACCAAGTTCATCAAGGAACTGAAGGAAAAGACCCCGGGCATGGACGAGCGCCAGGCAGCCGGCCGCGCCCTGCTGTGGGACAAATCGCCGCTGTCGCTGGACGAGCAGCGCCGCATCGCCGAGTCGCGCCTGCGCCAGCAGGCTTATCCGTACCAGACCAAGGTCTGACGTCCGGACCTGAGGCACAAGGCTGACGACGATGGTGTCCGACCCGGCGGCCGGCGCTCCGGCGCAGCCGGACCAGGAAAACGCACTGAACGCCGCGGCCGACGCCGCCGAGGCCGCCATTGCACGCCTGTACGGCGAGCCCCTGCTGCGCCTGCCCACCGACCTGTACATCCCGCCCGACGCGCTCGAAGTCTTCCTGGACGCCTTCGAAGGCCCGCTCGACCTGCTGCTGTACCTGATCCGCAAGCAGAACTTCAACATCCTCGACATCCCGATGGCGCAGGTGACCCTGCAATACCTGGAGTACGTCGAGCAGATCCGGAAAAGCAACCTGGAACTGGCGGCCGAGTACCTGCTGATGGCCGCGATGCTGATCGAGATCAAGTCGCGCATGCTGCTCCCCAAGCGCCAGGATGACCTGATCGAAGAAGCCGGCGACCCGCGCGCGGAACTGGTGCGGCGTCTGCTGGACTACGAGCAGATCAAGCTGGCCGCCCGCCAGCTCGGCGCCCTGCCCCAGGTCGACCGCGATTTCCTGCGGCCCGAACTGCCGATCGAGCAGAGCCTGGCCCCGGTCTGGCCGCACGTCGACCCGCACGACCTGCAGCGCGCCTGGATGGATGTGCTGCGCCGCGCCAAGCTGACCCAGCATCACCGGATCGGGCGCGAGGAGCTGTCCGTGCGCGAGCACATGTCCGCCATCCTGCGTACACTGCAATCGCGCCGCTTCATCGAGTTTGCCGAGTTGTTCGACGGCCATGCCGGCGTGCCGGTGGTGGTCGTCCATTTCGTGGCCATGCTCGAGCTGGCCAAGGAAACCCTGATCGAGATTACCCAGGCCGAAGCCTTCGCGCCGATCTATGTGCGGCTGGCCTATTCGCCTGCCTGAGCACGCATTCCCAGAAACGAGTTACACATGAAAATTATTTCCTCCATCGACGACTTGCGCGACCAGTTGAGTGGCCAATTGCGCACTGCCTTCGTTCCCACCATGGGCAACCTGCACGAAGGCCACCTGTCGCTGATGCGCCTGGCGCGCAAGCACGGCGACCCGGTGGTTGCGTCGATCTTCGTCAACCGCCTGCAGTTCGGCCCGAACGAAGACTTCGACAAATACCCGCGCACCTTCCAGGCCGACGTCGAGAAGCTGGAAAAGGAAGGCGTCTATGTGCTGTTCGCGCCGACCGAGAAAGACCTGTACCCGGAACCCCAGGAATACCGCGTGCAGCCGCCTGACGACCTCGGCAATATCCTGGAGGGCGAATTCCGCCCGGGCTTCTTCAACGGCGTGTGCACCGTGGTCACCAAGCTGTTTTCCTGCGTGCAGCCGCGCGTGGCCGTGTTCGGCAAGAAGGATTACCAGCAACTGATGATCATCCGTAACATGGCGCGCCAGTTCGCCATGCCGACCGAGATCATCGGCGCCGAGACCTTCCGCGCCGACGACGGCCTGGCGCTGTCCTCGCGCAACGGCTACCTGTCGGGCGAGGAACGCGCCGAAGCCCCCTTCCTGTTCCAGACCCTGAACTGGGTTGCCGAACAGGCGCGCGCCGGCCACCCGGACCTGGTCGCCCTGGAGCGCGATGCGATGGCACGCCTGGCCGAGCGCGGCTGGAAGCCGGACTACGTATCGATCCGCAAGCGCATGAACCTGCAGGCGCCGGGCGCGGACGAGCACGCGGCCGGTGCGCCGCTGGTGGTCCTGGCCGCGGCCAAACTGGGCAACACGCGCCTGATCGATAATCTCGAGATCTAAAATAATTTCTTTTGGGTAAATTACCTGTAGAAATTATCAACAAGGCTTGCTAGACTTGGGGTTTCGCTTTTTACTCAAACCCCGTAAAAAGGAGTCATTCGTGACTGACCTCAGCTTCATGCCCATGCGCAAAGGACCGCCCAAGCTGTCGGACGCGGTCGACCGGATCCCGCTGAACACGGTGGCGCACGAGATGCGCGACCCCTTCGACATCGGCGACACCCTGTCGCTGCTGGCGCAGACCGGCGAGGCGGTAACGGTCTATCCGCCGGGCCGCGACCTGGTGATGGCGCGTATCGCCGCCGTCGACCCGGTACGCCGCACCTTCATCCTCGACCTGGCCGAAGACAGCCTGCTGGATGAAGGCTGCGCCTGCTTCGTGGCTTCGCTGGGCGGCAATGCCAAGATCCAGTTCGAGCTCGGCGCCAACTGGACCATTGCGCCCGGCGAGGGCCACCTGGTCGAACTGCCGGTGCCGGTCGCCTGCCTGGTGCTGAACCGCCGCGCCGAACAGCGCCTGGACACCCCGGTCGGCGTCAACTACAGCGCGCGCTTCACGGTGCTGGGCAAGGTGCTGGAAATGCCGCTGTACGATTTCTCGCGCGGCGGCGTCGGGCTGCGGGCGACGCCCGAGCAGGCGTACAGCTTGCACGTCGGCAAAAAACTGGAAGGCGTCGACCTCGAACTCGGGCATTCGCTGGCGATCCAGGCCGACCTCGAAGTGCGCCTGCTGCGGCCATTCCGGACTTTCCTGCTGGGACAGCAGGTGCAGGTCGGGTGCCGGATTTCGAACATCACGATGCAGATGCGGCAGAGCCTGGATCGGGCGGTGACTACTGCGCAAAGGCGCAAGTAATCAATTGCGCAAAACAGATTGCTCAAATGATAAACGGCCCGCTGGGCCGTTTGTTTTTGATACCTCGATACCTCAAGCCGTGACGTTTTGCGCCCAGGCCAGCGCCGACAGATGCGCCTTGTTGACCTCGGCCGGTGAAATATCCAGCGAGGCCGCCATCGAGCCCACCAGGTTCGAATTCAGCTCGCACGCCTCGGCCAGCGCCAGATAAGGCCCGTAGGTGCCGTCGCGCGTCAACAAGGCGCGCACCACCGGCGCCGGCAGCTGAATGGTGTCCAGCACTTCCTGCATCGACAGCCCCAGCAAACGGTCCAGCAGCGAGAACATGCCGGCCACGAACAGGTATTCGCCGTCCGCCTTCGGCAAATGCTTCTGGCCGAGCAGTTCGCACAGGCGCGCGCGCACCACGGCGGTCTCCATCAGCACCGGCGAATAGCCGCTGCTGCTCGCCGTCGCCAGCAGCAGCACCAGCCAGCGGTACAGCGGCGCGTAGCCGAGCATGGCGATGGCCTGGCGCAGCGACTGGATCTCGCGGCCGGCGCCGAAGCCGGCGGAATTGATGAAGCGCAGCAGTTTATAGATCAGCGCCGGATCGCGCTTCAGCACGGCTTCGATCTTCGGCACGTCCTCATTGTTCTGCACCATCTGCATCAGCTGCAGGATGATCGCCTGGGCCGGATTCATGCCCTTGACCGGGTTGCCCGGGCGCGGGGTCAGGTGCAGCTTGCCGACGATGGAATCGATGCCGAGGGCGGCGCAGGCGTCGAAATCCTGCCAGGTCGACACCGGGCGGCCGACCAGGCGCAGCGAGGACTGCTTGGCGGCGGCATAGCTGCGCGCCTGGGTGGCGACGTCGGTGCCGGTGAATTTCACTTCGGCGTAGGAAGCCAGCGGCCCCAGGTTGCGGCCCAGCAGGTCGAGGTTGGCGCCGCGGATCGAGATGCCGACCCCGCCGGCGCGCAAGCCCTGCACGGCGGCACGGGTGTCGGCGTTGGCCAGGTCGCGCACCCGCACCGACAGCACGGTGCGTTCGGGCGGCAGCGCATGCAGCGCGTCGATCGACAGCATGGCCGGCACGGCGTCGAGGAACAGCACCTTGTCGCGCAACAGCCAGCCCCGCTCTTCGTCGACCAGTTGCGAGGCGACGAAGCCGACCAGGTCCTCGAGATCGGTGTCGGCGACGTCATGTCCGTTTTGTTGCCAGCAGAGTTCGTAGCCAATCACACGCTGCTTCGGGTCGAGCAGGGGCTCCCGGACGATGTAGTTGGTCTGGTGCATTTTCTACTTGGAGCGGAGCGAGTCAGAAGCCCAGGCTGTCGAGCAGGTCATCGACCTGCGCCTGATCGCCGACGACGTCGCTGTTGCCTTCCGGGTTGATCTGCGGACCGTTCATCAGGCCGTTGTCGAGCTCGCGCCGCACTTCGGCCGGGGCGAAGTCGACCAGCACCTGCACCAGCTGCTGCTCCAGGTTCTGGGCGATGCCGGTGATGCGCTTGATCACCTGCCCGGTCAGATCCTGGAAGTCCTGGGCCATCATGATGTCCATCAGGTGGCCCTTGGTGGCACCGGCGGCGGCGCGCGAGGCGTCCAGGCCGGCGACCGTGCGCTCGGCCAGCGCGCGCAGCTCGGGCGCCATGCCGGCGCTTGACTCCGACGCCAGCAGCGCTTGCCAGGCGCCGGCCAGTTCACCGGCACTGTTGTCGATGCCGTCCTGCAGCGGATTGGCCGCATCGGTGGCATCCAGCACGCGCTTGGCGGCGTCTTCCGACAAACGCGCCACGTAGTCGAGACGGCCGCGCGCATCGGGGATGTCGCTGGCGGCTTTCTCGATCAGCTTGTCCAGGCCCAGACCGCGCAGGCTCTCGTGCAGCGCGCGCGTCATGTGCCCGATCCGGCTCAGGACCTCGTCGTGCGAGGCCACATCCGCGGTGTACTCGGCCATTTAGGCTGCCTTTTCCATCTTTTCGAAAATCTTGTTCAGCTTCTCGTCCAGGGTGGCTGCGGTGAACGGCTTGACGACGTAGCCGTTGGCGCCGGCCTGGGCCGCCGCAATGATGTTTTCCTTCTTGGCTTCGGCGGTCACCATCAGCACCGGCAGCTTGGCCAGGGCCGGGTCGGAACGGATGTTCTGCAGCATGGTCAGGCCGTCCATGTTCGGCATGTTCCAGTCCGATACCACGAAGTCGAACTGTTCGCTGCGCAGCTTGGCCAGGGCCATCACGCCGTCTTCGGCTTCGTCGACGTTGGAGTAACCCAATTCTTTCAACAAGTTCCGGACGATGCGGCGCATCGTCGAGAAATCGTCAACCACTAAAAAACGCATCTTTGGATCAGCCATGAAGTACTCCGTTGTCTTTCTGTATGTGTTGGTTGGATTGGCGCTGCACGACATTTACTGGGCAAGCCTGAGCAGCGCTTAGCATAGCATTTTTGTTGCTCTACGGCGATAAAACGGGGGTCAAAGCAACGGATTCGGATCAAACGCGCAACGCTCGGCCGCCATGTGCTGCCAAATGGCCAAGCACCAGGCCCGGCAAGGCGCTCAAAGCGGCCACTTCGTGGGCGGCGCCGATCGCGATGGCCTCGCGCGGCATGCCGAACACCACGCACGACGCCTCGTCCTGGGCGAAGTTGTACGCTCCAGCGGTCTTCATGTCCAGCATGCCTTGTGCGCCGTCCTTGCCCATGCCGGTCAGGATTACCCCGACCGCATTCTTGCCGGCCGCCTGGGCGGCCGAACGGAACAGCACGTCGACCGACGGGCGGTGGCGGTTGACCGGATCGGTCTGTTCGATCTTCGTCATGTAGTTGGCGCCCGAGCGCGCCAGCAGCAGGTGCGAATGGCCCGGCGCGATGTAGGCATGGCCGGGGAGTATCCGCTCGTTGCCCTGCGACTCGACCACGCTGATCCTGCACAGCGAATCCAGGCGCCGCGCGAACGAGGACGTGAACCCTTCCGGCATGTGCTGGGCAATCAGGATGCCCGGGCAGTCGGACGGCATCTGCATCAGGAATTCGCGGATCGCCTCGGTGCCGCCGGTGGAGGCGCCGATGATGATCAGTTTTTCCGACGAGGTCAGCGGGCTGCGCAATGCGGGGAGCGGTGCACCGCCGGCGCTTGGTGCATGCAGTGTGCGCGGCTTGATGCGGGCCCGCGCGGCGGCGCGGATCTTATCCGTGATCAGTTCGGTGTACTCGCGCATGCCGGCCTGGATCGAGATCTTCGGCTTGGTCACGAAATCGACCGCGCCCAGTTCCAGCGCGCGCATCGTGATCTCGGAGCCGCGCTCGGTCAGCGAGGACACCATCAGCACCGGCATCGGACGCAGGCGCATCAGCTTTTCGAGGAAGTCGAGGCCGTCCATCTTCGGCATCTCGACGTCCAGCGTCAGCACGTCCGGGTTGACGCGCTTGATCAGGTCGCGCGCGACCAGCGGATCGGGCGCGGTGCCGGCGACTTCCATGTCCGGCTGCGAGTTGACGATCTCGCTCATCACGCTGCGGATCAGGGCCGAGTCGTCGACGATCACCACTTTGATTTTGTTCACCGCATTCATTCGGAGGGCCTTTCTTCTTGCTTCTTGTTAGAACAGGTCGATCGGACCACCGACCGGCGCCTTTTTCAGGCGGCTGGCGTAATCGAGCTCGCGCTTCGCCAGCGTCTCGTTCTGGGTTTGCATCAGCTTTTTCACCAGCACCTTGCCGGTGCGCGGAAAGAAATACACTTTGCGCGGGTAGATGTCGTTCAGGTCTTCCGCCAGCACCGGGATGCGCTCGGTCTTCAGGAAGCGCGTGACGAAGGCGGCGTTGCGCTCGCCCACGTTCATCGACGAAAAGCCGCGCAATACCGCGCCGCCGCCGAACACCTTGGCTTCCAGGTTCTCGCGCCGGGCACCGGCCTTCAGCAGGTCGTTGATCAGCACTTCCATCGCATAGGTCCCGTAGCGCATCGAGGCCGACACCGGGCTGCCGCCGTCGCCGCCGCCATCCGGCAGCATGAAGTGGTTCATGCCGCCCAGGCCCTTCACGCGGTCGCGGATGCAGGCCGACACGCAGGAGCCGAGCACGGTCACGATCAGCATGTCCTTGCCGGTGTAGTAGTACTCGCCGGGCAGGATCTTGGCCGCTTCGCAGTCGAAGGTGCGGTCGTAGTACAGGTTGGTGGCGAAATGGCTGTTGGACTCCATGACGGATCAGCCCTGGCTCAATTCATAGACCGTCTTGCCGCGCAGGCGCAGCGCGTCGGACACGTACAGGAAGTTCTCGGAGTGGCCGGCGAACAGCAGCGCGTCCGGCTTCATCAGCGGTACGAAGCGCGACAGGATGCGGCGCTGGGTCGCCTTGTCGAAATAGATCATCACGTTGCGGCAGAAGATCGCATCGAACTGCCCCTGCACCGGCCAGGCGTCGGACAGCAGGTTCAGCTGCTTGAAGGTGACCAGGTTGCGCAGTTCCTGGCGCACCCGCACCAGCCCCTGCTGGCTGCCCTTCCCTTTCAGGAAGAAGCGGCGCAGGCGCTCGGTCTCCAGCTTGTCGACGCGCTCCATCGGATACACGCCGGCGCCGGCGGTGGCCAGCACGTTGGTGTCGATGTCGGTGGCGACGATGGACACCGGCGGCGTGAGCGTGTTGAAGGCTTCGCACAGCGTCATCGCGATCGAATACGGTTCCTCGCCGGTGGAGCTGGCCGAGCACCACACCGTGAGGTTGCCGCCGTTCTGGCGGCGTGCCTTGAGCGCGTGTTCCGCCAGCAGCGGGAAGTGGTGCGCCTCGCGGAAGAACGAGGTCAGGTTGGTGGTCAGCGCGTTGGTGAAGGATTCCCATTCGCCGTCCATGCGCCCTGCTTCCAGCGCGTCGAGGTAGGTGACGAAGGAGGCGATCCCGGTCGCGCGCAGGCGCCGCGCCAGGCGGCTGTACACCATTTCCTGCTTGCTGTCGGCCAGCGAGATGCCGGCCTGCTTGTAGATCAGGCCGCGCACACGCTCGAAGTCGTGGCGCGTGAAGTCGAATTCCTTGCCGGTTTCCTGCTTGGTATTGGGCGGCACTTTTATATAACCTTTGGATCTTGTATCAGGCCGCCATCCGGTCGACCAGGCCCATCTCGCTGGACGACATCAGGCGGTCGATGTCGATCAGGATCAGCATGCGTTCGTCGACCGTGCCGAGGCCCATCAGGTACTCGCCATTGAAGGTGGAGCCCATTTCCGGGGCCGGCTTGATCTGGTCCGGGGTGAGCGTGGTCACGTCCGACACGCTGTCCACCACCATGCCCATGATGCGGCCGCCGATGTTCAGGATGATGACGACGGTGAACTGGTCGTAGGTCGGGGTGCCCAGCCTGAACTTGATGCGCATGTCCACCACCGGGATGATGATGCCGCGCAGGTTGATCACGCCCTTGATGAATTCGGGGGCGTTGGCGATGCGGGTCACGGCTTCGTAGCCGCGGATTTCCTGCACCTTCAGGATGTCGATGCCGTATTCCTCGGCGCCGAGGGTGAAGGCCAGGTATTCGCTGCCGTCGCCGGCGTCTTGGGTTTTGTTGTTCGTTTGTGTGGACATGGTAGTTCCTGGTTTTATGAGACGACCGGGTCGTCGGTCAGTTGACGCGACGAGCGCAGCAGCGCAGCCACGTCCAGGATCAGCGCCACGCCGCCATCGCCGAGGATGGTGGCGCCGGAGATCCCGGCTACCTTGCGGTAGTTCGATTCGAGGTTCTTCACCACCACCTGCTGCTGGCCGACCAGTTCGTCGATGAACAGCGCGGCCTTGCGGCCTTCCGTCTCGAGGATCACCAGGATGCCTTCGGAGGGCTCCAGGATGCGCGGTTCGATGTCGAACATCTGGTACAGCGGAATCAGCGGCAGGTACTCGCCGCGCACCTTGACCACGCGGCCGCGGCCCGTGATCTCCTTGACGTCGTCGGCCGCCGGCTGCAGCGACTCGACCACGAAGCCGAGCGGCAGGATGTAGATCTCGTCGCCACAGCGGATCGACATGCCGTCCAAAATCGCCAGCGTCAGCGGCAGCGAGATCAGGATCGTGGTGCCGAAGCCCTTGGCCGAGCGGATGTCGATGGTGCCGCCCATCGCCGTGATGTTGCGCTTGACGACGTCCATGCCGACGCCGCGGCCGGAGACGTCGGTGACGATCTCCGCGGTCGAAAAGCCCGGCGCGAAGATCAGCTGCCAGACTTCGGCATCCGTCATGTTCTCCGAGACCGGCAGGCCGTTCGAGGCTGCCTTGGCCAAAATCCTGTCGCGATTCAGGCCGGCGCCGTCGTCGGCCACCTCGATCACGATGTTGCCGCCCTGGTGGGCCGCGGACAGGAACAGGCGTCCCGACTCCGACTTGCCCGCAGCAACGCGCGCGGCCGGCATCTCGATGCCGTGGTCGATCGAATTGCGCACCAGGTGGGTCAGCGGATCGACGATACGCTCGATCAGGCCCTTGTCCAGTTCCGTGGCGGCGCCGTTGGTAATGAAGTCGACCTTCTTGCCGAGTTTACCGGCCAGGTCGCGCACCATGCGCGGGAAGCGCGAGAACACGAAGTCCATCGGCATCATGCGGATCGACATCACGGCTTCCTGCAGGTCGCGCGTGTTGCGGGTCAGCTGCGACACCGATTGCATCAGTTTCTGGTGCAGCATCGGATCCAGGCCCGAGCTCCGCTGCTCGATCATGGCCTGGGTGATCACCAGCTCGCCGACCAGGTTGATCAGCTGGTCGACCTTTTCGATCGAGACGCGGATCGAGCCGGCTTCGGCATGCGCGTGGGCGGCGGCTTCGGCCTTCTTGTTTGCTTGTTTCTCGGCCTGCTTCTCTGCCTTCTTTTCGGCTTCGGCGTCGAGCTGGGCCTGCGACGGCACTGCCGCCGCCGGCGGCGCGTCGGGCACGATGCCGGCTTCGCGCCGGATCTCTTCGATCGGCTGGAAGAAGCCGTAGCCGAGATCGTCCTCGGACGGCGCGGCGGCCGTCGCGTTTGCATCGGCGTCGGACGGATCGAAGAAGCCATAGCCCTGCTCGTTCTCGATACGGGTGCGCTCGGCGGCCTCGATGGCGCGCTGTTCGGGCGTCAGCGGCGGCGCCTCGAACATCCTGAGGTCGCTCGGCTCGAGCACGAACGAGCAGATGGCGACGATGTCGTCCAGGCTTTCGTGGGTCGAGATGATCAGGGCCGTGCGGCCGCCGTCGAGCGGCGCCACCGAGACCCGGCCCAGCAGGCCGAGTTCGTCGACCAGCGCATCGACGTCGCGCTTGACCAGTTCCGGCAGCTCGATCTTGTAGCGGTGCGCGCCTTCGCGCACTTCCTGCTTCTGCTCGGCGTGCAGGAAGGAGGGCACGGTCGGCTGGTGGGTCGGCACGATCACGCCTTCGGACAGGTCGTGCAGCATCATGCGTACGTTGGCGACCTGCTCCCCGTCGACGTGCGCGCCGTTGCGGTGGCCGTCGAGCTGCATCTTGAGAATGTCCTTGGCCGCCAGGAAGGCGTCCACGTGCTGCGCGGTGAGCGCCATCTCGCCCTTGCGGATGCGGTCCAGCAGCGACTCGAGCACGTGCGTCACTTCGCTCATGTCGTTCAGGCCGAAGGTCGAGGCGCCGCCCTTGATCGAGTGCGCGGTACGGAAGATGGCGTTCAGGTCTTCCGGGTCCGGCGATGCGGTATCGACGGCCAGCAGCAGACGCTCCTTCTCGGCGAGGAGCTCTTCGGCCTCGTCGAAAAAGACTTTGTAGAACTGGCTGATGTCGATGGTCATAGTAGTGTGCTTGTCACGCTGCCGGGATCAGCCGATCACCTTCTTGACCACCTCGATCAGCCGCTGCGGATCGAAGGGTTTCACCAGCCAGCCGTTGGCGCCGGCGGCGCGGCCCTTGGCCTTCATCTCGTCGGACGATTCGGTGGTCAGCATCAGGATCGGCACCTTGGCATAGGTCGGCAGGCCGC
>Ga0308160_10005310_pt1 | contig 13489 bp, 25 predicted proteins | sample PhyFR1_FD_201036 | JGI IMG/M metagenome (GOLD analysis project Ga0308160, IMG submission 201036) | Phyllosphere microbial communities from UC Gill Tract Community Farm, Albany, California, United States - DLSLF.R1 | ecosystem: Host-associated > Plants > Phyllosphere > Unclassified | place: USA... | reverse complement strand
AGAGTTATATGATATATGGCTAACGATGACATGCCGTGACCTCCACTTTTGCCTCCACTTTTACTCCACTTTCGGCGCAATACCGGAGTGTGGCGCCGAGAAAAGCAGCATGGGCATTCATTCTTTTGGGTCTATTTGTACTACAATCTTTAGAAAATATCATTACACCGAGAGCCGGATCTCGTAATCGGCGGTCTTGCCTCCTCCTTGAGGTCGTAACGTGGACAAGTGGGTTCCCGGTACATCGCTGGCAATCTGTTCAACTTGGACGGATTGCTTGTCCACCTCTGCCCTGATCTCTACCTTGTTGTCGACAGCGAGGACAGTGAGTTCTGCTTGGAAGGGAGAAGTAATGATCAGCTCGGCTGAAAATCAGCTGATATCGATCTCACTGGAGCGCAGATACTCACACTTCTCCTTGGTGACCTTCAATTGACCAAGTGGAGCATACTTGTCAAGCATACCCAAGACTGCCAACTTCTTACCGCCGACCTCCCAGACCTTGGCTATGATCACACCCTCACATTCTGCCCTTGCAAGTTGAATCTTGAAATCCACCTTGGCTCCCGGACCGATGAGCTGGTATTTGTCGCTCCTTCCCGCCAGACCTATTGACCAGAGTACATACTCGCCGTCTAGGTTATCGACCTCTAGCGATTCCTCCACATCCTGTAGACTAAGTTGATCCTTCGCCCATGATTGGGTAGTGGCGCTTCGACAGTTCCATGCACCGATTATGGATCCATGAGCAGCTGGGATATTGACGTATGCGAGCATCGCTGGACCGTCGGCTGGGCCTTGTAGATTATCCCAGAACCACCGTCCTGGCAGTGCGGTGGCTGGAGTGTCAGTCTTGACCACCCTTACGGCTCCACCTTTGACTCTGGAGGTCAGTCGATCAATGATCGATTGATCGGTAGTGACGTCGGGCGTATCGGAGACCAAAGTAGGTCCCGGTGAGAGGGCACGTAAGAAAGCATGGTACGTTGGCCACTTCTCCTCAGGGGCGGTCGCAAACATATCAAAGTCGGCTATGAGACTGAGTTGCGAGGTCAAGATTGATTGATAAACGTTGAATTGGACGTAATCGGTATGTCTATCTTCATACTCGAGATTGAAGTCGTCAGAGTTTCTTTCATTAGCTGCTTCCTCCTGCGAAACCCGGATGATAATACATACCTAAAGACGAGATCTCCAGCAGGCCTGTCGGCCCCTAGACCGCCTGGCCCATTCAGCATTCGCTCGTTATGCGACATGCACATGATGACCCTTTCGGTCGATCCCCAGACCTTCTCCACCGCAGCCAGCATACCAGTCCACATTGCTTGCTGGATATGCCAAGAGCCGGGTCCGGTGATCTGGTCGTAATTCGCCTGATTGTCGACCTGTCATCAGTACATGAGGCTACGGGCGACTCCGACCCACTTTGACAAAATCAATGCCCCAGCTCTTCATCTCTGCGAACCAATCTAGCCAGAAGTCGGCAGCTTTTTCTGGTGAAGGGAGCCACTGATCCTCCCTTTGACCAGGGGGTAGTGGAACATCTATACCTCCACGCGGTTGACCTCTATCTGAGGTTTTGTAAGATCGGCAGTCGTACTTCTCGACCAGTGGGCTATCCTGGTCGATCGAGTTCCAATATCCTTGCAAAGTCAACCAGACTCCAACTTGCTCAATTCCTTTGGCCTTAAGCGATTCGACCACTTCCTTCATTGGTGCTCCCATCCCGTCCCAAGCGTGGAACGACATGAGCTTGCCCTCTCCCTTGTTTACGACATCTTGCCAACCGTCATCTATGAGGAAGGTCTTGATAGGGAAGGATGGGATGAGAGTCAGGAGTGTATCCTTGGTGGGTCGACCAGCTGCCGGTAAGTCGCGTCAGACGTGCTTCAAGCGTGACTTACACCTCTTGCCAAAGCTTTCCCAGGTACATATACCGAGCCCATCCCAGTAATCTGATCCTCCACCCCACTTCCTTCCCCCGACCAGTTGACGAGCGGCATCCACAACCACTTTGACCACCTTCCCAGCATCACTGCTACCAGTCGTTCTGCCCCTGACGACATATACCTCAGCCTCGACATCAGGCTGACATCGACGGACGTTCATGTATACTTTCGAATCCTTCGGGTCGACAATCATATTGCAGTTGGCTGCGAGGGTCGAAACGGGGTAGAGAGAGAGTGTGTGGGACCAATCTGGTGATTTGAGGAGTATAAGTGATGAAGCCAGATTCGCATGCTCTCGCAGGTTTCGGAAGGTTTTGGTCTCGACCCATGTCGGTCTTTGTATTAGCTTGACCCGTCTAATGAGGTGATGACCTACTTGTTGCGTACAAATGAGATAGTCTTCCAATCCCAAAGTTCCTCCGTAAATACACTTCCATCAAGAGCTACACGAGCACTCTCCTGCCCTATGGGCAAAGTAAACCGTTGTACAGCCACAGACATGCTCATGATCGGTCAAGAGTAAGAGTGGAGTGACAAATGGCCGAACCCATGATGAATATATACACAAAGTGGGTGAAAGTACAAAGGAAGTCAGAAGAAGTCCGGATTCTCGCCGGTGACGTCCCGGAATCGGAGCCTCGGAGGCCTCCGACCTCTCTATATCTCCTAGGGCGTCTATATCACTGACCTCTACTGCGTGCGACCCCCGAGTCAAGCCCGAGAATGCTAAGTGCATACCATCAAGCAGGCAAGGAAGATATGTTCCGCGCGGAGAATGGCTCTCGAGTGCAATACATAGCACTCCGCGCGGCGTCTCACATCCGACTACAAGCTCATAACTACATTGTAAATCGTTGACTTGAGGATGAACGACTATTCGTGAATTGGTCTCGCTCGAATGACTGAGCACTTGCTTGCTAATGATCCCATGGAACTCTATCAAGGCGAAATTGCATGAGGTTGCGAGAAAGGGACGAGCTCATTATACATGATCATTATATGCAGCATGGCACTGGTATCTATAAATTCCCTCCGTTTAATGATAAGCCGATGACGTGCCGTTAACCTCACCTGGCTACTTGCTCTCTGTTGTCTTGCATTTCACTCCATACCCAGTAATACACACTAAGCTGCACTGACTGCGTCTTCCAGATTGGTCAAGAGAAGATAAAGCGTAGAGAAGTACAGCAAGATGGATTTAGTACCTTGTATGTCGACACATCAGCGAAGGACAAGATGAACGCTGACGCACAGTCATGTATTATGAGCGACAGGAGCAGGGTTCTCAGCTATGTGCACAGCATTGCTTGTACGTTTTGTACTATCCGCTAATCTGATGAAGGAATACGCGGTATTCTGCTGACCCACAGGAACAACATGCTTCAGCAGCAGACATACACAGAGCTTGACTTGGCTGAAATCGCTCGAAGGTGAGTCCCGGTGGTGAATTTTGCACGTGTGTGAAGCTTACAATACCAGACTTGATGACGCCGAGAACACAGCTCTCTCTCGCCCGAACAAGAAATCCTACAATTACGATGATACCGGATTCTTCTCCATCTCAGTCCTCGAGCGGGCTTTGGAAGTATGGGACTTAGCGCTAGTAAGGTGGCGTGGAGAGGCGATGAAGCCGTACCAGGATCACCCAGAGTAAGTTCGAGGCGAATAAGTATGTGTGTTTAGCTAACATACAGGGATCAAGCGGCTTTCATTCTCAATCTTGCTCAGCATTGGCTTCCACTCCGACGATTCTCGCTTGATCCCCATGCGCCCGGAGCAAAGCGGAGGTGGTACAACATGAACTCATTCCTACCTGGAGGGCCCGAGTGGATTTCACCTACATACCTGCGAATGGTATTAGAGCAGGCAGAGAAGGAGGGCTACTCGGTATTTGTGGTCAGGAAAGCTAGAAAGGAAGGAGGCGAAGGTACTGGATCAGGAGAGGGACAAGGTTGGACTGATGGAGGAATCGGAGTCTTGCCAGAGTCAATCGCCGACAGGATGGCTCTTCAGCTTGGCGAGCCCTCTGGACGAGGTGGAGCTGCGGCTGTTTCTTCGAGGGGACAAGGTGAGTAATGAGCGCATGCGTCTCCTTCTTAGCTTATGAGAAGGTTCAGGAAGCGCAATGAACCCTGATTTGCCAACCGTCGACCCATCATCACTCCCCGCTCAAGCTGGCCCGTCGTCGCCTCCCGCTCGACGAAATCGTCGACAAGAAGATCTAGCGCCGCAATCACCAGATTCCGAAGCTTTTCCAACCGAACCCGTCCGAAGGTCATCCAGACCAAGCGCCCAGCCAGGCGATCTCGACTATGATGAGGAGATCTCATCGGACGATTTCGAGATGGACATGGACCCGACTGGTCAGACGAGGTCTCGTCCACCCAGGGCAGGTCATTATGATCCAATCATGAACGAGGCCGAACAGGGCGAACATGGCGGTCCGAGCGATTTCGCGTTCCAATCCCGATCGTATGATGATGAGGATGAAGCGCTACAAGCCGCATTGAAGGCGAGTATGGATGACTTGCCGTCTGACTGGCAAGCACCTGAAGTCAAGCCTGTTCGAAAATCCATTACTAGTGCTGCGGATAGGATGAAGGCTGCGCAGGACAAAGCTCAGGCCGCACTCAAGAGAGAGAGCGAACTGAGAGCACAGGTTGAGGCAGAGGAGGAGAAGAGGCGACGAGAAGCCGAAGAGGAGGCCGAAGAAGAAAAGCTCGAGGACCTGAGTCCAGGTACGTTCGATATCTTTACTACGATCTATCACAAACTTACAATCACCAGAAGAGATCAGGCGAAGGCGACTGGCGAGGTTCGGATAGACTGCAAAGCTTGACCGACTTGCGAAGGCTTGTGGGGAATTGCAGGAGCGAATGAGAGCCAGCGCAATTCAGCGGGACATTGTCAATATAGCGCAAAATGCATGCATGTGTATTATGGTGTACGCCATTACATATCTTCCGGCGCGGGCTGCCAATCGGGATAATAGACTGTGTATCGAATTCCGGAACGACATATGCTAGGACAGAATCTACAGTGCTGTGAGGAGTTGACGTCGCTCAGTATGCATACCGCAGAATCTACTATGTTACAACACTATCTAGATTGGCTGAATTGATATCGCCTTGCCTGACGAATCACTCGCCGACATAGTATTGAACAAGACGAAAAGGATCAAAATATGTAAAGTCGCCGAGTAAAGTATAAACGCACTTCTCGCTCGTCTGTTCCCAATGATCGTTTTCGTCAGTGCGAAAACTGCTCGATCCAGTGGATTGAGAGCTTGGATCGCTCTTTGTGCCTCCTATCCCGTCAGCTCTTGTCATCGCGCAGAGTGTCGAAACTGACTCTACCCTTGAACGCCTCAAAGGGGTTCATGTGTTCTTCGTATTTATCCTTGTACCGTCCAATATCATCTTCGCGACGCATCACGCCATTCAGCATGCCAGCTCCACTCGACCCGCTTGGACCAGGTATAGCTGTGTCGCGGTAGGATTGGGTATACCTGACTTTCTCGTATAGCTTGAGGTTGTCCGATTGAAGCGATTTGATCTCGGCTCGAAGGTCGGAGATTGACTCGAATTGTTTGCGCAGTTCCTGCTTGATCAGCCTTGTTCAATCAACAAAGAGGCAAACTCACCTCTTCAAGCTCGGCGTTACGTTGCCTGAAACGGTCTCGCTGAGAAGTGACAATCGGTAAGATTGATGTATCGCCATTCGCGCCAACAGCAGGCGAAGCTCGGCCGTCCTGTTAAACATTAGCCCGCCCTAAAATTGAAGGCCCAGTGCCGCTTACCGGTCTACCAATATCTAGCCCAGCCAGACCAGCTCCACCTTCCCTATCTCTGCCCTCGCCCTCCTTGTTTAGACTCATCAGATCATTCTCCAACCTCTCATTCAGCTGTTTGATCGTATCGAGCTCATTCTGAAGCTGATCAATCGTGTCGGCCGACTTCTCATGTGTCGTTGACAGCTCATCCCATGAGACTCTGAGTTTTGTCAGGTCTTCCAGTAGTCGACGATTCTTGGAGACCAAGAGGTTCTCAAGGGATTTGTTGAGTTTGGCATTGGCAACATCGGCGTTGGGATCGGGAAGATGTACATCATCGTCATTATCGTTAAAGTCGCCGCCAGAGAACTCGACAAACTGGATGTCAGCCTACAGATTCCAGTGAGGCTTTCGTAGCTGACCTTCATGATCTCCAATTCTCGCTTTATCTCGTCATAATCGCCAAACTGCTTGACCTTGGAGCGCAGCGTCTCTATCTCAGAGGCCTGTGTCTTTAGCTCCAATTGCAAACATACCCAAGACAGCTTACATGACTAGCGGCTTCCTTAGCTGCTTCGTCCATCTTCTTCTTCATTGCCCTTTCGCCCTCTGCCTTGGACTCTTTGACCTGGTCCAAGGCTCGCAAGAGACGGGAAGCTTCCGCTTCAAGCTCGCTGATTTGCGTTTCCAGCTGCTTGACTCGGTCGGCCTGGCCTGAACCACTCTTGACGGATTCTATCTCACTGCGAAGCATTTCCTGCTGTTCAGCTTCATTGTGCTACGAGGTGTTTGGGTCCGCGTACATTTCGTCGCTCGACTGCTGCGACCCGCTCATTCGCCCTGGTCAGGTCGGCAGCGACCATGTCTAATTCCGCTAATCTGGAGACGACATCCTGTTCTGACTCGTCAGCTCTAGTCGAATTGTTGATGAGCCAGCTTACCCTGCCTCTGACTGGCATCCATCAACTTGGCCTGTGTACTTTCATTCGAGGTGTGCATATCGCGAAGCTGGTTCTTGACTGTCTGGACCTGCTTCGCCAGATCTTTCTCCCTGGATCTTTAGCCCGGAGAGGATTTGATGAGAACAGTCTTACCTCTCCTCGTAATTCCTCATCTTCTCATCATACTCGGCGTTCAGCTCGTTCTCCTTCTGGGTGACCCTCTCCTGGATCAGGTCGTCCATCTGCCACGTCAGCTTGTCCAAGCGAGAAGGGACAGTATCTCGCCTTTTCCTCTATGCTCTCGACCTTCGCCTCGGCCTTCTTCCTCTTGTCTTCTACACTACTCATTTCCCCCACTTGTCGTTTCAAATCCCCATTCTCCTCTCTCAATCTCGCTAATTCACTCTCGAGCATCCGAGCTTCTGCGACTTTGACGGTCTGGTCGACGGCAGCGTCCAGTAGTGGATAAGGATCCGGGGCATCTGATAAAAGCTTGTAAAGATTCAAGAACGACGTTTCGGACATCTTGGACCGTCGAGTCAGGCTGTCAATTTCACCTTGGTAGGCTTTCAAGAGGACCTTAATCGAATTGAATTTCTCGTTGTCATCTGGTTGCTTCTTAAATTCTGGCAAATCAGTTTCAGGTTTAACATGGGTTTCATCGACCGACCTCTCGTCTGCTCCGCCAGCTTTTTCCTTCCGACCATGTTCTCTTTCTGATTCTCTACCAGCTCGAGAGCTGTCGAGTCCAGGCTCTTCTGCAGCTCCGAAAGATTGATTTCTGCTGATCAGCTTACATTCAGGTCTGAGATTCCGATCTTACCCTTCCATGTTGATAGTGCTGCTGAGAAGTTCTGTTCTGCCATGGTGGACGATACTCAGAATGAACAATGTCAATGGTTGTCAGAGTGCACCTACACCTCGGATCCCCTGCACGTGTATGCTGACGTAATCAATCTCGACGCGTCGATAGAAATCAATGACATGACTTGGTACAGTGAACACTCTACCTTATCAGACGATATGCCTATATGCTAGCTCTGTCTACTCTCTCAGGCTTGTCTTATGCCTCATCATCGCTTTCGCAAGATGTTGACCTCGACCTGGTGGAGGAGATCATCCAGCGCGCCCCGAGAAGCGCAACGACTTTCCCTCTAGTCTATCGAGCCTATGGCGAAGTACTGGAAGAGAAGTGAGTCGACTCCAAAATCTTCGCCCCCCTTATGACTCTCATCAGGTGCTTCAAGAAGCGGTACTGATGACCAGTGGCCTGTCTCAGTCTTCGGATACAGCATATTACCAATTCCTGCTGAAACTTGGGGTGATCAGAGCACCAACTTGGGGCGAGCGATGGGACCTATGGAAAGCAACAAATACCATACAATCGCGAGCTCAGCCTCACATAAGTCCCCAAAAGCCACGCAGAACATCAACGAGAGAGGCTACTATTAAAGCGCGAGTCCCATTCCTGGCGTCAGCGAGCTCAGATCTGGACGATGGCTTCGAAGGGGATGGCGAGAGTGTCCACATCCGAGATTCGCCTCGGAGAGTCCTCAAGGGCGAAGTCAGGAAGTCTTTGGTAGGACATAGTCCTGCTCAATCCATCGACTACGACTTTGCTAGCTTGACGGCACCGATTCGAACCTCGACACCTGTCAATCGAGGCCGAACTTCTCCACCGTTACCGCCATACTCCGTTTCGGACGTCACCGAAGGCATGGACTCGCAGACCTTGGGAGATCACGGGACGCCCAGAGCTGGATTTCGGGACTTAGAAGTGGAAGAAGTTGATGCGAACGTCATCCGTGAGATGGAAAGACGGGCGGACGAGTTTTTCGAGACCGGCCTGAGGGGCCGATGCTGGGACGTGTGGGCACAATCGAATAACTGGGTACAAGTCAGCTATAGATTACTCTCGTTGGCAATATGCTGATCGTACAGAGAACGACCGAGCAGATTGATACTGTCCGGTCAAATATCCTACTTCGTCAGACGCTGGCTAGATGGCGTGCAGTTCACTCTCACAACCTGAAATTACCAAACACTGCCGACAATCATCGGCAACACCATCTGAAGAAAATGACTCTCGACAAATGGATTGCGCGCTTGAAAGTGGCTGATCTCGAGAAGCGAGAGCTAGCATTCGTCGCGGGCACCAAGAAACCCCAGGTCGCCCGGTGCTGGACGGATTGGAGGCATAGGCTTGTCAAGAATCGGACTCAACGGTGGACGAGGGACATGGCTGCTAGGGAGAAAGCATTTTCTGCCAGAAGGGAAGAGCGGCTATGTTCAACAGCTTTGGATGTAGGTGTACAGGCTCAAACCTAATGCTGACCCGCAGACCTGGCGAGACCACACTAGAGATCGAGTCGACGGAGCCACGGCAGATCTGCATTACTCGATTAGGACGAAAGGCCAGACCATCCGGACATGGCGATACTTGGCTATCCGAAAGCAGGACTTACAAGCCTTGGAGGTCGATTTCGCCGTCAGGCAGACGGCGTCATCGAAGTCTACAGCTCTCGCACTGTGGCGCAAACGATTGAGTCTGATCAATGCCGAAGAACGTATCTCGCTGCGCATAGAGAAAAACCTGGTGGGGCGGACATGGGAGATATGGCGGACCGCTACGTGAGTTACATTCAAACTGACCTCGGGCTGTAGCTGACTGTCGAGATCACAGCGCAAGACCGCACTTGAGCTGTTTGAGCGTCACTCAGTAGGAAGGGCATTGAAAAAGTGGAAAGTGAACTTGGCCCGTGTTCAGGTGAGTGTCTTTTCAGGGGCTGAGCTGACATTCAGACCCTTGAACATCACGCAGCCGACCTGCGATCCACGAATGATCTAGTCATCCTGCGACACGCCTTTGGGACCTGGGTCGCATCTGAACGATCTAATCTGCTTGCACAAGTTCACGGCACACGTCTGGCCCGAGATTGCTTGGCCCAGTGGCAAAAGAAGCGAGCGTCACTGAGAAATCTCGAGGGTGAGCTGAATCAGGATGTCTATTCAATATGAGCTGAATTCCAGCTACGGCCAATGAACACCTCGAACAATCAGCCAAGCGGGCCTTACACGCCTCCCTATCAAGATGGCGAGACCGTTTAGGCCATCGCCAAAACCAGCTCCTCCAAGCTGATCTTACGTATGAAGCCAGGGTATCATCGAAAGCCTTTCGAGTATGGGTGGCGTCAGCCAAGAAGCTCCAGAGTAATGCTGTTGTCGCTCGAAACGCCCATGCGTACTTCACTCAAAGGACGACATTGAGATGCTGGAAAGCGGCATGCGAGCAGAGAAAGAGGGATGCATGGGTCGAGAACAAGCGGCAATCCCACCTGAGAGGTCTCTTTGACCGTAAGTCTATGATGATGCTTCAAGTGACCTGTCTGATCGTTAGGTTGGATGGAGGCAACAGTCCAGAGTGTGCAAGAAACCCAGGCTGTTGAGAAATTCCGGCAAGACAGCGATAAGGTCAGTGAAATCCAGGAATATCATGACATAGCTGATCGACCAGAGACTGCTCAAGACCATGGTCGATCAATGGACGACGCGGGTGGTCACCGTCAAGTCACTCGAGCTCGATGTTGTCGAAAAGCGTGACGGTGTACTGGTGCAGTAAGTGACGAGCAACCGTCATTACAAGTGCTCAGGCTGACCATGTAGGAATGCCATGACTCGATGGAAGAGTTCCTCGAAGCGAGTGACTGAGCTCAAGGGGCTCATGCATAGCTTCAAAGACGTCAAATTGGAAGGTAGGTATTTCTGTCTTATCGCGCTGATGTCTAGAGTCCCTCCGAGACATTCTCAAAGCGTGGCGAGATCAAGCTGCTCGATCCCGAGACAGAAAGGTCAGGCTTGCCAAAGCGGAGAAAGAGAGAGATGCTATACTGTTGAGTGAGACCTTTGTTCACTGGCGATCTGTCTATCGGGAGGACCAATTGGCACCAACCGTAGGTTTTTTTTTAGCTACAAAGCTGATGAACAGGAGGAAGAGGTAGCCTTGAGACGCGAAGATGCCGTGATCTTTACCGCTTGGGATACCTGGAAAGCCAAGTCTAAGGTAATGCATCGGGTCAGCATTGAGGTTAGCGCTGATGATCAGAAACTCCACGCCGTCTCGATGGACCACCAGCGGATCAAGAAGGTTGCTTTGTCCAGGTGGATTCGAGCCTCGGCATTGGCTCTGCAGGCGAAACAGGCTAAAGCTACTGCCGACCGGCATCTGATCGGTGAGTCACCTGTGCCATGCATGGGAGATATGGCTGATGATATCAGAAGACGTGTTTGCGACCTGGAAAGACGCTGCCAAGCGAAAGTCTTCCCTTCGTGCTACGTAAGTCTACACAATCTGCATCGTGAAGGACGGCAGCTGAGGCAATTCAGGCGTATCAGAGGGAGGATTCGTCAAGTATCTCAGACGGGTGATCCTACTCGCACCGCACCGCTGGCACGAAAGTCAATATATGCTCGCAGAGACAGTCATCACGAGCCCACTCGACCCGCTCCTGTGCGCACAGGCATCCACAGCTCGACCAGCGCACAAGCATCACAATCTGTAGCTTCCGAACCAGCGTATAGTAGACTACGATCAGAGCTGGCAAGCCGACGTCGAGGAGCCAGTGAAGAGCCGGAGGACGGGGGGACGATGCGAGCTTTGCGAGGCGCTCTTGGTCACCGCTAGACTGCCAATCCTATAATGCATGATTCTGTCCATGCTTTCTGCGCGACGACCGCTCCCTAAAATCGTGTTGGCAAGACATCCTTCGCAACCACGTCGAAATGACCAGGTCTACTCATCAGCTCTTCCCCCAGTGACCCAGGGAGGTATTCACCTATACAACAACGTCAACGGTCTATCCTCCTCCTTTGTGTTCGGGCCAAACTCCACCCAGTTGATGACCTCTCCATTCCCCACATCACTTCTATCGAGATAGGCAACTCTTATCCCGACCTGTAAAGTCTCTGCCAACGCCATGATCTGCGCGTGATCTGCTTCTTTCCCAACAGGCTCAACTTCCTGTCTGCAGAACTCTTCTGGCGTCAAGGGCAGGAAGGTAGTTGGGGAGAGGAGAAAGTCGGAGAATGTTTCTGGATTTGTACGGATATATGCCGATGTCATTAGGCGGAGTGACTGCTATCAGTATACATTGCTTGGAGAGGGGATAGTGGTAAGACATACTACCACGATTGAATTTGATCGCTCTGCATCTTGGAGGAGTTGAATAATATCGTATTCTGTAGGTCTACGAGCTTTATCTTTCTGGAAAGACTTGACCATCTCGATTAATGGATCTAGGAATTCTTGATACTTCCTATCAGCCCCATCTCACGATCACTCACAAGTTCAGGATCAAAATGAGTAATCTCGGAAGGTTCAGCCCTCTTGATAGACTCCAAAGCCTTCTTGGACGAAGACGATGGATCTTGCGATTGTAGGATCTTCAGTATATAGGCTATCGTGAATGCTGCTATTCAGCTTTGACCTTCTCTCTGCTCTTCCGGTAGGTCGCTTACATCGATAGAAACAATCTCCATCTCCTCGTGCTCTCCAGACCTGATCCCATCCATTCTCTTGTAGCCAGTCTAGTTTCTTCACGACCGTCTGGGACCCATTTAGGTATTCATCCCGGATGACCATTAATGGTGTAGGTGGACTGATTAAAGGCTGAAGGTTTCAGCTATACTATCTCGCCAGCTCTTTGGTGACGGTATGGAAGACGGACCTTGCTCATTACATCCTCATTGTGATCCATACCCTCCATCAACCGCATTATCTCCTGGTCCGTCAAGGTCGACATGTCGGTATTCTCGTCAATGACTCGGGGTGGGGGATCTTGCGTCGCAGCACCTTCCGTGGGCGCAGCATTATTACTTGCACTCATCGCTATTTATCAAGTCTAGACCGTCAGAGAGAGCACATGAAGCCAGATCGTTATTGTGGCTTACTTTTGAGTGGAGCGCAGCGCAGGTGAAACAAAGGAACAGCAAGCGACCATATAAGGCGAAGACGCATCATCACATCTATTTGAGCCCCACAAAGAACATTCTTGGCAATCCCCCATGTAGTGTGAGAGCACAAAGAGGAGGCGACCGCATGCTGTACATATCAAGTATCAATGGACTACCATATACAACATCACCCTCACTACCAGCTATGAAAGAAATAAAAATGGTATGATAAGTTGAGAACCCCATGAAAGATCATCGCCCAGCAGACTTTAGCCTTCCTCCTGTCCCCTCTCCGCTATTCCGGCCTGCATTTGCTTTCAGGACCTGTGAATGCAAATTACCAGACTTGCTGCGTGGTACCGAGTTTGTCTTGGCAATGGGTATTATTCGAGAAGGTATGGGTGCTCGGGCAGTATTATCATGCGCGCTCGGGCCAAGAGGTCTCCTATCGACAGCCGAGGCTGAGGGAACAGGTGCTGTAGCTGCGCGACGAATAAATGGTGAAGGCAAATCTGGATCGTCTATCATCCATTTTGCTGGTGTGGCCGCTTCTCGATATGCGTATGTGGAAGTCGGGATCGAGCTTGCCGAGCTGACTTGCGAGCCTGTACTCGTTCCGGCAGTCTTGTCGCCTCCTCCATACGTCGCTTGTGGTGGTTTGGGGAATTCATGTGAAGATGCGGAAGATGCGGAGGAGTAGGCTGAAGGGCCCGGAGCCAGTGATCCACGTCGCATCCGTATGGGCGCCGGTGTAGGTGCATAGCTCATCATGGAAATGTCCTCGCAGAACGGCGACAATTCACCGGGTGATCCGATGCTTGCTCGTTGTGTTCCTCGCCCAAGTGGTACCGCATGCCTAGCGGGTGTCTGCTGATGGG
>Ga0308160_10005309_pt1 | contig 13493 bp, 7 predicted proteins | sample PhyFR1_FD_201036 | JGI IMG/M metagenome (GOLD analysis project Ga0308160, IMG submission 201036) | Phyllosphere microbial communities from UC Gill Tract Community Farm, Albany, California, United States - DLSLF.R1 | ecosystem: Host-associated > Plants > Phyllosphere > Unclassified | place: USA... | reverse complement strand
CTCGCCCTGCTGGTGGTGGCGGCCGACGACGGCGTCATGCCGCAGACGCGCGAGCATCTCGCCATCCTCGAACTGCTCGGCGTGCGCCGGGCCTGCGTGGCGCTGACCAAGGCGGACCGTGCGGACGCGGCGCGATTGGCGCAGGTAGAGAATGACGTCGTCGTCCTGCTGGATGGCAAGCCGTTTGCCGGCGCGCCGGTATTCCGTACCGTTGCTGCGAACGAAGGCGATCCTGGTGTGGCCGCATTGCTGGACCATCTGGCACGCGAAGCGGCGGCGCTGCCGGGCCGCAGCGAAGCCCGCCTGTTCCGCCTCGGCGTCGACCGCGTGTTCACGGTAGCTGGCCAGGGTACGGTCATCACCGGTACCGCACTGGCGGGCCGGGCGACGCCGGGCGACTTGGTGCAGCTGGCGCCGGGTGGCCAGCAGGCGCGCGTGCGCGCGATCCACGCCCAGGGCAAGCCTGCCGAGCTTGGGCATGCCGGCCAGCGCCTGGCGCTGAACCTGGCAGGCGTGGCGAAGGACGACATCGCGCGCGGCAGCTGGATCGTCGATCCGCGCATGGCGGCGTGTTCGGACCGCTTCGATGCCGACATCACGCTGCTGCCCGATGCATCGGCGCTCGGCTCCTGGGCGCCGGTGCACGTGCACATCGGCGCGGCCCACCACACCGCGCACCTGGTGCCGCTCGATGCCGAGGGGCTGACGCCGGGCCGGCGCACGCGCGCCCAACTGGTGTTCGACGCGCCGCTGCACGCGGTGGCGGGCGACCGCTTCGTGGTGAGGAATGCCGGCGCCACGCAGACGCTGGGCGGCGGCGTGGTGCTCGATCCGTTCGGGCCTGCGCGCAAGCGGCGCAGTGCGGCGCGCCTGGCCTGGCTGGATGCGCTGGCCGGCTGGGTCGAGGATGGCGACCTGGCGCGCCTGGTGGCGGCCAGCCCTGGCGGCATCGCGGTGTCCAGCCTGGTGCGCTTGACGCAGCTGGCGCCGGAGAGCCTGCGGCTGCCGTCGGATATCTTGCAATTGCCGCTGGCGGGTGGGGACAACCTGCTGATCGCACCAGGCATGCTGGCGCCGCTGGAGGCGCGTGTGCTGGACGGGCTGGCTGCATGGCACGCGCGCCAGCCGGACGAAGCGGGCCTGGAGATGTGGCGCCTGAAGCGCATGGTGGCGCCGGAGCTGGCAGATGATGTCTGGAGCGCGCTGGTGGCGCGCATGCTGGAGGCCGGCACGGTTGCGCGCAGCGGCGCCAGCCTGCACCTGCCGTTGCACAGCGTGGCCTTGAGTGAGCATGAACAGACACTGGCCGGGCCGCTGCTGGCGGCTATCGAAGCCGGGCGCTTCGATCCGCCCTGGGTGCGCGACCTCGCGCGCGAGCATCGGCTGGAAGAGGATGCGGTGCGCGCCCTGCTGCGCAAGCTCGCACGCGCCGGGCAACTCAGCCAGGTGGTGCCGGACCTGTTCTATCATCCGCGCCCGCTGGCGGAACTGGCCGGCATCGTCGCCGCGCTGCCCGATGCACAGGCGGCGAGCTTCCGCGATGCGACCGGTCTCGGACGCAAGCGCGCGATCCAGGTTCTGGAATTTTTCGACCGCGTCGGCTATACTCGGCGGTTCCGCAATACCCACCTGCCGAGGCCGCAAGCCAGCTGGCCCGAGCCTCCAACGGTGTGATCAAACCAGCGCGCGGCATGTCGCCACCGCTGCAAATGGAAGGCATTCTCATCCGGTGATGGGGCCGGGCTTCAAACCCGGTGGGGGGCGTCAGCCGCTCTCCTGTAAGTTCGACTCTTTCTGCCTTCCGCCAATTCCCGTTCTGTCATTGTGGCCACCGACTATGCGACGTAGGGTGGGCGCTCCTGTGCCCACGCGTGAAGTGTGCATGGTGTTATGGCAGGAGATAGGCCAACAATGCTCGTATGTCACGCGTGGGCACGGAGTGCCCACCCTACGACATCATGCGCCGCGTTCGTTTTTCGGTTGAATGGTCTGCATGCGAACGCAAAAAAGCCGGCGGCCCTTGCGGGGACGCCGGCTCGTCGCAGTCAGCTGAAACTTAGAACCGCTGGTTGTACGCCACGCCCACCAGCTGCATGTGGGTGTTCCACGTACCGCGCGTGGTTTCGCCATTGCCCGTGCAGCCCACCGCCACCGGGTTGCAGTTGTTGGAGTAGCTGCCGGCGGCATCCTTGAAGTCCAGGTAGCTGTAGGCCAGGTCGATCGACGAGGTCGGGGTCAGCTTCCAGTTGGCGCCGAACGACAGCTGGTTGCGATCCGCATCCGGCAAGGCCGCGTGACGCAGCTCGGTGCTGCGCACCGGCGCGTTGTCGTGGGCGATACCGGCGCGCAGCAACACGGCGTCGTTCAGCTTGTAGCTGGCGCCGAGCGACACGCGCAACGTGTTCTTCCACTGCTGGCGAATCACTTCGTCGCCTTCGCCAGTGCCGAGGAACTCGATGTCGATGTTCTGCATGCGCGAGTTGCGCGACCAGGTCACGTCCGCCATGCCGGCCCAGCGCGGGTCGAACTGGTGGAAGGCGTTGATCGACAGGGTTTCCGGCGTACGCAGCTCGACGCGCGCGTCCGAATTCTGGCGGCGCGACACGCTTTGCAGCACGCCGTTGACGACGGCGTCCGAGGTCACGCCGGAGAAGTCCCAGGCCGCGCTGCCCTTCAGTTCATGCTTGATCGAGGAACGGTAGGCAATGCCGAAGCGGGTGTTCTCGTCGAGCGTGAATAAATAGCCCAGGTTGAAGCCCACGCCCCAGTCCTTGCCCTTGACGCCGGCATAGGCGTCGCCGGCGGTCGCCAGCAGGGCCGGGTTGCCACCCAGGCCGGCGATCTGGCGTGCCAGCACGGCGCCGGTGCCGCTGTGCTGGGCGGCGGCGACGGTGCCCGGCACGTCGACGGCCTGGCCCAGGCTGGCCTTCATGTAGTCGATGTCGATGCCGAAGCCGAACGCGTGCTGCGCGTTCAGCTTGAAGGCGACCGATGGGTTCAGGGTCAGCGATTCGAGCTTGATGTTGGTGAGCGAGTAGCGGCCGGCCCAGTCGCGGTCGTAATCGAGGTCGGTACCGAAGGGGACAAAGGCGCCGAAGCCGGCGGTCCAGCGGTCATCGATCTGGTGGCTGTAGTACAGCGAGGGCGCGGCGACGGCGCTTGGTGCATAGTCGCTTTGGCGTGCCTGGCCGCCGGTCGGGGCGCCGGTGAAGCGGGTCGAGCCGGCGTCCTGGTAGGTGGAATGCGGCACCAGGGCGGTGACGCCGCCGGCGAACTGGCGGCCTTCCAGGCGCGAGAGGCCTGCCGGGTTGGCGAATACGGTCGAGGCGTCGGCGGCTTCGGCGCCGTTGGCTTCTGCGGTGCCCTGGCTGGAGACGCTTTGCGAGCCGAAGCGGTAGCCGGAGGCGCCGGCGGTGGCGGAGACGCCGGCCAGCGCCAGCGCAATGAGGAGGTTCAGGTGCTTCTGTTTCATGGTGGTTCTCTTGGTTTGGTTGTCTTCTTCAACGCTCCCCTCATGCATTGGAATGGCAGAGGTTGTGCGCGGCGAAGGATACACCAAACCGAAATTTGGAATACGACCGTGCTTATTTTTGATAGACAGGATGAATACGTGAACTTGCAAGCCGGTCATGACTTCCCTATAATAAATGAGTGAGCACTCTCGCATAAACGCGAGACTTGCTCTTCCCAACCACCGACGCACTGGACACACATGGCACGCCCGCGCAGCGAAGACAAACAACTGGCATTGCTGGAAGCCGCGACGCGGGTCGTTGCCGAACGCGGCCTTGGCGCGCCAACATCGGCCATCGCCAAGCTGGCGGGAGTGGCCGAGGGGACCTTGTTTCGCTACTTCGCCACGAAGGACGAATTGCTGAACGCCCTCTTCCTGCACATCAACCGCGGCATGTGCGAGTACATGACCGCCAACTACCGCGCCGAGTTGCCCTTGGCGCCGCGCATGGAGTCGCTCTGGAACAGCTATATCGACTGGGGCCTGGCCCATCCGCAGGCGAACAAGGCTTTCAACCAGCTCAGCGTGTCCGACGTTATCCGCCCCGCGCTACGCGCCGAAGCCGACAGCCTCTTTCCCGAGATGGATGCAGGCAAAGCATTCTGGAACAGCCAAATCTTCGCCAGCTTGCCGGACGCGTTTTCGGAAGCCGTGTTCGTGGCGGTGGCAGATGCCACCATGGCCTTTGCGGCGCGCGAACCGGCACAGGCTGCCGCCTACAAGGCCAGCGGTTTTGCCGCGATATCGAAAATCATGACCGACTCCTGAGCCGGTTTTTTTTGCCACATAAATGAGTGAGTGCTCGCGCAATAAGGCGATACACCCTTCCCGTTTTCTCACCACCGAGTAGCTGCATGCCAAAATTCTTCATCGACCGCCCCAATTTCGCCTGGGTGATCGCCATCTTCATTACGCTTGCCGGCCTGTTCGCCGTGCGCGCCCTGCCGGTATCGCAATTTCCGGCGGTGGCGCCGCCGCAGATCTCGATCATGGCCGCCTATCCCGGCGCCTCGGCCTCGACCGTGGTCGATTCCGTCACCAGCATCATCGAGGAACAGCTGAACGGCGCCAAGGGCCTGCTGTATTTCGACTCGAACAGCTCCTCCTCGGGAACGGCCGAGATCACGGTGACCTTCCAGCCCGGCACCGACCCTGCCCTGGCCCAGGTCGACGTCCAGAACCGCCTGCAGAACGCCCAGGCGCGCCTGCCGGCCGCGGTGACCCAGCAGGGACTGCAGGTCGAGCAGGCCAATTCCGGCTTCCTGCTGCTGTACACGCTCAGCTACAAGGACGACAGGAAGGATGCCGACGTGGTGCGCCTGGCCGACTACGCCGCGCGCAACATCAACAACGAGATCCGGCGCGTTGCCGGCGTCGGCCGCGTGCAGTTCTTCGCGGCCGAAGCGGCGATGCGTATCTGGATCGACCCGGCCAAACTGGTCGGCTTCGGGCTCTCGGTGGCCGACGTGAACGCCGCCATCGCGGCGCAGAACGTGCAGGTGGCGGCCGGCAGCTTTGGCGGCCGTCCCGGTAAACCCGGCCAGGAAATCAGCGCCACCATCGCCGTGAAAGGCATGCTCGACACACCCGAGGAATTCGGCCGCATCGTCCTGCGCGCGAACACGAACGGTGCCAAGGTGACCCTGGCCGATGTGGCCCGCATCGAGATCGGGCGCCAGGACTATAACTTCGACACGCTGGACAATGGCCGCGCCTCGGTCGGCGCCGCCGTGCAACTGGCGCCCGGCGCGAATGCGCTGGAGACCGCGGCCGCGGTCAAGGCACGCCTGGCCGAGCTGGCGAAAGGCATGCCGGACGAGATGCAGTACTCGGTACCCTACGATACCTCGCGCTTCGTCGACGTTGCCATCGACAAGGTGGTGCACACGCTGATCGAGGCGGTCGTGCTGGTGTTCCTGGTCATGTACCTGTTCCTGCAGAACTTCCGCTACACCCTGATCCCGACCATCGTGGTGCCGGTCTGCCTGGCCGGCACCCTGGCTGTCATGTACGCGCTCGGCTTCTCGGTGAACATGATGACCATGTTCGGCATGGTGCTGGCGATCGGCATCCTGGTCGACGACGCCATCGTGGTGGTGGAAAACGTCGAGCGCCTGATGGCCGAGGAAGGCTTGTCGCCGCGCGCGGCCACCGTCAAGGCGATGGGCCAGGTGTCCGGCGCGATTGTCGGCATTACCCTGGCGCTGGCCTCGGTGTTCCTGCCGCTGGCCTTCATGGGCGGCTCGGTCGGCGTGATCTACCGCCAGTTCTCGCTCTCGCTGGTGGTATCGATCCTGTTCTCCGGCTTCCTGGCGCTGACCCTCACGCCGGCCCTGTGCGCCACCCTCTTGAAGCCCATCGCGCAAGGCGGGCACGCCCACAAGCGCGGCTTCTTCGGCTGGTTCGACCGCCGCTTCGCCGCGCTCACCGAACGCTTCGCCTGGCTGAATGCCCGCCTGGTGCGCAGGAGCGGGCGCTACATGGCGATCTACCTTGGCATCCTGGCCCTGCTGGCGTTTGCCTTCCTGCGCCTGCCGCAGGCTTTCGTGCCGAACGAGGACCAGGGCTATTACATCGTCGACCTGCAACTGCCGCCCGGCGCCAGCCATGCGCGCACCGAGGGGGCCACGCGCGAGATCGCCGCTTGGCTGCACACGCGCGCGGCTACCGCCGACACCACCATGCTGCTCGGCTTCAGCTTCTCCGGCAGCGGCCAGAACGCCGCGCTGGGCTTTCCGACCCTGAAGGACTGGTCCGAGCGCAAGGGCGACGCGTCAGGCGAAGTGGCCGCCTTCAACGAACGCTTTGCCGACTTGCGCGACGGCCGCGCGATGGCGGTCGATCCGCCGCCGGTGGAAGGCCTGGGCAATGCCGGCGGCTTCGCCTTGCGCCTGCAGGACCGCGGCGGCCTGGGTCGCACGGCATTGCTGGCCGCGCGCGACGCCCTGCTCGCCAGGGTGAACAGCTCGCCGGTGTTCGCCTACGGCATGATGGAAGGCCTGGAGGACGCGCCCCAGCTGCGCTTCGACATCGACCGCGACAAGGCGGACGCGCTTGGCGTCGGCTTCGCCAACATCAACGCCGCCATCTCCAGCGCCTACGGCTCGGCCACGGTGGCCGACTTCGCCAACGTGGGCCGCCTGCAGCGCGTGGTGGTGCAGGCCGACGTGGCCGACCGCACGGACCTGGACGGCCTGCTGCGCCTGGCGGTGCCGAATGCACACGGCGAGCAGGTGCCGCTCAGCGCATTCGTGAGCACCAGCTGGGAAAGCGGCCCGGTGCAGATCGCGCGCTATAACGGCTACCCGGCGATCCGCATCGCCGGCGACGCGGCTCCGGGCCACAGCAGCGGCGAGGCCATGGCGGAGATGGAGCGCCTGATCGCCGAACTGCCCGAGGGGATCGACTTCGAGTGGACCGGCCTGTCCTACCAGGAGCGCCTGGCCGGCTCGCAGGCTCCAATCCTGTTCGGCCTCTCCTTTTTGGCGGTGTTCCTGCTGCTGGTGGCGCTGTACGAGAGCTGGGCGATTCCGGCCGCGGTGATGCTGATCGTGCCGATCGGCGCCCTTGGCGCGGTACTGGCCGTGACGCTGCTGGGCATGCCGAACGACGTCTACTTCAAGGTCGGGCTGATCACCATCATCGGCCTGGCGGCGAAGAACGCGATCCTGATCGTGGAGTTTGCCAAGGCCCTGCACGAGGGCGGCAAGCCGCTGGCCGAGGCGGCGCTGGAAGCGGCGCGCCTGCGCTTCCGCCCGATCGTGATGACCTCGCTGGCGTTCATCCTGGGCGTGGTGCCGCTGGCGCTGGCGACCGGCGCGGGCGCGGCCAGCCAGCGCGCGATCGGCGTCGGCGTGATCGGCGGCATGCTCAGCGCCACCACGCTGGGCGTGGTGTTCGTGCCGGTGTTCTTTGTCTGGGTTTTGTCGCGGGTGCGGCGCAAGCGGGCCGGCGCTGCGGCGCCGCAAGGAGCGGCGCAGCACCGGTGAGCAGGATGGACGTGCGTGCTGTTGCGGCGCCTGTGCGGCTGGCTTACGCGTCCTCCAGCAGCAGGCCGACGCTGCGCACCACGCGCTCGAGCAGCGCCTCGTCGTAGGGCAGCCAGGGCACGGCGCCGAGCCGCCGGCCCGTGTCCGGCAGCGCCAGTTCCACCGGTGTTCCGTCGCGCAGCACGCGCCCGGTGCGGATGCTGACCCTGGTCCCGGCCACCTGCACGTGGAAGCCCTCGATCACGACCGTGCCTGCCGCGATCTGCGTTTCCAGCACCTGGGCCAGCACGCGGCGGCGCATCGCATCGCGCCCGGTCTGGCGCGCCAGCATCTCCACGCGGCGCAGGCGTGCGCCGGATTCGTCTTCGGTGTCGAGCGCCACCGTGGCTACACTGACCAGCAGGTCCACGGCGCGGCAGGCTTCCGATACTACTTGCAGCGGCGCCTCGGCCAGCGCCACCGGCGCGGCGCCGCGGCGCAAGACCAGCGCTCCGCCCCCGACCACGCCGTCGTAGCCCGGATAGACGCGGTCCGTCAGGCACAGTTCCGCGCCCCATTCGCCGAAACGGCGCACCAGGCTGTCGTAGTCGATCTTCCAGCCTTCGCGCCGCGCCAGGCCCAGGAGCGGCACGCTGGCCAGCTGGTAGCCGGCAAACAGGTTGCCGTCGGCGGGCTGGTAAAACTCGCGGAAAACCTGGCGCACCGGCTGGCGCAGCTGGCCATGCACGATGCGCGCACGCCAGGCTTCGCGCTCGGTTTCATCCGCGTCGAGCGGGTGCCAGAGCGTGACGGGGGCGCCAACTTCGATGTCAAGCGGCTGTCCTTGCGCGTCGACGGGCTGGTCGTCCGCGCCGAGCATGAATGCCACGCCGGCGCGCCAGACCAGGGTGCGGGCGAATTCAGCGGCCACCTTGTCGGCCAGCAGGCGGGCGCGCCATTCATTGTAGGGAAGCGCAAACGGCCGCAGGAAGGCGCCTTCGAAGAACTGGGTCAGCAGCGCCCGCGCCTGCTTCGGCGCCAGGCCGGCGTCCAGCAGCCGCAGTGCCACTTCCGGACGCAGCGCCAGCGCGCGCTCGGCCGGCTTCTGGTGGCGTGCCAGCTTCTTTTGCAGGCCGGCGTGGCGTACGCTGGCCAATGCCTGGCGCAAGGCGGCCACGGCTTCGGGCGTGGGCATGTCCTCGATCGCGTGGCCGAGCGCAATCGTCAGGGCCTGGGATGGCGCCGTGCGCGCCGCGGTGGGCGCCACGCAGGCCCCAGTGAGCACCGGCGCGACCAGTCGCGCATACCAGGCATCGTCGCGGAGGGCGCCCACGCGTGCCGCCATGCCAAGCACCAGCGCATCGTCGCGATCGAAGGCGCCATCGGCTTCGTACGGCAGCGCCCCGGCACGCAGGCGCGCCAGCAGGTCCGCCGCGCCCTCGAACGCGCGCTGCGCAAACGCCACATACGCCGGCTCGGCGGCCAGCATGACGGCGGGGTCGGGCTCCTCGATGCCGTCGGGCGTGCCCGGATAGGCGTGCCCGCTGGCGGCCAGCGCGACCAGGGCCGGCAAGCCGATCTCCTCCAGCACATCGAACTCGCCGACGGGCAGGCTGGCCGGGTCGCGCTGCGCCACCACATGCCGCAGACGCGCCAGCATCGCTACGCTGCCAGTGGCGCGCGCGATAGCAAGCAGGGCGTGCCGTTGGTCGAACCAGGCTTCCTCGGGCGGTAGTAGCGGCGCCAGCGCGGTATCGAGCGCAGCGCCGTCAGCCGCGCTGGTAGCCGCGTTGGCAGCCGAGTCTGGGGTCTTGTCCTCGGCCTTGGGCGCTACGAGATAGCGCACGTAGCCGAGCAGCCGGTGGGCAGAGGTCTGCTGCTCCGGAATGGCCCGCAGGGTCGCCAGCAGCGCTGCTTCGTCGAGACGCGGCGCCAGGCCGGATGCCGCGGCCTGGCGCAGCACGTCCATGACGAACTCGTGGCGTGCGCGTTCGGCCTGCGCTTCGTAGCGCACTGCCTGCAGCTGCGGCCACAGGGTGCCGAGTTCCTCGGGTGTGAGGCCCGCGATATCGATTGGCGCGCCGGTGAAGCGCGGATGGTCGGGGCGCGCGGCCAGGCGCGCCTGCAGTTCGGAAAACGCGCTCATGGCGGCCCTGTGCCCAGGAATCAGGTTTCGACGCTGCAGCCGCGAACAAGGCCGCTATCGCCGCCGTCCTGCAGGGCCACCAGCTTGCCCGACATGTCGTAGCCGACCTGCATCAGGTTCCCGCCGGGCAGCTTGACGCTGTACAGGACCTGGTTTTCTCCCGGCACGATGCTCAAGGTCTCGAACTCGGCGCGGCCCAGGTCGAAGGATTCGCCTCCCAGCGTGGCCACGCCGCCGGCCAGCTTGAATTCGGCCTGCTTCTGCTCGAGTGGATTGGCCTTGCTCACGCACGTGACGGCGACGCCGGGCGTTTCGACAAAGCGGGCCATGGTCTTGTACAGGGGCTGGCTGCGCAGCTTGTCCAGCGGCGGCCCTTTCGGGCAGCTGATCATCTGCTCGCCGCGCATGACTGCGGCGCCTGCGCCGTCCGGCTTGCCTTCGTCGCTCAGGGTCAGCACCGGGCCCTTCTCGGCATCCATCGACAGCATGGCGCCTGCTTTGACGGCGCCGCCCGCCGTTTCGCGGGTGAGGCTGATCATCTGCGCCTTGCGCATGTCCGCGCTGATGTCCGGCGCCGTCAGCTTGCCCGCGGCGTCGAGGCTGACGGTGGCCTCCACAGCGTCCAGCTGCGGCGTGCGGGTGCAATTGCCGCTGTGGCTACCGGCCAGCAGTGGTCCCACCGCCGGCCAGACGTCGCCCCCAGCCGATGCCGCGGCATTGCCGGCAGCGGCGCCGGGAGCGGCCGGGCTGTCTTCCTTGCTGCATGCCGCCAGCACCAGGACGGCGAGGACGGTGGGTATCAGGGTCGAACGGCGCACTGTGGTCTCCTTGGCAATAAAGCCGCCACCTTAGCATGAATATTTCGCCCAATTGTTCAGTGTTGGAATTTCATGCCAATTGCATGGGGTGCGCGCTGGCGTCCGGCTCGGCGCTGGCCGCATGCTATACTGACACCGTCATCTTTATTGCTAGCGTATGAGACGAGCTTTCGTCATCTTCCTGATCCTGCTGTTCCCCCTGAATGTGCTGGCACTGTCCTTGTCCGTTGCGGCCACCCAGCCTGGCGCCGTGGCCGTCCAGCTTGACGCGCCCTCTGTCGCATCGACATCTTCCGCCACCGGCGATTCCCTGTTTGCCAAGGTGTTCGACATCGACACCAGCGCCGACCTCGATCCCGACGAGCCGCCCGCCATGGACCTGCACGACATCGTGAACCATGAAGCGGGCTTGCGCCTGCATCTCCTGCCCGGCCGCGCCGCGCTCTGCCACGACGCGCGCCGGCATTGCCATTCCCTGCCTCCTCCGGTCAAGCCGCCGCGCGCAGCCTGAGGCCGGTTCGCCGGCCCTGCATCCGGTTCGCCCGCCGCGCAGCCTGCGCGGTCAGGCGACATGACATCTTCAATTCAAAAAAAGGCTGACAACATGGAATGGCTGTTCGACCCCACCATCTGGGTGGGCTTATTCACGCTGGTGCTGCTGGAAATCGTCCTCGGCATCGACAACCTGATCTTCATCGCCATCCTGGCCGACAAGCTGCCGCCGCACCAGCGCGACAAGGCGCGCCTGCTCGGTCTGTCGCTGGCGATGGGGATGCGACTCGGCCTGCTGACCATCGTGTCCTGGCTGGTGACGCTGACCACCCCGCTGTTTTCCCTTGGGTCGTTCAGCTTTTCGGGACGCGACCTGATCTTGCTGGTGGGCGGCATCTTCCTGCTGTTCAAGGCGACGATGGAACTGCACGAGCGCCTGGAAGGCGTGGAGCACACGCAAAGCGAATCGAAGGTGTACGCCAGCTTCGCCGCCGTGGTCGCGCAGATCGTCGTGCTCGACGCCGTGTTCTCGCTCGACGCCGTGATCACCGCGGTCGGCATGGTCGACGAACTGGGCGTCATGATGGCAGCCGTGATCATCTCGATCGGCGTCATGATCCTGGCATCGAAGCCGCTCACGCGTTTCGTGAACGCGCACCCGACCGTGGTGGTACTGTGCCTGAGCTTCCTGCTGATGATCGGCCTGAGCCTGGTGGCCGAAGGCCTGGGCTTCCATATCCCGAAGGGCTACCTGTACGCCGCCATCGGCTTCTCGATCGTGATCGAGTCCCTGAACCAGTTCGCCCGCCGCAACCTCATGAAGAACGCGGCGCGCGTGCCCTTCCGCGAGCGCACTGCCGACACGGTGCTGCGCTTGCTGGGCAGCCGCAGGCGCGGCGCGGTGGCGCAGGCGGAGGCGGAGGCCGAAGCCGAGACGCCGCTCGAGGAAACCTTCGGGGTCGAGGAACGCAACATGGTCAGCGGCGTGCTGACCCTGGCCGACCGCTCGATCCGCTCGATCATGACGCCGCGTTCGGAGATGTCGTGGGTGAACCTGGAGCACGCGCCGCCCGCCATCCTGGCCCAGCTGCGCGACACCCCGCACAGCCTGTTGCCGGTATGCCGCGGCGAGCTCGATAACGTGGTCGGCGTGGCGCGCACCAAGGACCTGATCGCGGCGCTGCTGCTGCGCGAAGGGGGAGACCTGCCGGTGGAAGCCAGCTTCGAGCCGGCCCTCAGGACCCCGATCATCATGCCGGAAACGAGCGGCGTGCTGCGCGCCATGGACACGCTGAAGCGGGCCCACGGCCAGCTGGTGCTGGTGACCGACGAGTACGGCACGGTCCAGGGCCTGCTGACGCCGATCGACATTCTGGAAGCAATCGCCGGCGAGTTCCCCGACGAGGACGAGCAGCCGGCCGTGCGCCCGCAAGGCCCCGGCCTGTGGGAAGTCGACGGCGCCGCCGACCTGCACCTGCTGGAACAAGTGCTGGAAACCGACGCCCTGGTGGGAGAGTCCGACGACTACACCTCCCTGGCCGGCTTCCTGCTGGCGCGCTTCGAGACCTTCCCCGAGGCTGGGCAGGCGATCGAACTCGATGGCTTGCGCTTCGAGATCCTGGCGGTCGAGGAAAGGCGCATTGCACGGGTGGCGATCCGGCGCATCGAGGCTGCCATCCAGGAGCCGGCGGAGTAAGCCTTGGGGGCACAGCTGCCCCGCTTATTGCCTTCTGGATAAGTAAAGCGCCGAGTTTACTTAATCGCGTGACGGGCTCCATGCCGGGTATTTGGCAGGCTGGCCCGTGATTCCTGCAGCCTGTCTACCCGTCGTTGTGCCGTACGGAAGTTCTTTCTACATTGTCAAGCTGTTCGACAACCACGGAAAGGACACCGCAATGACACGCTGGACCTATGGGCTGTGCTGCCTGCTTGCGGCGCTGCCGCTTGGCGCCGGGGCGCACACCGCCCCCGACAAACTCGATCTGACCACGCTCGACCAGGGCATGACCGGGCCGCGCGCCCAGGTGCTGGTGCTGGGCACGGTGCACCTGAACGGCATGCCGGCCAGCTTCAAGCCGGCGGCGCTGGACGGTCTGCTCGACCGCCTGTCGGTTTTCCGCCCGGAGATCATCACCATCGAAACCGAGTCCGGTGAGGAATGCGACATGGCCGCGCGCCATCCTGCCAGGTACGGCGCCGACTATTGCCCGTCGACCGACGCGGCCAGGGCGGCGACCGGGCTGGACTTGCCGGCGGCGCTGGCCGAGGCCGACAAGATATTGAAGGCCTGGCCGGCCGCGCCCACGCCTGCGCAGCGGCGGCGCCTGGCCGCCACCTTCCTGGCGGCGAACGACCATGCGTCGAGCTATGTGCAGTGGCTGCAATTGCCCGAAGCCGAACGCCGCGCCGGCGACGGCCTGGACGCGAAGCTGGTCGACATGCTGGGCAAGATCGGCAAGCGCAATAACGAGAACTACCAGATTGCGGCGCGGCTGGCGGCCCGTCTCGGCCTGCAGCGCGTGTACCCGGTCGACAACCATACCGGCGACCGCATG
>Ga0308160_10005305_pt1 | contig 13498 bp, 9 predicted proteins | sample PhyFR1_FD_201036 | JGI IMG/M metagenome (GOLD analysis project Ga0308160, IMG submission 201036) | Phyllosphere microbial communities from UC Gill Tract Community Farm, Albany, California, United States - DLSLF.R1 | ecosystem: Host-associated > Plants > Phyllosphere > Unclassified | place: USA... | reverse complement strand
CGTACCAGATCCTCCCCGGCGCGTCCCAGGCGTTCCCACCCAGGGCCTGGGCCACGAGGTAGAACGCCCTGTTGGGGATGCCTGAGTTAATGTGGACGCCGCCGTTGTCAGCGCTGGTCCGGACGTAGCCGTCCATGGAATCAGGCTGGGGATCCTTGCCCAGCACATCGTCGTCGTATGCCGTTCCGGGGGACTTCATGGAGCGCAGCGCCTGCCCCTGCACGTCCGGGGTGAAGAGTCCCTCGCCGATGAGCCAGCTGGCGTCCGCCGCGGATTGGCCCTTGACGTACTGCTCCACCAGTGCGCCGAAGACATCCGACATGGACTCGTTCAGGGCGCCGGCCTGGTTGCGGTACGCCAGGCCGGCGGAAAACTGCGTTACGCCGTGCGCCAGTTCGTGGCCGATGACGCTCAGTGAGGCGGTGAACCGCTGGAAGACGGCGCCGTCGCCGTCACCAAAGACCATCTGCTTACCGTCCCAGAAAGCATTGTCGTACAGCTTGCCGAAATGCACCGTGGCGTCCATCGGGAGCCCGCGGCCGTCAATGGAGTCCCGGCCAAAGACGTCGGCGTAGAGGCGGTGGGTATGGCCCAGGCCGTCATAGGCTTCATCGGCAGCGGCGTCTCCGGTCTGTGGTTCGCCTTCCTTCCGCACCAGTTTTCCGGGGAGGGATTCCGCGCCATGGGCGTCATAAATAGTCCGGATTGCCGGGCCCGGCTTGGCGGCCAGCATCCCGGCGGTGGTCTCCGGCCGGGCGGTTATCCGGGCCGCCTGGACACTCTTCACATGGACCAGGGCTTCCCTGGCAGCCCGGGCGGCGGCGGAGTACTCCGGTGCGTCCTGCCGGGCAAGGCGCCGCAGCAGGTACGGCGGAACGATGGTGCAGAACGGAACGTGCATGGCGTACCCCCTCAACTAGGTAACTTCAGGTTAGGAGGAGGCACCGACATTTGGCGGCAGCCACACGGCAGCCACGTTCCCGCCGCACGGCAGGCAGCAGCCGCGGCTGTGCACGCATGGCAGGGCGGCCTTACTGTACGGCGGGTTAAACAAAAAACCCCGCCGTACTGGACGGCGGGGTTTGCTGTGCCCTCGATAGGATTCGAACCTACGACCTTCTGCTCCGGAGGCAGACGCTCTATCCCCTGAGCTACGAGGGCAATCCGGGGTTCCTGCCGTTGCTGGCGGGACGTCCTAGAGCTTAGCAGGAAGGTGCCCCGCAAAGGAAAATCGGCTCGGGTTCAAGCCCGGCCAATCCCTGGCCGGGCCGCAGCGGCCCGCCCGGGCACACTGAGCCACGCGCATCAGTACCCCGTGGCATCAGTACCCCGAGAAGGAGTCCACGTGAACGCGCCGTGCCCCCGCCTGGCGCGCCGCGTGCCGCAGCGACGCCACACTGGCGGGCGAGCCGGACACGTACACATCGCGGTCTGCGATGTCGGGGACGAGGGCTTTCAGCCCGGCTGCGTCGAGCCTGGAATTGCCGGCGGGCGCCGCGTCGAGGCCCTGCGGCGGCTCTGAGCCGTCGGCAGTGCGGACCAGGACCCGGACACCCGAAGCCCGGAGTTCGTCCGCGTAGGCGACGTCGTCCGCGCTCCTGGCCAGCAGGACCATTACCGCGTCGCGCTCCTCAAGGGCGCCGGAGGCAACGTGCGAGAGGAACGGCGTGATGCCGATACCCGCAGCGACCAGGAGCACCGGGCGGTTCGGATCCCGGGACAGGACAAAGTCGCCACCCACGGACGTGGCCGTGAGCTCATCACCGGGCTGCAACCCCAGCAGGACCTTTTTGGCCGCAGAAAGGGGTTCGGCAGTACGGACGCCGAATTTCACGAGGCGCTCCCTTGGCGAGCCGGCAAGGCTGAACACGCGCCGCCTGCCCTTGCCGTCGGTTTTCGCGTGCGGCAGGTCCAGCTCCATGTACTGGCCGGGGAGGAACCGTATGGGACGCGACGGCATGAACGAGAATTCGGTGGTGCTGGGCGTCAGTGGCCGGCTGGACGCAAAGCGGAGCCTTACGCCGCCGCGCTGGCCCAGCAGGAAGGCCGCAAGGTTGCCCACCAGAAGGGCAGCCTCCGGTGAATTGGCAATGAAGCCGAAGTTGTACGGGACTGCGAACACCACGCCCACCACTGCCGCCAGGGACAGCTGCTGCCAGCGGCGCGGCGGCAGCGTCAGGGGTTCCGACAGCATGAAGCCCACGAAGAACAGCACAGGACGCTGAGCCAGTGCCTGCCAGGCACCCGTCCCCACGCCCATACCGGCCCGAAGCAGTTCCATCGTGATGATCGACGTTGCAACCAACGTGAACACCGAGGCCATCAGGACCTTCCGGGTCCGGTACAGGACCAGCAGGACGCCGGGAACCAGCAGCCACAGCATGGCCGGCGTGGCCGCCCACCAGGTGGCGATATTGAGTCCGGTCAGGCCAGTTACGAAGGCTCCGAGGGCTGCCGGATTGAAGACGTGCCTGCCCCGCCACGCCAGTGCGTATTTCGATGCGGAAGCAAGGACACAGGCCAATGCCACGCCGGCGACGTCCATGGCCTGGAAGGAAGGCCAGAACAGGAAGTAGAGCAGCAGGCCGGTGATGAGGGAGGACTCGGAGTGCGGGCGTACCCTGAACAACGCCGCCAGCGCACGGTTCGAGGCGTAGGTCAGCAGGAGGCACAGGGCCAGGTGTGCCAGCATCTCCGGAATGCCGAACGTCAGCCATCCCAGCACGTCCAGCAGCAGGCTGTACGCCACCAGGCCCGCCAGGACCAGCAGGATGAGCCGGTACATCGTGAAGCGGCCAAGCACGGTGTCCAGCCGCCCGGCAATGGTGGGTGCCGGGCCGGCGGACGGCGTCTCAACGGTGCTCATGCAAACAGTGTCCCTTCGAATTCTGCGGAAAAGGCGGCGCTGCCGTCGGAAAAAACCGTCAGCCAGGAAACGTCGAACGACTCCTCGAGCACGGCGCCGGGGACGAAAAAGAGGGCGGTGGCGAGGGCATCGGCCACAGCGGCGGTGTCCGCCAGCGCCCAGGTGGCGACGGCGGTACGGACCGGTTGCCCGGTGGTCGCGTCAAGGACATGGTGAAGTCCGTCGCCCCAGGCCCGGCGGTTGGCGGCGGAAGCGCACAGTGCCCTGCCGCACAGTTCCACCACGCCGATGGCCTGGGCCGGGTTATAAGGATGTTCGAGCCCCACCCGGACGGTACCCGGGCCGCGGACCAGCAGGTCGCCGCTGGCGTCCACCATGAAGGCCTCCACACCGCCGGCCTCCAGGGCGGACGCCAGCACATCAACCAGCAGGCCCTTGCCGGCTGCCCCGACGTCCAGCACTACCGGAGCGGTGGTGCTGATCGAGGTTCCGTTCCAGTCCAGGATGTTCTCCCAGCGCGGGGCCGGCAGTGGGCCACCCGACGGCCGGAGGGTATAGGCGGCGTCATAGCCCAGGCGCTCAAGGCTTGCGCCCACCAGCGGCGTCATGGCGCCACCGGTCAGCCCGTACAGCGTCCTGTACAGTTCCCCGAGCCCGGCAGCTTCTGCGGGAAAGCTGTAGCTGCCGGGCTTCCGGGCCATTGCACTGACCAGTGAGTCGGTGCGGAAACGGGACCAGGCGGCGTCGAACTTCTCCACGAGGGCCAGCAGGTCCTGCTGTGCGGACGGCGCAAGGACGTGCGGCGTGGAAACCTCCCAGTGCGTCCCGATTCCCTCGAAGGAAAAAGCAGCCCAGTCCCCGTGCGGCACCGCCTACTGCGCCTCCGACTTGATCTGCTCCACGGCCTGGTTGAAGCCACCGCTGGTCAGGGACGACCCGGCCACCTTGGACACGTTGAGGTCCTCGATGTTCCTGCCCACCACCTGGGCGGCGATGCCGCCGGCAAACTCGCCCTGGAACTTGCGGGTGTTGGGGTTGGACGGGTGCTGGGTGATCTGGACGTCCGTCACTTTGCCCGACGCCAGGGTCAGCTGCACGCCCACCGTTTCGTTCCCGTTGGGCGAGACGTAGGTGCCGTCCGCGCTGTAGGTACCGTCCTTGTAGCTCGAACCACTGCTGGCAAGGGCAGATTCCCCTGCGGAAGGTGTGGTTGCGGCAGCAGAGGCGCCACCCGCGGTCGAGACTGGGTTGTTTTCGGCCGCCGAGGGGGCGCAGCCGGCCACCGTGCCCACGAGGGACAGCCCGGCGATTCCAACATAGATGCTCTTGCGTACTGGTCGGTTCAGTGCTGAGGGTCTCATGAAGGCTCTCGTTTCGTAGGGGATCACAGGTATCGGCGGACGTTACGACCTTGTCAACGCTGAAACCACCATATTGGTTCAACCCTGTGCATTCTCTGGGTTTTCCTTGGAGGCGTCCTTTGCGGAAGCCTGACGAAGCAAAGGCCCGCAATTCTTTGCTGTGACTGGCCCCCGGTACCCTAGAAGGGTGACTCCCGAAGAACTCTCCCTCGCCATATCCGCATGCCTGAAGGACGCCGTCGCCGCCGGCGAAATCGCCCTGGCAGAATCAGCCGTCCCCGGGGACGTGCGCGTGGAGCGACCCAAGAACCGGGACCACGGCGACTGGGCCACCAACATCGCGCTGCAGCTCGCCAAGCAGGCCGGCACGAATCCCCGCGAATTCGCCACCATCCTCAGCGCACGGTTGAAGACGATCAGCGGCGTTTCCGCCGTGGACATTGCCGGGCCGGGGTTCCTGAACATCACCGTCGACGCTGCTGCCGCCGGTGCACTTGCCAAGGCCATCGTCGAGGCCGGCACGCAGTACGGCACCAACACCGCGCTCGCAGGCCACACCGTCAACATGGAATTCGTCTCGGCCAACCCCACCGGGCCGCTGCACATCGGCCATACGCGGTGGGCCGCGCTCGGCGACGCCATCGCCCGGGTGCTGCGCGCCTCGGGCGCCGACGTCACCGCCGAGTACTACATCAACGACGCCGGCTCGCAGATGAACACGTTCGCCAACTCCGTGTACTCCCGCCTGCACGGCCTGCCCGTCCCCGACGGCGGCTACCCGGGCCAGTACATCGCAGACCTTGGCCATGAGGTCCTGACGGCGCACCCGGACATCCGCGAGCTCACCGAGGTCGCCGCCCTGCCGGTCATCCGCGCTGCCGCCTACGAAGCCCAGATGAAGGACATCAAGGCCACGCTCGCGGACTTCGGCGTCGAATTTGACGTCTTCTTCTCCGAGCAGGAGCTGCACGACGCCGGCGCGATCGAAAATGCCGTGGCGCGCCTGCGCGAGCAGGGCCACGTGTTCGACGATGGCGGTGCGGTCTGGCTGCGCACCACCGACTTTGGCGATGACAAGGACCGCGTCATGATCCGCGCCAACGGCGAGCCCACCTACTTCGCCGCGGACGCCGCCTACTACCTTTCCAAGAAGGACCGCGGCTACACCGAGAAGATCTACCTGCTGGGCGCCGACCACCACGGCTACATCCACCGCCTCAAGGCCATCGCCGCCGCCGCCGGGGACGATCCCGAGGTCAACATCGAGGTGCTGATCGGCCAGCTCGTCTCCGTCAACGGGGCCAAGCTCTCCAAGCGCGCGGGCAACATCATCGAACTCAAGGACCTCATCGACTGGCTGGGCAAGGACGCGGTCCGCTACTCGCTGGCCCGCTTCCCGGCGGATTCCCCGCTGACCCTGGACCCGGAGCTGCTGAAAAAGAACAGCAACGAAAACCCCGTGTTCTACGTGCAGTACGCCCACGCCCGCTCCCGCGGTGCCGCGCGCAACGCGGTGGCAGCCGGCGTGGAACGCCAGGTGGACGGCGCGGACAGCTTCGATGCGTCCCTGCTGGACCACGCCACCGAGAACGAGTTGCTCTCCTTCCTGGGCAGCTACCCGTCGGTGGTGGCCAAGGCCGCGGAGCTGCGTGAACCGCACCGCGTGGCACGGCATCTCGAAACCATCGCCGGTGCCTACCACCGCTGGTATGACGCCTGCCGGATCGCACCCATGGGAGACGAAGCCGTCACCGATACCAACCGCACGCGGCTGTGGCTCAACGACGCCACCAGCCAGGTCCTCGCCAACGGCCTGGACCTCCTGGGCGTTTCCGCTCCGGAACGGATGTGAGTGCCATGACAAACGCTGGAAGCACTGTGCACGCCGGGCACGCGGCGTCCCCGCTGGCCCCCGAATGGCTGCAGGTCCCGGCCGACCTGAATGCGCTGCACGAACCCATGTGGGCAGGCAGCGTGGACCGGAACAGTGCCGGCGCCCTCACTGTGGGCGGAGTTGACGTACAGGAGCTCAAAGAGCAGTTCGGCACACCCCTCTTCGTGATGGACGAGGCCGATTTCCGTGCCCGTGCCCGCGCCTTCAAGGACTCCTTCGATGCCGCCTTCGCCGATATCTGCGGTGGCGTGGATGTGTACTACGCCGGTAAGTCCTTCCTGTGCACCGCCGTCGTGAAGTGGGTTGAAGAGGAAGGGCTCCGCCTGGACACCGCGTCCGGCGGTGAACTCGCCGTGGCCGCCCGCGCCGGCATCGCAGGGGAGCGGGTTGCGCTGCACGGCAACAACAAGTCCGACGCCGAGATCACCCGGGCTTTGGACATGGGCCTGGGCCGCATCGTAGTGGACAGCCTGGACGAGCTGGTCAGGGTAGGGGACATCGCCCGGGCCAGCGGCCGGAAGGCCAAGGTCATGCTCCGGCTCACTCCGGGCGTCCACGCGCACACCCATGAATTCATCGCCACTGCCCACGAGGACCAGAAATTCGGCCTCTCCATGGCCGCGGACACCACGGACCAGGCAGGGCTCTCCGCAGCGGAGGAAGCTGTGGCCGCAGCATCGGCCCACCCGGGCATCGAGCTGCTCGGCCTGCACTGCCACATCGGCTCGCAGATCTTCGAGCCGGACGGTTTCGCCCTGGCAGCGGAAAAGCTGCTGCGCTTCCTCGCAGCCATGCAGGACAAGTACTCCATCACCATGCCCGAGCTGGACCTCGGCGGCGGATACGGCATTGCCTACACGCCGGTGGACACCCCCCGCCCCGCAGCGGAGATCGCGACGGCGATGGCCGCCGTCGTGCGTTCCACCTGCGCCGAGCTGGCCATCAAGGCGCCGCGCATCTCCATCGAGCCGGGCCGCGCGATCGTTGGCAGCACCACCTTCACGTTGTACGAAGTGGGTACCCTCAAGACCGTCCGCGTCGATGCGACTGCGCCGGACGATGGTGACGCAGACAACAACGTTACGTATCCCCGACGCTATGTTTCAGTGGACGGCGGCATGAGCGATAACGCCCGCCCGGTGCTGTACGACGCCGATTATTCGGCCGTCCTTGCCTCCCGCACCTCCATGGCCGCCCCGCAGCTGTCCCGAGTGGTGGGCAAACATTGCGAGAGCGGCGACATAGTTGTTAGAGATGTATATCTGCCCGGGGACGTGGCAGCCGGTGATCTGCTTGCTGTACCGGGAACCGGCGCCTACTGCTGGGCCCTCTCGAGCAACTACAACTATCTGGCCCGGCCGGGCGTTGTCGCGGTGCGCGACGGATCTTCCCGGCTGATTGTCCGCGGGGAAACCGAAGAAGATCTGCTGAACCGCGACATGGGAGCCTGAATGACGGAAATGCGAACCCTGAAAGTAGCCCTTCTGGGCTGTGGCAACGTTGGGGCCCAGGTTGCGCGGATCCTCATTGAGGACGCCGACGCCCTCGCCGCCCGCACCGGCGCGCGGCTGGAACTCAGCGGCATCGCCGTGCGCAACGTGAACTCCAAGCGCGACGTCGAATTGCCGCAGGAACTGTTCACCACGGACGCCGAGACCCTGGTCAAGGATGCCGACCTGGTCATCGAACTGATGGGCGGCATCGAACCGGCCCGCACGCTGATCCTCTCCGCGCTCACCAACGGTGCCTGCGTGGTCACCGGCAACAAGGCCCTGCTCGCGCAGGACGGCCCCACGCTGTATGAAGCAGCGGACAAAGCCGGCGTGCAACTGTCCTTCGAGGCCGCCGTCGCCGGTGCGATTCCCATCCTGCGGCCCATCCGGGACAGCCTGTCCGGCGACCGGATCACCCGGGTACTGGGCATCGTCAACGGCACCACGAACTTCATCCTTGACCAGATGGATTCAACGGGTGCCCAGTTCGCCGACGCCCTCGCCGAAGCGCAGCGCCTCGGTTACGCGGAAGCCGACCCGACAGCCGACGTCGAAGGCCATGACGCCGCCGCCAAGGCCGCCATCCTCGCAACGTTGTCCTTCCACACCCGCTTCGCGCTGGACAACGTCCACTGCGAGGGGATCACCTCCGTCACTGCGGCAGACATCGCTGCGGCCAAGGACGCCGGCTTTGTCATCAAGCTGCTGGCGATCGCCGAGAAGCTGGCAGATGCTGAGGGCAACGACGGCGTGTCCGTCCGCGTGCACCCCACGCTGCTGCCCCGCGAGCACCCCCTGGCTGCCGTCCGCGGCGCCTTCAACGCCGTGTTCATCGAAGCGGAAAATGCCGGCGAGCTGATGTTCTACGGACAGGGTGCCGGTGGCACGCCGACGGCGTCTGCCGTCCTGGGTGACCTCGTCTCCGCCGCCCGTCGCCTGGTCCTTGGCGGACCCCAGCGCACCGAAACCACCACCGGCCACGTCCCGGCGCTGCCTATCGACGCCTCGGTCACCAGCTACTACATCGGACTCGACGTCGCGGACCAGCCCGGCGTCCTGGCCAGGATCGCCCAGCTGTTCGCCGGGAACGGTGTCTCCATCGAAACCATGCGGCAGACCATCCACCGCGACGCGGAGTCCAACGTGGAATCCGCCGAACTAAGGATCGTCACCCACCGCGCGTCCGAGGCCGCCCTTGCGGCCACCGTCGAGGCTGTGAAGGGCCTTGACGTCATCAATTCAGTTACATCCGTTCTGCGGGTAGAAGGAGTCTAAGTGGCTCACCAATGGCGCGGCGTCATCCGCGAATACGCTGACCGCCTGCCCGTCACGGCATCCACCCGGGTCATCACCCTGGGCGAAGGCGGCACTCCGCTGGTGCACGCACAGAAGCTCTCCGAGCTCACCGGCTCCGAGGTGTACCTCAAGGTTGAGGGCATGAACCCCACCGGCTCCTTCAAGGACCGCGGCATGACCATGGCCATGACCGCCGCCGTCGAGGCCGGCGCCAAGGCAGTGGTGTGCGCCTCCACCGGCAACACCTCCGCCTCCGCGGCCGCCTACGCAACGGCAGCGGGACTGAAGTGCGCCGTCCTGGTGCCCGAAGGAAAGATCTCCATGGGCAAGCTGAGCCAGGCCATTGCGCACGGGGCCACGCTGCTGCAGGTGGACGGCAACTTCGACAACTGCCTGGACATCGCCCGCAAGCTGGGGGAGTCCTACCCCGTCTTCCTGGTGAACTCGGTGAATCCCGCCCGCATCCAGGGCCAGAAGACCGGAGCGTTCGAGGTTGTTGACGCCCTCGGCGACGCCCCGGACATCCACGTACTCCCCGTGGGCAACGCCGGCAACATCACCGCGTACTGGAAGGGCTATAAGGAGTACTCCGCACCGTACGAGTCCGAAACCGCCGGCACGCTTCCCGCAGTGTCCACCAAGACGCCCACCATGTGGGGCTTCCAGGCCGCCGGTGCCGCGCCGTTCGTTGCCGGCCACCCCATCACCGAACCGGACACCATCGCCACTGCCATCCGGATCGGCAACCCCGCCTCCTGGGACGGTGCCGTAGGCGCCCGCGACGAGTCCGGAGGCCTGATCGATGCCGTGACCGACGAGGAGATCCTGGCCGCACACCGCTGGCTGTCCGCCAAGGAAGGCGTCTTCGTTGAGCCCGGTTCCGCCGCGGGTGTCGCCGGACTGCTCAAGAAGCACGCAGCCGGTGAAGTCCCGTCCGGGAAGACCATCGTCATCACGGTCACCGGACACGGGCTCAAGGATCCCCAGTGGGCACTGCGCACCGAGGACGGCAGCGACGTCCAGCCGGTCAAGGTTTCCAACGACGTCGTCACTGTTGCTGCTGAACTGGGACTGGAAGAAAAATAGCCTTGAACGCCACCTCGCAGGCCGCCGTCGGACTGCAACTCATTGAGCCCGGCCAGCGCGTAACGGTCCGGGTCCCGGCCACCACGGCCAACCTGGGCCCGGGATATGACAGCCTCGGAATGGCCCTGGCCCTGCACGACACCCTGACGGTGGAGAGCCTGGACACGGACGAACTCGTCTTCGATCTGCGTGGCGAAGGGGCAGACACCCTGCCGCGGGATGGCAGCCACCTGGTGATCCGGGCCATGGACGCGGCCTTCGAACGGCTCGGGTTCCGCCACGGCGGCCTGAAGGTGACGGCGGAAAACGTCAACCCGCACGGCAGGGGGCTGGGCTCCTCCGCGTCGGCAGTGGTGGCGGCAGTGTCGGCCGCAAATGCCATGGTTCCAGCGGAAAGCCGGCGCGGCCGGGACTGGATCCTGCAGCTCACCAGCGAGATGGAAGGCCACCCGGACAACGTCGCACCGGCGATTTACGGCGCACTGGCGCTGTCATGGCAGGACAGTGACCAGTACAGCAGCACCCGCGCCGAGGTGGCCGGAACAGTGGTTCCCATCGTGGCTGTTCCGGACTTTGAATTGTCCACCGAAGCGGCGCGGGCCCTCCTGCCCGCCTCGGTGGGACACCACGCGGCTGCCATGAACTCCGGCCGGGCCGCGCTGCTGATCCACGCCCTGACCCGGGATCCAGGATTCCTGCTGGCTGGCACGGAGGACTACCTGCACCAGAGCTACCGTGCGTCGGCCATGCGGCCCAGTGCGGCATTGATTGCAGCGCTGCGGCGGGCGGGCCATGCCGCAGTGGTTTCCGGTGCCGGACCCACCGTGCTGGTACTGGCCAACGGCGAGCCGGAAGCAGCCGACGTCCTGGCGTTCATCAGCGCGTTTACAGGAGCCAACACGCCGGAAGTGAACTGGCGCGTGCTGAAGCTCGCTGTGGACGTGGAAGGTGCTAAGGTGGACGTGCACCGGCGGTAATTCCGCCTATCTGATCTGCTTCTGCACTCAGTTGCAACTGATCTCCTACTGCGAATCTATTCCGGTGCCACCTGCTTGGTCTGTCGCAGGAATTTGCAGCATCCAACTGCCCCCCACGCGTCAGTCCTCCGTTCCGCCACGGGCGGTACGGAAGGTGAATCAGTACCGGCCCTGCTGGCCGAAATCCAACCGGCAAGGCCGCAAAATGCGGCTGCAGATCTGAACTGCAGCCCAGATCAAATCATCGCGTCCAGCTCCCAGTCCGGACGCCGTCGAGGGGGAAGGATCCTTCGTGACCGAAACCACTGAGCTGTCACCAGCTGTGGAACTATCATCTTCTGTTGCCGAGTCACCGGCAGCACCCGCCAAGAGCAGCGGCCTTGCAGGCCTGAAGCTCGCCCAGCTGCAGGCCTTGGCCAGCCAGCTTGGAATCTCGGGCGGTTCCCGCATGCGCAAGGGGGACCTGGTGGCTGCAATCTCTGCCCACCGTGCCGGCACTCCCACCACGAAGGCACCGGCCAGGGCGGCTGAAAAGGTTACCGCGCCCGTTGCCGCTCCCGCTGTTTCCGTTCCGGCCGCCGCACCTGAGGCTGCCGAAGCACCGGCCGCTGAAGGCACCCGTGCCCGCCGCGGCCGCAGCCGCCGAGCCGGCAGCGACGGTGTTGTAGTGACCCCCGCTGCCGAAACCGCTCCCGCAGGTGAAGCGGCGCCCGTTGCGGAAGCTGCTGCAGCGCAGTCGAACGCTCCTGCTGCGGAAGCCGCCGAAGCTGCCCCCGAGCGCCGCCAGCCCCGTACCCGCAACCGCCGCCGTGGCGAAGCCGCCGCCCAGGAGACTCCCGCCGAAACTCCCGCGGAGCAGCCGGCCGGCGAACCCAAGGCCGCCGATCAGGCCAGCACGGACCAGAAAGCTGCTGAACAGCGCTCCGAGTCCACCGAGACCGTGGATGCCGGCCAGCGCAATGACCGCCGCGACCGCAGCCGTGGCGGCCGTGACAACCGCGATGCCGATGGCGGCCGCGACGCCGGCCAGCGCGACAACAGCCGTGACGCCGGCCAGCGCGATAACAGCCGTGACGCCGGGCAGCGCGATAACAGCCGTGACAACCGCGACGGAGATGACACCGACGGCAGCAGCCGCCGGAACCGCCGCAACCGGCGCGACCGCAACGACCGGAACGACCGCTCCGGTGGCCAGGACCGGGACAACAGCTCCCGCAACGACCGCTTCCGCGACCGCAACGACCGCCGCCGCGGACGCAACCAGGGCCCGGACGTCGACGACGTCGAGGTCACCGAGGACGACGTTCTCCTGCCCGTCGCGGGCATCCTGGACGTCCTGGAGAACTACGCGTTCATCCGCACCTCCGGCTACCTGCCTGGCCCCAACGACGTTTACGTTTCGCTGGCACAGGTCAAGAAGTACAACCTGCGCAAGGGTGACGCCGTCGTCGGCGCCATCCGTGCACCGCGCGATGGCGAAGACCGCAACCAGCAGTCCACCCGCCAGAAGTTCAACGCCCTGGTCCGCGTCACGTCCGTTAACGGCAAGACCGCCGAAGAGCTCAAGGACCGCGTCGAATTCGCCAAGCTGGTCCCGCTTTACCCGTCAGAGCGCCTGCGCCTCGAAACGGACCCCAAGAAGATCGGTCCCCGGGTCATCGACCTCGTGGCTCCCATCGGCAAGGGCCAGCGTGGCCTGATCGTCTCACCGCCGAAGGCCGGCAAGACGCTCATCCTGCAGTCCATCGCCAACGCGATCACCACCAACAACCCTGAGGTCCACCTCATGATGGTGTTGGTTGACGAACGTCCCGAAGAAGTCACGGATATGCAGCGCACCGTCAAGGGAGAGGTCATTGCCTCCACCTTCGACCGTCCCGCAGACGATCACACCACCGTGGCCGAACTCTCCATCGAACGCGCCAAGCGCCTCGTTGAAATGGGCATGGACGTGGTGGTCCTCCTGGACTCCATGACCCGCCTGGGCCGTGCCTACAACCTGGCAGCACCGGCCTCCGGCCGCATCCTGTCCGGTGGTGTCGACTCCGCCGCGCTGTACCCGCCGAAGCGCTTCTTCGGTGCAGCCCGCAACATCGAAAACGGCGGCTCGCTCACCATCCTGGCCACCGCCCTCGTCGAGACCGGCTCCAAGATGGACGAAGTCATCTTCGAAGAGTTCAAGGGCACCGGCAACATGGAACTGCGCCTGTCCCGCCAGCTGGCAGACAAGCGCATCTTCCCCGCCGTGGACGTCAACGCATCGGGCACCCGCCGCGAAGAGAACCTGCTCTCGCCCGAGGAAGTCAAGATCATGTGGAAGCTGCGCCGCGTCCTCTCCGGACTCGAAACGCAGCAGAGCCTTGAGCTGCTGACCAACAAGATCCGGGAAACCGGGAGCAACGTCGAGTTCCTCATGCAGGTACAGAAGACGACGCTTGGCGCTAAGTCGGATAACGACAAGTAGCTGCGTTACAGGGGTGGGGTCGTCGCATATTTTGCCGGCCCCGCCCCTTCGCGTTGCGGCT
>Ga0308160_10005304_pt1 | contig 13498 bp, 9 predicted proteins | sample PhyFR1_FD_201036 | JGI IMG/M metagenome (GOLD analysis project Ga0308160, IMG submission 201036) | Phyllosphere microbial communities from UC Gill Tract Community Farm, Albany, California, United States - DLSLF.R1 | ecosystem: Host-associated > Plants > Phyllosphere > Unclassified | place: USA... | reverse complement strand
GCAGGACGAGGCCCACGCCGCCTTCGAGAAAGCCCGCGATGCGCAAATCAAGCGCGGCTTCCAGGTCATGTTCATTCGCGGCGCCGACGCCCCGCGCTAAGGAAACCCCCATGCTCAAGAACGACCGTCTGCTGCGCGCCCTGCGCCGCGAGCCCGTGGACCAGACCCCCGTGTGGCTGATGCGCCAGGCCGGGCGCTACCTGCCCGAGTACCGCGCCACCCGCGCCCGCGCCGGCAGCTTCCTGGCGATGGCCAAGACTCCGGATCTGGCCTGCGAAGTGACCCTGCAGCCGCTGGCGCGGTTCCCGCTGGACGCGGCGATCCTGTTCTCCGACATCCTCACCATCCCCGATGCGATGGGCCTGGAGCTGTATTTCGTCGAGGGCGAAGGCCCGAAGTTCAAGCACCCGGTGCGCGACGCGGCAGCGATCGCACGGCTCGGCGTGCCGGACATGGAGACCGAGCTGCGCTACGTGATGGACGCGGTGCGGGTGATCCGCCGCGAACTGGACGGCAGCGTGCCGCTGATCGGCTTCTCCGGCAGCCCGTGGACGCTGGCCTGTTACATGGTCGAGGGCGGCGGCAGCGACAACTACGCGCGGATCAAGGCGTTGGCCTTGAACGAACCGGCGGCGCTGCACCAGTTGCTGTCGGTCAACACCGACGCGGTGATCGCCTACCTGGCGGCGCAGCGCGCGGCCGGTGCGCAGGCGCTGCAGGTGTTCGACACCTGGGGCGGCGTGCTCAGCCCGGCGATGTACCGCGAGTTCTCGCTGCCCTACCTGCAGCGCATCGCCCGCGAACTGCCGCGCGGCGACGGCGCCGAGCGCACCCCGCTGATCCTGTTCGGCAAGGGCAACGCACCGTATCTGGAAGAACTGGCCGCCTCCGGCGCCGAAGGCCTGGGCGTGGACTGGACCGTCGACCTGGCCGAGGCGGCGCGCCGCACCGGCGGCCGCGTCGCGCTGCAGGGCAATCTGGACCCGGCGACGCTGTACGGCTCGCCGGCGGCGATCGAACGCGAGGTGCAGCGCGTGCTGCGCAGCTATGCCGACGGCAACGGCTCGGCGGACGGCCACGTGTTCAACCTCGGCCATGGGCTGTCGCCGGACATGCAACCCGAACACGTCGGCGCGCTGGTCGCCGCGGTGCAGCGGCATAGCCGCCGCGGGCAGGCATAGCGCCGCGCACCGAGCCGGCGCATCCGCTGGGCGCCTCGCGTCCCTCGGATGCGCGAAGTGGCGCAACACGCGCTTCGGCCATCTTGCAGTCGGGACTGAAGTCCCTCCCACAGTGCACCCAGCCGGCCGCCGCGCATTCCCTGCAGGAGTGGCTTCAGCCGCGACCAACGAAGTGGCGGACCCGACGGCTGCGGACACCGGTCGGTGCTGAAGCCCCTCCTACAGTGCACCCAGCCAACTCGCCGCAAGTCCCTGTGGGAGCGACTTCAGTCGCGACGAACGGAGCGGTGGACCCGACCGCTGCGGACACCGGTCGGGGCTGAAGCCCCTCCTACAGTGCACCCAGACGGCTCGCCGCAAGCTCTCTGTAGGAGCGGCTTCAGCCGCGACGAACGAAGTGGTGGACCCTACGACTGCGGGACAGCGGTCGGGGCTGAAGCCCCTCCTACAGTGCACCCAGCCGGCTTGCCGCAAGCTCCCTGTAGGAGCGGCTTCAGCCGCGACGAACGAAGCGGCGGACCCGACCGCTGCGAACAGCTTCGGTACTGAAACCCGCACAACAGAACCGAACACAGCACGCCACGCGACACGCCTCGATCCGCCATCGCAGCAAGACTGCCGTGTTCGCCGCACACCACAACCGCCCGCTGCTGCACGACGCCGCCACGCGATCTGCGCGATCCTATGCACCCCTCGCGTTGCCGTGCGTGCCGATGTCCGCGCCCTCCCCCGATCCGATCTCCGTTCCGAACTACCGCAGTTTCCGGCCGCTGCTGTGGCTGGTGTCGCTGGCCATCTTCATGCAGATGCTGGACGCGACCATCGTCAACACCGCGCTGCCGGCGATGGCGCGCAGCCTGGGCGAGAGTCCGCTGCAGATGCAGTCGGTGGTGTTCAGCTATGCGCTGGCGGTGGCGATGTTCATTCCCGCCTCGGGCTGGATCGCCGACCGCTACGGCACGCGCCGCACCTTCCTGGCCGCGATCGTGCTGTTCACCCTCGGCTCGCTGCTGTGCGCGGCAGCGCCGCGCCTGCCCTACCTGGTCGCCGCGCGCGTGCTGCAAGGCATCGGCGGGGCGATGCTGCTGCCGGTCGGGCGCCTGGCGGTGATGCGCTCGGTGTCGCGCGAGCAGTTCCTGAGCGCAATGAGTTTCATCGCGATCCCGGCACTGATCGGGCCGCTGGTCGGGCCGACCCTCGGCGGCTGGCTGGTGCAGGTGGCGTCGTGGCATTGGGTGTTCCTGATCAACCTGCCGATCGGCGCGATCGGTTTCGCCGCGGCGCTGAAGGTGATGCCCGATTTCCACGGCGAGCAGCGCACCCGCTTCGACCTGATCGGCTATGCGATGCTGGCCTTCGGCATGATCGCGCTGTCGCTGGCGCTGGACGGGATTTCCGAGCTGGGCCTGCGCCATGCGTTCGTGATGCTGCTGGCCATCGCCGGCCTGGCCGCGCTGATCGGCTACTGGCTGCACGCAGCCAACGCGCCGGCGGCGCTGTTCCCGCTGCATCTGTTCAAAGTGATCAGCTTCCGCATCGGCATCCTCGGCAACCTGTTCGCGCGCGTGGGCAGCGGCAGCATGCCGTTCCTGATCCCGCTGCTGCTGCAAGTGGGCCTGGGCATGAGTCCGATGCGCGCGGGCCTGATGATGATCCCGGTGGCGCTGGCCGGCATGGCCGCCAAGCGCGCGGCGGTCAAACTGGTGGAGCACTACGGCTATCGCCGGGTGCTGATGACCAACACCGTGCTGGTCGGCGTCGCGATGGCCAGCTTCATGCTGTTCGACGCCGGCCAGCCGCTGGGCTGGCGGCTGCTGCAGCTGGCGCTGTTCGGCGCGGTCAATTCGTTGCAATTCACGGTCATGAACACGGTCACCCTGCGCGACCTGGACCGCGACCAGGCCAGCGCCGGCAACAGCCTGCTGTCGATGGTGATGATGCTGGCCACCGGCTTCGGCGCCGCCGCCGCGGGCAGCCTGCTGGCGGCCTTCAACGACCACCTCGGCGACAGCCACGGCGCCACCGCCGCGCTGCACGCCACCTTCGTCTGCGTCGGCGCGATCACCCTGACCTCGACCCTGATCTTCTGGCAGTTGCCGGATACGCGGCCGCATCCGGACAAGGTGGAGGAAGTGGCTGAATAGCCGGGATTGGGGAGTCGGGATTGGGAATTCGCAAGAGCGGCAATGGCGGCAATTCGCTTTTGCGAATCCCCAATCCCGACTCCCTAATCCCGGCTTTCAAGCACTGCCTCGATCGCCTCGGCCAGCATGTCTCCCGTCACCGGCTTGCGCAGGAAGCCGTCGAAGCCGGCGGCGCGGGCCTGCGGTTCGGCGTCGGCGTCGGCGCGGGCGGTGACCGCGATCAGCGGCATCTCGTAGCCGAACACGCGCAGTTGCCGCGCCAGCGCCAGGCCGTCCAGGCCGGGAAGGTCGAGGTCCAGCAAGGCCACGTCGAAGCGGTTGCCGGCCGCTTCGGTCAGCGCCGCCAGCGCATGCGCGGCGTGGGTGATGTGGTGCCCGCGCGCGCTCAACAGGCCGCTGACGACTTCGGCGACGGTAGGGTCGTCCTCGACCAGCAGGATGCGCAGCGGCTGCGTCGCCGCCAGGGTCTCGCGTTCGCTGCGTGCAGCCGGATGCAGTGCGTCCGGGGTCCACGGCAACGGCAGGTCGACGATGAAACGGGTGCCGACGCCGAGCTTGCTGTGCAGCTCCACGCGGCCGCCCATCGCCACCGCCAGTTCCTGACAGATCGCCAGGCCCAGGCCGCTGCCGCCGTAGCGGGCGGCGGTGCGCGGGCCGTCGGCCTGCTCGAAGCGCTGGAACAGCCGCGCCTGCTGCTCGGCGTTGATGCCCGGACCGGTGTCGGCGACTTCGAAACGCACGCCGTGGCTGTCGTGCAGCGGCGCCACGCGCAGGGTCACGCCGCCGTGGTCGGTGAACTTGATCGCGTTGTTGAGCAGGTTCAACAGGATCTGCCGCACCCGGGTCGCATCGCCGCTGGCGGTCACCGCCGCGGGCATCGCATTGTCCAGGGCGAAGGCCAGGCCGCGGCTGTGCGCCATCGGCGCCATCATCGCCTCCAGTTCGCCGATCAACTGGATCAGGTCGAACGGCTGCTGGTCCAGTTCCAGGCGGCCGGCCTCGATCCGCGCCAGGTCCAGCGCATCGTTGACCAGGCGCAGCAGGTGCGCGCCGGCGCGGCGGATCGAGTCGGTATAGCCGCGCTGCTTGGGATCCAGCGGCGTGGCCAGCAATAGTTCGCTCATGCCGAGCACGCCGGTCATCGGCGTGCGCACCTCGTGCCCGAGCGTGGCCAGGAAGCGGGTCTTGGCCAGCGAGGCTTGCTCGGCCAGCTCCTGCTTGTGCAGCGCCAGTTGCCAGGCGTTGCGCCGGCGCAGGCGCCGCCGGTACAGGTAGGACGCCAGCCACAACGCCAGCAGCGCCAGCAAGGCCAGCCCGGCCATGCCCCAGGGGCTGCGCCACCACGGCGGCAGCACGCGAAAGCGCAGCGTGGTCACCTTCGACCACACCTTGTCGGCGGTGCGCGCCTGCATTTCCAGGGTGTAGTGGCCGGACGGCAGGCGCGAGAACAGGCGCTCGCCGCTGGCGCCGACATCCACCCAGTCCGGGTCGTAGCCGCTGAGCCGGAACCGGTAGGTGTTGGCGTCGGTGTCGGAGAACGACAGCAGGCGCGCAACCACATGCAGGTCGCGGTCGCCTTCCTGCAGCGCGATGCTGCCGGCATGCAGCAGATCCAGCGCGCGCTCGCCGCGGCGCACGCCGATGCGCTCGATCACCAGCGGCGGCTGCCGCCGCGACGGCACCACCTGCGGCGGCTCGAACAGCACCACCCCGTCCGGGGTGCCGCCGAGGACCTGCCCGCTGCGCGCCTGGATCAGGGTCTGGGCGCGGAATTCCTGGTTGGGCAGGCCGTCGTGCACGCTGTAGGAGCGGATCGCCTTGCTCGCCGGATCGACCCGGATCAGGCCGCGCACGCTGCTCAACCAGGCCACGCCGCTGGCGTCGACCACGATGCCGTTCGGCGCCAGCGACGGGAACTCCTGCTCGGCGTCGATGCGGTCGAGCAGGCTCAGCCGCTCGCCGTCCCACAGATAGCGTTCCAGGCGGCCGAGGCTGGCCAGCCACACCACGTTGCCGTCGGTGATGGTGAAGGTGCTCAGCGGCCGTGTCGGTGCGCCCGGCACCGGCGCGAAGCGCTCGCTGGTCGCGTCCCAGGCCAGCACGCCGTATTGGCCGAGCACCCAGGGCTGGCCCAGCGGGCCGGGCCGGGCATCGTCCACGGTCAGCTCCGCCGGCAGCCCGTCGGCGCCCGGGGCGATGTTGCGCAGCACGTGTCCGTCCAGGTCGCGGACCTGCGCACCACCAACCTCGCCGAACAACCACACGCGGCCGTCGCCGCTGAGCATCGCCCGATCGACGTCACCTGACATCGGTGCATCGGCGCCGTCCTGCTTGCCCCAGCGCCGCACCTCGCCGCTGACCGGGTCGTAGCGCAGTACTCCCCCCAACGCCGTCGCCCATACCCGGCCCTGGCCATCCTCGACCAGCGTGCGCGACCAGTCGCGCCCGAACAGCGCCATGATGTGGTGGCGCACCGCACCGGTGGCCGGATCCAGCTTGTCCAGCACACCGCGCGTCCCCGCCAGCCACACCCCGCCATCGCGCGAGGCGGCGGTGGCCATGACGTAGGGATTGCCCATCGAGTCCGGATCGTCCACCCGGTACGACAGCACCGAGAACTGCCGCCAGTTGGCCGGCAGATACCACAGGCCGGCGTTGGAGCTGGCGAACCACAGATCGCCTTCGCGGTCCTCGAACGCCAGCGACCAATTGGGCTTGACCAACCCGTGCGCGGAATTGCTGTAAAGCGGCACGTTGAGGATCTGCCCGACATCGCCCTCGCGGCCCAGGCCGTCCATGGTGTCGAACCAGCGATTGCCGTGGCGGTCGTGAACCAGCATGCCCAGCACGCTCTCGCTCGGCATGTTGCGCCAGTAAGGCGCCACCACGCTGCCGTCGGCGCGTAGCAGGCGCGTACCGCCCTGGCTGGCCACCCACAGCGTGCCGTCGCGCTCGGGGGTCAGGCCCTGCACCTCCGGCCGCGGCAGCGCCGAGGCCGGCAGCCGTTCGAAGTCGTGCCCGGTCCAGCGCGCCACGCCGCCGCGCGTCCCCACCCACAGCGTGCCGTCGGGCGTGGTCGCCAGCGAGGTCACCACCGGCGACGGCAAGCTGCGCTCGTCGCCCGGCATCGGCATGTAGCGGCTCAGTTTGCCGTCGGCCTGCAGCCGGTCCAGGCCGCCGTTGGCGGTGCCGAACCAGAGGCTGCCGTCGGGGGTGGACGCGATCGCCCAGACCGTGGCGCCGCCGATCTGCGGGTAGTTGCTGCGGTCGTAATAGCGGAACGTACGCCGGTCCGCCGAGAGCATGCCCAGGCCGGCGTTCTGGGTGCCGAACCAGACCCGGTTCTGCGCGTCGACGTGCACGGTCCAGATCTTGTTGTCGCGCAGCCCATCCTCGACCCGCCAGATGCGGTAGCCGCGCCCGTCGAACCGCGCCAGGCCGTCGCTGCTGGCCAGCCACAGATAGCCGAGTTGGTCTTCGGCGAAGCCGTTGATGCTGTTGGACGGCAACCCGTCGGCCACGGTCAACTGGCGCGGCTGCGGGGTCGGCGGCACCGCCGCCACGACCGCCGTCGACCACAGCAACAGTAGCCATCCCAAGATCCGTCTCGACCGCATCCTCGTCCCCTTGTGCATGGGCGCCGTGCCCCCCGATGCCCGCCGCCATCGTCGGCGATAAGCGCCGCCGCTGGCAACAGACAGGTGCCGGACTCGGGACTCGAAGCGTCGCATGCGTTGCCTGCGAATCCGCTGCGCCGTCCGGCGAGACCTTACGCTTCCCGCGTCCCCGGTCCCGCGTCCCAAGTCCCGGCTTCAACATCCATCACTGCCCCGATCGCCTCGGCCAACATGTCGCCGGTGACTGGCTTACGCACGAAGCGGGCGAAACCGGCCGCCTTGGCGGCGGCCTCGGCCTCGCCGTCGGAACGCGCGGTCACCGCGATCAGCGGGAAGTCGTAGCCGAGCGCGCGCAATTGCCGCGCCAGCGCCAGGCCGTCCAGCGCCGGCAGGTCCAGGTCCAGCAGGCCCAAATCGAACGTGCCCTGGGTCACTTCGGTCAAGGCTTCCAGGCCATGCGCGGCGCAGGCCACATGATGGCCGCGGCTGCGCAGCAGTTCGGCCATCACCTGGGCCACGGTCGGTTCGTCCTCGACCAGCAGGATCCGCAGCGGCGCCTGGGCCCGCGCCGGCAGCGGCACCAGCGTCGCCGCCGCGGCACGCCGCGCCTGCCAGCGCAGCGGCAGCGTCACCCGGAAGCGCGCGCCGTGTCCGAGCCGGCTGTCGACCTGGATGCGCCCGCCCATCGCCATCGCCAGTTCCTGGCTGATCGCCAGACCCAGCCCGCTGCCGCCGTAGCGGGCGGCGGTGCGCGGGCCTTCGCCCTGCTCGAAACGCTGGAACAGCCGCGCCTGCTGCTCGGCGCTGATGCCCGGGCCGGTGTCGGCGACCTCCACGCACAGCCCGTGCCCGCTGTGCAGCGGCGACACGTGCAAGGTCACCGAACCGCTGGCGGTGAACTTGATCGCATTGCCGGTCAGATTGAGCAGGATCTGCCGCACCCGCACCGCGTCGCCGTTGACGGTCACCGCGCCCGGCAAGGTGTCGTGGCATTCGAAGCGCAGGCCGCGCGCCTGCGCCAGCGGCGCCATCAGGTTCACCACGTCGGCGATCAGCGCCTGCAACGCGAACGGCTGCAGGTCCAGTTGCAGGCGCCCGGCCTCGATCCGCGCCAGGTCCAGCGCATCGTTGACCAGGTGCAGCAGGTGCGTGCCGGCGCGGCGGATCGATTCGGTATAGCCGCGCTGCTTGGGATCCAGCGGCGTGGCCAGCAGCAGTTCGCTCATGCCCAGCACGCCGGTCATCGGCGTGCGCACCTCGTGCCCCAGCGTGGCCAGGAAACGGGTCTTGGCCAGCGACGCCTGCTCGGCCACTTCCTGCTTGTGCAGCGCCAGTTGCCAGGAATGCTGGCGGCGCAGGCGGCGGCGGTAGGCGCGCAGCGAGGCCAGCACCAGCAGCGCGGCGGCGGCGAGCAGCCCGGCGATGCCCCAGACGCTGCGCCACCACGGCGGATACACCCGGAACGGCAGCCGCAGCGTCGGCGACCAGGCGCCGTTGCGGGTGCGCGCCTGTACTTCGAGCACCTGCGCGCCGGCCGGCAACTGCGGCAGCGTGCGCTCGCCGGTGGCGCCGACCGCGACCCAGTCGCGATCGTAGCCGGGCAGGCGGAAACGGTAGACGATGCCTTCCGGATCGACGAACGACAGCAGCCGCGCCACCACGCGCAGATCGCGATCGTCCGGCTGCAGGGCGAAACCGCCGCTCACCGGCAGCGCCAGCAGCCGCTCGCCGCGGCGCACCTGCACGCTCTCCACGCTCAGCGTCAGCGGCACCTGCGGCGGGTCCGGCAGCCGCGTATCCAGCAGCGCCACGCTGCCATCGGCGGCGGCCGCCACCAGCACCCCGTCGGCCGCCATCAACAGCCCGCGCTTGACCACTTCCTGGCTGCTCAATCCGTTGCGGGTGCCGAACGCGCGCACCGCGGGCGTGTGCCGCGGATCGATCCGGAACAGGCCGCGGCGGGTACCCAGCCAGGCGCGTCCTTGCTGATCGACGACCAGGCCCTGCGACTCGGTCGGCGGCACGCCCTCGGCCGCCGCATAGCGGTGCGCCTGCTGCCAGTGCCCGCCCTCGCGGCGCCACAGCTCGAGCCCGGACAGGCGATGCAGCCACAGGGTCTGCGCATCGACGAAGGCGAACGACTGCACCCGTTCGCCGGCGAATTCCGGCGGGGCGCGGAACTGCCCGGCGGCCGTGTCCCAATAGTGCAAGCGCTCGGCGGCCAGCCACGGCGTGCCGTCCGGCGCCAGATCGAACGCGGCGATATCGGCGGCGGCGGCCAGGCCGCGTTGCGGACCGTGGATGTTGTCCAGCACGTGGCCGTCGGCAAGCGCGCGCACCTGCACGCCGAACCCGGGCGCGGCCACCCACAAGGTGCCGTCGGCGCGCTGGCGCAACCAGCTGTTGACGCCGATGTCGGCGGTCGCGTCGGCCGCCGACGCACGCCCCCAGCTTTTCAGCGCGCCGCCGTGGGCAGGGCCGCGCAGCAGCTGGGCGCTGCTGCCCAGCCACAGGTCGCCGGCCGTATCCTCCAGCACCGACAGCACGCGCACGCCGGGCAGGCTGGGCGTCCACTGCGGCTTGCTCAGCTCGCCGCTGGCCGGCTGCAGCCGGTACACGTTGCCGCCGGTCCCGGCCAGCCACACGCCGCCGTCGCGGGCCGGCGCCAGGCCGGCATACAGGTCCGGCGCCAGGCCGTGCGCCGGCCCCAGCACCGCCAGCCGCCGCCAGCCCGGGCGCAGATAGCCCAGGCCGCGGGTCGGCAACGACACCCAGAGTCCGCCTTCCTTGTCGCGCAGCATGCTCACCACCACGTTGGCGCCGGCCACCGCCGCCTCGCCCTCGGCGATACGCCGCAACGCGCCGTCGGCCGGCTTGTGCCACAGCCCCTGGCCGTTGCCCAGCCAATAGCCGCCGTTGCCGTCCTCGGCCATGCACAGCACCCCGCGCTGCAACGCGCCGGTCCAGTCGGCGCGCTGCCAGCGGCCATCGTGGCCGAGCCGGTACAGCTCGCCGTTGGTGCTGACCCACAGGCCGTCGGACAGCGCGATCACCGCCGCGACCTTGTGCGGCGCATCCGTGGGGCCGGGCAGGCGGTAGGCGCTGGCGCGCTTGCCGTCGTAGCGCACCATGCCCTTGAACGTGCCGATCCACAGCACCCCGGCTGTATCGAAACCCAGGCCGACGATCGCGCCGTCGAGCATCGCATCGACCTCGCTGTCGCCGGCCTGGATGCGCTGCACGCGTCCGTCCGCGGGCACCCGGTACAGGCCGCCGGCATAGGTGCCGAACACCACCTCGTCGCCGCGGCTGGCGATCGCGAACACCTCGTCGCTGCGCATCGCCGGTTGCGTGGCCATGTTGAAATGGCGGAATCCGCGGCGCGCGGTATCGAGCATGCTCAGGCCACCGCCTTCGCAGGCCACCCAGACCCGGTTGCGCGCATCGATGTGCAATTCCTGCACGTAGTTGCAGCGCAGCGACTGCGGATCGTCCGGGTCGTGGCGCCAGATACGGAACTCGCGCCCGTCGTAGCGGGCCAGGCCGTCGCCGCTGGCGATCCACAGGTAGCCATCGCGGTCCAGGGCCAACCGCGAGATCTCGCTGGACGGCAACCCGTGCTCGGCGCCCAGCACGCGGAACCGCGGCAGTTCCGGCACCGCCGCCAGCGCACTGGCGCAGCAACCGGCCAGCAACAGCAGCAGCCAGGCGAGCGTCCAGCCGCGGCGCAGGCGTCGAGGACATGGAATTTGCATCGACATCGGCTCCAGCGGCAGTGAACGATCGGCGGCGGATGAACACCGGCGCACTGCCGGGGCCGGCCGCAGACAGCGCGACCGCTCCGTGCCGCCTTGATGCGGCAGCGTTCTTATACCGCGGGGGGCCGCAAAATCCCACCCATCGCGCCACGCAACGAACCATTGCGCCACGCGCTGGCGCAAGCGCCGCGGACTGCGCCTAGAATCCCGGCTACTCCTCCTGCCTGGCCCACCCATGCTCCAGCGCTGCCTGATCGCCCTGCTGCTGACCTTGCCGACCGCCGCGTTGGCCGCCCCGGCGCAGTACGCGCTGGACCCGGTGCACACCCGTGTGCTGTTCGCGATCGAGCACGCCGGCTTCTCCAAGGCGCTGGGCACCGTGTCCGGCAGCACCGGCACGCTAGCGTTCGACCCGGACGACTGGGGCAGCGCGCGGCTGGACGCGCGGGTGCCACTGCAGCGCCTGGACTTGGGCGACGACAAATGGAACCGCGCCGCGCTGGCGCACAACCTGGTCGACGGCGAGCGTTTCCCCGAGGCGCGCTTCGTCTCCACCCGGATCGAGCCGATCGACGCCACCCACGCCAAGGTGTTCGGCACGCTGACCCTGCACGGGGTCAGCCGCGAGATCGCGCTGGACGTGACCCTCAACGCGCTGAAGCGGCATCCGCTGCCGCCGTTCCGCCGCACCGTGGGCTTCTCCGCCACCACCACGCTGCAGCGCGCCGACTTCGGCATCGCCGCCTGGCCGTCGGTGATCGGCGCCACGGTCGAATTGCGTATCGAGGCCGAGGCCACCCGCGACGGCCGCGCCGACGCCGACCCGCCGCCGGCGGACGCGCCCGCCGCCGACACCCCCACGCCACCGCCCAGCCCCAGCGCCCGCCAGGAATCCACGCCATGACCGCCAAGAACACCGCCGAGCGTTGGGGCGGCGTCAGCCAGACCCTGCATTGGCTGATCGCCGCCCTGATCCTGCTGCTGGGCGTGGTCGGCCTGACCATGGGCGAGCTGCCGAAGACGCCCAAGTACTTCTGGGTCTACACCGCGCACAAGTCGCTCGGCCTGACCGTACTGGCGCTGGTGATCGCGCGCCTGGGCTGGCGCCTGTACGCCGGCGCGCCCAAGCCGGTGCCGGGCACGCCGAGCTGGCAGGAACGCATCGCCAGCGCCACCCATGTGCTGCTGTACGTGCTGATCTTCGCCATGCCGCTGTCCGGCTGGCTGTACGACTCCAGCAGCGGCCTGCGTCCGTTCCGCTGGTTCGGCCTGGTCGCCGTGCCCAAGCTCAGCGCTCCGAACGAGCAGCTGCGCGACCTGTCGCACGCCACCCACGAATGGGGCTTCTGGATCCTGATCGCGGTGGTGCTGGCGCATGCCGGCGCCGCCTTCTACCACCACCTGTTCCAACGCGATGCCACCCTGGCGCGGATGTTGCCGCGCGGCTGGCTGACCCCCAAGTCCTGAGGAGTTCCATCATGTCGTCCCGTTTCGCCTCCCCCGCCGCCGTGGCCGCCAGCCTGGTGGCGATGCTTGCCGCCGCCCCCGCGTTCGCCGCCGATTACGTGCAGGCGCCGGGCTCGAGCCTGGTGTTCGCCAGCAAGTACGACGGCGAAGTGTTCGCCGGCCAGTTCCCCGGCTTCGACACCAAGCTCAGCTTCGACCCGGCCAACCTGGCCAGCGCCAAGCTCGACGTCGCGATTCCACTGGCCGGCGCCAAAAGCGGCAATGGCGACCGCGACTCCACCTTGCAGGGGCCGGACTTCTTCAACGTGGCCAAGTTCGCCACCGCCCACTACCGCGCCGACAAGTTCCGTTCGCTGGGCAACAACCAGTACGCCGCCGACGGCACCCTGGAACTGCGCGGCGTGTCCAAGCCGGTGACCCTGACCTTCACCTGGACCCCCGGCGCGCAGCCGGTGCTGGCCGGCAAGGCCACCGTCAAGCGCCTGGACTTCGGCGTCGGCGGCGGCGACTGGGCCGACACCAAGACCATTCCCAACGAAACCGCGATCAGCACCAAGGTCGTGTTCAAGGCGAAGTGATTCGCCACCGGCCGCAGCGGCACGCGGCCACTGGGCGGCGGATTCCCTCGTCGGGTCCGCCGCTTTTTTTGTGCCTGGACCGGCGCGGCGCGCGGCGAGGCGCATGCCTTGCTGGCCGATGCGCGGCAGGAACTGAGCATGCAGCACGCGATCGCCACGGCGTCTCCGCAGAACCTGGCCTCGCTGCGCGTGTTGCGCAAGGCTGGCATGCATCCGGCGCCCACCCGCACGGACGCCGACGGCACGATGATCTGCTGTTTCGCATGGCATGCGGATGCAGCATCGGCAAGCGAGGATGTGCACGGCGTCGCGTCTGCCGTCTGGCAACAGGCTGATCGCAAGGCGTAGCTTCGCGGGAACGCGGATCCTCTCGACTGCAGATCATCGCGGCAGCGCGTCGCATGCGTGCCGCTTGAATCGGAGCGGCTCAGTCCTGCAGCGTCAGCCAGTCCGCCACCCGACGCACATCGAACGGCCACCCCAGCTCGCGCCCGCCGGCGTCGCGCAGCACCGGCACACGCTCGCCGTAGCGCGCCTCCAATGCCGGGTCGCCATCGATGAAAACGCTTTCCAGGTCGCCCACGCGCGCCTGCGCCAGGACCAGCAGGGCCTGGTCGCACAGGTGACAGTCGTCGCGCTGGTACAGGGTCAGGGACATGGCCGCGGCTCCGATGCTGCGTTGCGGGCGTGCGCAATGCGCCAGGGGCATAGAATAGACGGTCTTTGGCCTTCCACCTCTCCGGCACGTATGGC
>Ga0308160_10005303_pt1 | contig 13499 bp, 14 predicted proteins | sample PhyFR1_FD_201036 | JGI IMG/M metagenome (GOLD analysis project Ga0308160, IMG submission 201036) | Phyllosphere microbial communities from UC Gill Tract Community Farm, Albany, California, United States - DLSLF.R1 | ecosystem: Host-associated > Plants > Phyllosphere > Unclassified | place: USA... | reverse complement strand
AAGTTTTTCAAGAATGAAGTCGCTCCCCAACCCGATCCTAGAACGACCAAAGTAGGCTTGGAGGGATCTTGATCCAGCTGATCTCCAGGGTGGTTCTCCTTTTGAGTGACTGCTCATCAGCACTCGAAGGACAATCGCTGCTCACCATAGACGAAAGCACCGGTACCAGCCAAGATGACAAACAGTGTAAATCGACCAAAGCCCTGGACCCTCTTCCTCCACCTCTGACGGAATGGAACCTGTAGGTTAGTGTATAGGGCGGCGTGGGAAAAGGACACTGCTCACCTTGACCTTGACTGCACCAGGTGGGGCTGGTGGAGGGATCAAAGGACCGGTAGGAGGCGGAGTGTTGAGGGCACGCGATGTAGTGGAGAAAGACACGCGTTCTTGAAAGATGCTGTTGACCCTTTGAGTCGAAAGCATAGATCGTGCGGCCAATGACGGTCGAACGAGTTGCCTCGAGGACCGAGCTGGGAATCAGAATATGTAGCTTGTGTACGATAATTGGCTTACCCAAGTGCTGGAGACTCATGACTATAGGAGTAGAGACGGGCGGGGGGGTTGGTAGGGTGTAGATAACAAGAGTGTGAGAACGAGTTTCCTTTTTCTCTCCTTGAATTCCTCTTTAATTCTCCGCCACGGTCGATATTTATCCGGTTTATCCGTACTAACTTCCATGATACATAACCCATAGTGTCATCGCCGTGGTCTGGGTAGCAGCAACGGAGACGAGCGTTAAGTAGCAGGTATCATTGTATACATTAAATTCAGTGGGTTATGGAAGGGATCTCTTTTCCGATTCTAATTTACTGCTGTGTGGGCGATATCTGTAGGTTTAGCGCCACGACCGCAAGTGGATGTGGTTGCACATACTAGGATCACGCTGTCTCCTCGCACGAATAGCATCTCCATACTCCTCTTCTCGATCTGTAGATCGTCAGTATATATTCTCGATTGATTATCACGTACTCTTGGTGGCTGAGGCTGTCCATCCTCACTGACGTCTACGGTGTGTATCGTCTCTTCTGCACCTCCAAGTACAAGGTTCATGTGTGCGTCATATGCCTGTACATTAGGACCGCACACTGGTGATAACATCACGTGTCAGTATGGGGATCTAGCCACTCACATGAAGCTGTCCAGCGATAGTCCTATCTCCCCTTAGCTTGACAAAGACTCGCCTGATGGATCAGCCAAATGCTCAAGCATCGGTATAAAACGAGACCTACTCTCCGAGACATAAACGGACCAAGTCCAAAGGCTCTGTGATAGTTGAACTGGTTGCTTCGTCCATGGTAAAGTGATTAAGGTATAGTGTGTGCTTGTGCTGATGGACATGGTCAAGACTGAGGACGGAAGCAAAAAGTCGTTGAATCACTCTGACGATGTACCATGGCCCTTGGCCTCTATCCCTCATACCATATCATCATACAAGACTTTCAGGACTCTATACAATGGCTGGACCAAATCGTAAGCTAGCTCCATCTTCATTGCGATATGACGCCTGATGTCCCTAGTCGAAGTCTTCAAATTTGGCTGTTATGTATTCTTCCCGATCCTGGCCATGTTGAAATTCGGTGATCCAGAATGGTGAGTTGCAGTCCAATTGTGTCAACACCACTGACAATGCAGGTACGATACATATGTCAAACCTGTAGGTCAACTCATTGATATTAGGCTTCAGCGACGACGCTGATCATTTATAGTATGGAGCGGTCATCTGGCCTCCCTACGAGAGTACGCATAAGCCGCCTAAGACCACGGGGGAATTGCAAAAGGAGATAGAAAGACTGAGACTGGAACGGCAAACGCGGCGTGGGACTGCCGAACCCACTATCCCATTCCCTACCGCCCCAGAGCCATCACGCTCAGAGCCAAGCTCGACCCATCTACCCATACATCAACAATCGGCTACAGAGAGACTCGTTTAATAAACATTTGTACTTTACAACATACATGTAACACCGACATCGCTCTCATATGCACATTCAATTAAAAAGGACTTCCCGATCCGAGATATATTCTCATCTGACTGGCTGGCGCCTCGATGATGCGTGCTCTGATGCTCCCCAGTCCTAGTCGTTTTGTGGCCTCGAAGCGGTGACATCCTCCCAATTGCAGGTAGAAGTTGTGCACAGGTCCATCGGGGTCACTCTTCAAAGACGACCGGACTTTGATGATTTCAACAGGCGTAAAGACGTCACCGTTCTGTGATCAGATCAACCACGAGCGAATATATACCTTCATTTCCTCCATGAATGCTTTCACTTTGTCCTCGTCCAATTCGGCGGGAAGTGGCCTCTGGATGACCGACATGGGCACTATGTGGACCTCGCCATCTCCTCTTGCGAAAGCTGACGACTGGGGCCTGGCCATGAGATAAGTAAGTAGATTGCAAGAATGGGTTCTTTAAAAGTTCACAGTACCAACCGACGGAAACGGCTAAACGGCTAAACACCGAGATAGTCAAGCTAAACCCCACTCACCCAGCACTAAGTTATACACTTCACGAGTATATCGATACACCACCATGTCTCAAGGAGGTTACGCTATCGTAGACGTAGACGACGAGGTACGCAGAGTGATGGATCTCTGAAAGCTGATGTATCAGCCCGGAGACATAAGCGGTACAAATGACGGTCTGCAATTCAAGAGTACGTTCCGTCCTTTGCACCGTTCTCTACCTGTCCTTAGCCTCTGCATGGTAGGACTAGCCGGGAGGGATATGTTCCAAGTCAAAGGGTTAAGACTCACTTCAACAGCATTTCTAGGCTCAGAAAGGTCGCCTGGACCGACATCATCTGGGGCCCAAGCCCATTCAGAGACCTCGACTGTACCGTTCAGCCCTTTCAACATTGCCTACTATCAGAGCTACTTTGATGTCGACACCAATACGGTCCTCAAACGAGTCGGTCTATCAATACTGCCACGACCAAACTTTATCGCAGTAGCGTGCAACGGGTCCATCGATCTATACGGTGAGTTCCGTAGTTGCTGGTGACAGCTAAGGTATAGGTCCTTTCTGGACATTAACGACACTTGTCCTTGTCTTGTACACCACCTCAACTCTTACCTCGTCGATCACACAATACTTGTCCAATCCCGACCAGCACATTACCACCAATCTCCCTTTACTGTCAACGGCCCTGTCCGTCGTCTACGTTTATGGCCTGCTTGTTCCAGCACTGCTATGGGGCGCCACCAAATGGCTAGGCATAGGTGACTGGAGTGTTGCTGAGGCGCTTGGCACATATGGATACGCCATGAGCGTGTTTGTGCCCATTAGCTTCCTTTGCCTTATTCCAGTCGGAATCCTGCGCTGGGTGCTGGTAGCAGCGGGGGCAGGAAGCTCCGGATTCTTCCTGTGAGTTGTGCTATATTGATTGCTGGCTAATGCTCAGCGTTCAAAATATATATCCCGTTCTTCAATCTGTAAGCCGGCAGTCTACTGACAGTGCTGACGGATAGGCCGATAACAAGCTGAGCCGGTTGCTGATTCTTGGTGTCGTGGGGCTGCACGCCGTAATGGCGTTGGCTATGAAGATTCTGTTTTTCTCGTTAGTGCCCTTCACTACAGACCATTAGCATTCCACTGATCTGTACAGCTACGCCGTGGCTGGAGTGAAAGTCGGTCCAGATTTAGGAGACAGTCCCATAGACAGCTAAATGAATGCATCTCACGAGTCAGGAATGCAAGTGAAAGCGGTACATTGCGAAGCTCTCATTTCTTCTTGGCACCACGGCGAGTATATCGCATTTTACGGCGATGGACCCCACCTGTCACACCGTTCGAGCTAAAGAGTTCGACGTAAAGAACGGGAACAGGAACGCGATCCCTCGTAGTAGTCATACATTGTCTATCAAGCTAAAAAGGTACATTACGCATCTCGCCCGTGGCGAGCAAATCATCATCAAAGTTGTCTTCTTCGTTATCGTAATCGTAATCTTGCTCCTCGTCCTGCCCTTGCTCCTCATCTCGGTGTGAGCTAAAACTCGCCGGAAAGTGGGTTCCTGCATCCTCCTCGAACGAACCTGGCATACTGCTATGGCGACTGTCGGGGTCGTCAAGATCGTCCGAAGTGTAGGATGGTCCAACTAGAGGACTGCTCGGGCGAGAGGAGGGTTCGGATGTCGGTAAGAGAGGCTGTTGCGACGACCGCCTACCCAGTCCCGTAAATTTGCCAAGTACACTTAGGCGGCTCGAGGTGTCGGAACGTGCCGAAAGCGCCGGAGACGGTGGTGAAAGATCGGGCAGGGCGACGTCAGGTATAGTCGATCGCCAATAATTAAAGTCGGTGTACTCGGGCTTGAACTTGGTGCTGACTGGAGGGAATACCTCATTGACGAGATCATTCTGCGGTTAGCTAAGCTTGAGAGCCGAGACTTACGAGCTGAATATAGCTTCCTTTGTGACCAGCCGCCTGCAGTAACTCTGTCTTGACTACACCTGTAGAGTCGATCGTGTAGATCTTTGATGCAGGTATACCGACTGAGCGGTAGCTCATTGCATCCGTGATTCGATTGCCGAATCCAGCATAGAACGCCTCCTGAGTCCCGCTTGGAAACAACCTAAGTATGTCTCTTAGACATGCCATCTTGAACAATTCGGGCTTCCGCATGATAACCTCCCTAATATCAGCGAAAGCTACAGATCGACTTTACCTGTGTAAACTGGCCATCAAACGGTCCGGAGACATGATGACGGGCCCCTCGGGAAGGCGATACTTGCCCTGAACGATGCTTTTCAGATAGCCTCGAGTAGAATCCGCTTGACCAATGGCGCGGGAAGTCAAATATAGCATTCTGTAGCCATTGTTGGCGATATCTGTATACAGCTTGGCGATGCCGAGATGTGTCCAGTCTCGGCCAATGGCCGCGTACACGTGACCGAGTGCATCGGACCTGTCGTAAGCAAGAGTTTTGGGCCGATACGACCCAGCTTACTTGGTGATCGTTCCATCGATGTCTGAAATGACTATCTGGTCGGTTTCCTCCCAAAGGAAGATTCGGGCAGAGCAGACTGAGAAGCCCGTGTAGGACGAGGTCACAGAGAATTGGACAGTGTTTGGCCCCGCTTTCAGATCCAATTGTTTCTGCGGGTCAGGAAGAAATGACGATAATCGACCCGGTATGAGCTCACCAGTTGATCCGACGAGAGGCGCAGCGTCTTAGCATACCGACTATTTGAAGGTGCGGTCGCTGGCTCGGGCAGCGACGGGACTGGCGGCAGCGGTGGAGCAGAAGGCGCAGAGTTTGGCGCCGTGGCCTGAGACCGTCTCCACCAACGGGACCAGGCATACCCGGTATTACGAGGTGCATCGACGCCTAGCTCGTCCAGGGACGGTAGCAGCTCGTTACCCTGTGTGGGAGGCGTAAGAGATCTTCGATACATGGATAGAGCGTGGAGAAGACGGTAATTATTAGTCCAGGTCGAATATCTGACATCAGCCATGTGGAACCAAGGATGGGCTTACTGCAAGCTGTAGCGCACGACCAGCCTGGGGTCGTCTACTATTTGGGGACTCTCGATGAATTTTTGAAAGGTTATCCGATGGTCCAAAAAGGTAGACTGTCGGACTGATTCAGATCTACTTTCGTTGTCGCCTAGAGAAGTTTCCGACAGAGACAACTCGAAAGTGTGCGACCGCCCTTCCGAATCAAAGACGAACAAGTACGGATTCTCTTCCACATTTCGGAGGCGGGCAGAAGGCGCAGTCGTAGGATCGATATCGATGGGTGGCATACTGTCTCGGCGCTCGGGCGCATGGTGGATTTGCTCCCGGTGTCCCTCGGGTGGAACTCTTCCCCAATCCCAAGCATAGTCCATTGCCATTGCCGCTTTCGTGGGGTCCAGGGCAGGTGATACTGGATTGGGTGGATCGATGGGCGGTTCCGACTTGGCTCTATCTAATCTACGGGACTCGGGCTCTTCGTCCTCGTCGGACGATTCTTCCACCGCCTCCTCGGGCTCCAGACTGATGTGGGTATTCAAAAGGTTTGGATCTGTAGAGCGCAATGCCATGACTGGTCGTTTCTCGTTCGGGATGGCCGCGAGAAGATCTCGAGCAAAGGTATCGAGCACAGAGGTGCGTACCTCGAAGCTAGATCGACCATTCGAAACGCTTCCAGACCGGCCTTCACTATGGTACCCAGACATGTCAAGCATCACATCGTCTCGAGCAACGATTTGCGGCTCCGCACGATCCACCAACAGCTGAGCAGACCGTAGATCAGGCGATAAAGCAGCCAGGCCGGCCATTGTCGGCTCTTCTTCTCTAGCCGAAGTTGCGAATCGAGAAGCCTCAGATATGGCTGGTGGCTGGGATTTATGACGGCGATGGCGAGCTTCAACACTATCGGCCACCTCATTCGTGCCCTCTGTCGACGTTGAAGCGCGAGATGAAATGAATGGTATTGATGGAATCAAAGAAGCGGCCGAACCAAACACCGATGTATGAGCAGTCTTGGAGTGATTGTCGACGTCTTTGATCCGATTCTCCTGGCCGTCTAGTGAATTCTCGTTGAGATCAAGCTTGGGCACGTCACCGAGGTCGTCCGAACCGGCTAGGCGCTCAGTCTCGCCGAATGGTTGCTGAGTGAGCGAGTGGATATCAACAGGTATGGGAGCTGCTTCATGCGGCTCCGATGGGGTTTCAGAGATATCGTTCTACTTGTCAGCTCGTTCCACTGCCTGAAACGTACTTCGGTGGGCATCACCACTGGACTCGTCATCAGATCTTCCGGCACTTCATCGGTTGTTTCTAATACAAAGAACGCTTCGCCAGTCTCTCCGACCTTCATGCTGAATGGAGCGATATGTGGCGCGGGGAGATTATTCGGTAGCCGAAGCGTGACCCTCTTCTCTCCCGCTCGCAGCACTTGGAGCTTGCCAAATCTGACGTGGAATGGGGAGCTGGAAAGAGTGACCTCGCCATCGGAGCCGACCTTCCGGATGACAATGACATCGATAGCGCCCGAGAGAGTTGCAGGATTGATACCAGAGTCTACCGGTCAACGACAATCCCTGTTTCGAGGCCAAAGGAGGGACTCACAATAATTGTAGGCCTTGGAAAGATACTGCATATTGGATCTGGTGATAGAAAGGCCTCAGCTCGCGATAAAGTACTCGACTATCAGACAGTGAGGCCTAGAGCTGCCATTAGATGGGAAACAATATATACTGTAGTATGGATAGATAGTCGGCAACGTACGAGGCGGAACATGACGTTACCATGCTGACACGTGATTCAGTGATTTCTGCCCCATCTCTTGACCGCGTCAACTATGAATTTCATTATTACAGCACTTATATCAAATGCCTACGACAAAGAGCGGACATCTTCCCCTCGCTCAATATGCTTCCAAACAAGGTGTGATGGCCTGCTTGTTGGTCTCGTCATTTTGCCTGCTACCGCGCTCCAAATGGCCATATGCCCCACCTACCGACCGTCCTCTGCTGGACCGACCTGAATTACCATTCTTGATGCCCATCACCGCGAATCCGGTTCGAAGCATGCTTTATGATGTTTTAGGCGTCAGCTTATGTATGCTCTGGTGGGCTCCTACGTTGCGGACATGGTGGTCTCCAGAGCGTAAGGCAGATCGAGATGCTAGAGTCCGGCAGACGTTGAATGTGAGTTATAATCACCATCACTGTCGAGCAGGTTCGTTGACGCTGTAGCGCTGCCTACAAGCGACTTCAATGACTCTCGCTTCGAGTCTCTTCGTCACAGTAGCAATCTACACGCTGGGCGCTAGCTTCGAGAGGTCCGTCGAGATTGATTGTGTACGCTAATAACAGTCATGCTATCGCTACTTTTCTATTCGCGCTGCACCTATCTATCTTGACCGTTTGGCCAGTGATTTATGCCGTCGGGATCGACTTTGTCCTGGATGCGAGAACTTCGCATTATCGCATGATCCGGATTTTCTGCGAGTTCAGGTACGTCGTGGCTGTATTGCTCGCTGAAATTAGCTGTACTACTCCTCTCGAAAGAGCCATTCTATATCCTGCTGTCGGGGCAGTCGCTGGTGCTTGGCTAGGATCAGTGGCTTTTCCTCTTGACTGGGATCGTCCGTGGCAAGTAAGCAACGATCTAAGGTCTAGCTGAACTCCAGTCGTTTCCGTTGCCGTCCACTTTTGGATCAATCTTGGGGCATTCCGCAGGAGGGGCAATCTGCTGGATACATTGTGCGAGGGATTTTTTAATGATAGACTCAGCTGCCGTGGACGACAAGAGTAAAAATTAGACTGTCGTTCAAATGCATCAGACTACAATTCATACTAGGTTGTCCTCTCTTTCGTCAGTCGTAGCCATACCGTCCCGCCCATGCTCTTCTCTTTGACAATCTCCCAAGGAGCCAGAGGTGCACTTGATGGGTGTCCTGTGCCAAATCGTCGTTCCAGCTCCGCCTTTCCCTCTGCCGTGCCTTCTGCCTCCAACGAGACCATGCCGTGCCATTCGGGTGCCGCTTTGTTGTTGGGACCGATCTCTACGCCGGTCACGTATAGGTATCGCTTTGCCGAGATCCTTGCTCCAGATGCCACCGTCATATCTCGTCTGTCGGACGCCAATCTCATAGATTGAAGTCCCTGATCGCGGTACGGGCCAAGATTGAGGAAAATGATTTGCGAAGCAGGGAGAAAAGGGTAATAGTAAGAGGGAGGCAGAGCAAAGGCATCGACATAAGCGGGTAGATGACCGGTTGGTGTATGAGTGTATTGTAAGGGTACCAAGAGGTGCTTCACAAACGGAACGTATATCAAAACATGCTCTGTTGTTTTTGGCGCGCGAATAGCAGTGTTGACCTCTCTTCAGCCTAACTCATAGCGGCGACTCACAATCAAATCGCCCAGTCTCATTCGTTTGAGAGCGCCACATTTTTCCAACTCCTCGATAGCTGCGGCCGCTCCTTCTGCAGACGGCCATTTCCTAACTTTCTCGGACAAAGGTATGAACACACGCAGTACCGGGGCGCGTCCCGGGATGTACGGCATAGGCTTGTCGAATGCTGGTTCCGATCGCGGCGATCCCACTGCCCTACGTCCCGGCACAGGTGAGCCAAGGTCAGAACGGCGATTTGAATCGACGCTGCCGAAGCTAGATCGTGGCCTGACGCCTATAGGAGGCGGTGCTTGAAGAGGCCATACTCCGGTAAGACCGGATAAACGTGATTCACCGATTTGCGATGTGCGAGGCATATACGAGGCAACCGAAGGGCTGGTCTGGAAGGAATAGAGAGAGCCCGGTCGTGATTCTGAGGGAATGCGCTTGCGGCCCGCAACATCGCTTGTGTTTCTGAAACCGTAGCGCTTGGCAGAGGGATAGCTGACGGGAGGAAGACCTGCTTTGCCAGGCGCCAGCGAGGCCGCCGGCTCGGCGACTGAAACGATATTGCCTGTGCCACTATGAGATCGCGGATCGGTCGCCAGACTGTTGCTTCGCCGTCGGCCAAAAGAGAAGGTTGCCACAGACGCAAGCGAAGAAATCGAGCCGCGCCGGCGCATAGGCTTGGGAGTCGTGTCCAGTGAGTTGGCTTCTTGAGGTGGTTTCGCTGCCAGAGGTTCTGGCATAACAATCTCAACGACCCGCTCGCGACGCGGTGCTCGGGACGGTGCGATGCTACCTGCGTCTGAGCCTGCCGTACTGCCGACCCTGGATCTAGGTTGTCCCATGGAGCTCAGACTAGCCGATGATGGCGAGAAGGGAAAATTCGAAGGACTGGGCCCATCGTCCTCGAAAGAGAGCAGAGAATGGTTGGGGTAGCATGATTGTGGCAGGCTCCGTAAATAGAGGACAACGAGAGTATGTGATAGCGATAGATGTCGGAGGAGGTTGTGCCACCGGGCTGGATAGGTGCTGTAGGTCGCTGGGTCATGGAGTAATGACTCCACTGTCCATCAGCCAAAGCAACATATAATTGAATCTGGGTGGACGTACGGAAGCCTTCCCATACCGTGAGATTCGGCCAACGATTTCCAGCTTGCTCTGGCGCCACGACTGTCCATTCTCTCAAGACCCATCGACCTACTGATTCGCCTGTGAATTGCCGTCGTACATTCTCGGAAGATCCACTAAGCGAGAGAAAAGTGTTAATACCGATGGCGCCCAGAAGACTCGACTGTATCGCGGAATGTGCAAGCAGAAAGTCAAGCTGTAGTCGTCCGCTTGGCCTCTGCAAGACTGAAGCACGCCTTCGTGAAGCTGTCGGTGGATTCAGAGTACCAATGCGCTGGGGATGCTGATTTTGTTGGGCTTGACTCTGCGGAGATGGCGCACCCGAAGGCTTAACGGGACCTGTACTGTCTGAACGCCTTGCTTGCCGTCGGGGTATAAGAGAATCCGATAGATCCTTCGATGGGCTCTGTGGGACAGGAGGTCGCGATCTCGAGGGCGTCTTTACTGGAGATGAGCTGATTGTTGGCGGATTCTGTGCCGTTCGGACATCCAGCTGGCTGGGAGTCCTCTGAGCCTTCGACTGGAGACTCGAACTGGGTGTGCGACGGACGGCTGGAATAGTGTCGATGGCCTGTCCAGGAGGCCGCGGGAGTGGCCGGTCTGATTTGCTCTGCGGTGTCTCAAGCTTGTGGGATGACTTCGGGGACGTCGTCGTAGTCTGAGCCGACTCAGATCGTGTCAATGTCGAAGTCATTGCTCTCGCGTAGGCGCCTGCCTCAGTGAGACCTTGTCCTGCAGCCATTGTTGAAGCAATAAAATTAGGCGGAGTCTGACGAGTTGACGGCGGAGACGCCGAAAAAGATGATGGAGCTGTTGCCGTAGGCCCTTTGTGAAGCTGAGTGACCGTTCTCGAGCTGCTCGTAGCGGATCGTCGTGTGCTCATCATTGGGCGGCCTTGTTTGTCGGTACGTTGAGGCGATACTGCCATGATCTCTGACGAGTCCCTCCCAGGCGGAGATCTTGAAGAGGCGATAATGTGTAGGTGCCTCGGACTCTGCGTTGGTGACACTACAAGTCAGCTTGAGTGGAGCCTTTGTCTCGTACCTGGCGATGATTGCGTGATAGTGCGAGTGCTTGAGCTAGTCCTTGGATACATCCCTGGCGATGTGGTGTCTACTTTGAGCACCGAAGGCCTTTCAGCAGGAGCCGGTAGACCGTGCAACGGAGGAGATGGAAAGACTGCAGCCGGGTAGGTGCGAGGCGGCGATGCGAGCGCAGGATATATGGGGTTTCGATTACGTGGAGGCGAGGTGGACGGGTTCGCTGACTGGGTTGGAGGATGCGTCCGGGTGGTGCGTTCTGTAGCACCGCGGTTCTCGGATGGGATCGACACTGGTATCAGTCATGGACGGCTGGTACTGCGATGTGGAGTATACGATACGTACTATCACCGGTCCGCAAGGGCGACCAAGGTTTCCCAGCTCCACCATTCGTGACAAGATGATCACCAAAGTCCTGATTACTTTGGCTGTTCAAAGCATTGGTCCTCTTTGGCGGGGTTTGTGGATACATCGACTCATAGGAGGGTCCAGCAACAGGGTTCCGCTCCGATGTCCCAGCGGAGCGCGCTCCATGTTTTTGTGGAATCCGCGGTGGAGTTTCTGTATTGGCGGGGGTCTTGGGCTTCTGGCCCTTTGGCGACGGTGAAAGCGAAAGTCTGCCAAGGATAGATTGACGACCTTGTCCAGACGATTTGGTGGGTGGAGTCGTGGGCGACACCATGGCGGAAGACCGACTGATACGCCGATACTACAGACGCTTGCTTGAGTCCAGATTCGGGTACAGGGTGAAACAAAAGTATCGACGAAAGCAGAGCTATGACAAGGGCCCGAAACACAATGAGGTCCAGGCGGGCGTCATGCGTCGATTGTGCGCCTACATTTGACATGCTTACTAGGCACGACCTCCCTTTGATGCCTCGAATTTCTCACTGGCCAGGAGATAACAGAACGTTCACGCCCTACATTACCCTCCGCTATGTTCCATGTCGCTACTCTCCTACTGCACGATTTGCCCGAGGGCTGTAAGTCTATTACATTGGTGGGGTCAGTCAGCAGGGCCCCAGACAGCCCAGAGAAAGCCGGCCCAAAAAGGTGTAAGAGGGATTCGAACCCCCGCCTGCGAACAGAATTGATATCTATTGAACCATTTAGTTCTAATCAATCTCCTTAGACCACTCGGACATCACACCGTGATTTAAGCGGTTCTTGCAAATGTATGAACTCCACTCTCTTGTGCCTTCCCCCTTCCCAGTCTTCCCTCAGTGTTTGTTGATACACTTTATCTTGCATTTATCACAACAGCCTGATTATGTTCAGAGTGCTCTGTAGCATCTGCAGTATGGTACATCACCATTAAGGCTTTGAGAGGTATTGACAATGGCAATTTCAGAGTAAACTAGATTAGATTTTAGGAGATATGGATAAATAGATAGTATTGTGACATACTGTCAGGAAACTATAATGGATGGCCAAATATCAACTAAGGTTGGCCATGTTATGCAACATGTGTCAACCTTGTTGTGTTTACAGAGATCAACAACATTGCCAAATTGCATTGTTCCGGACTTGGCTATTGATAATGTCAAGATACTATGCCAACCAACAAATGGTCAACACCCAACAGTCAGAAGTTTGGCTAATTGACAAGATTTGGCAGAAGATAGATTGGGATAGTCTAAGGGCTTTGATATGCCGCTGAACTACAGTTGGTTGGTGTAGTGAATGCAAGCTATGCAAATCTTAACTTATACTACAAAAAGACTTCAGTCAAGGATTGCTGAAGTCAGAAGACTCTCAGCGCCTCTCATATATATCTACAAACCCATGTCTCTGTCCCTATGGTCTCAACTATGGTCTCAACCTTGTGCTTTGTTCCCCAAGTCTAGACCTTAGATCTGGACTTTGGCCAATATTTGCCTACAATGGTCTAGACTTGTCAACAGCCAAGTCTGGACTACGGCTTAGAGGTGTCATCAATCTCCGCAAATAGAACGTGGTTGGCGCGTGTCGTATAACGTGGCCAAACTTAGTCAATATTTGGTCATTCATTATAGTTCACTGACACTTATTCCTTTATTGGATGAGATCATAGTCAGACTCAATGAGAGGACTGGCCCGCTGGGTAAATAGTTGTATTCTTGGTTGTGGAAATACTTCTTGTTCTTTGCTATTGTCAAAGATGTTTGAACAAGTCTGAACTTACTTTCTGATTCAATTTCTCATCCAAACTTGATCTGCTGACGGTTTATCTGGATAATCTTGGTGAAACTTGGCCATCATCTCCAGTGCCAACTCCACTACGTTCTCCTTTGGCTCCCACAATTGATGGTCCTCTGTATTCTCATAGCCTAGCCGCTTGACTAAGTAAGCCAATTTCCCGCTCTGCTTGTATCTTAGAGTCAACAACCTCTGATACTTCATACTCCTCAAATCTGGCAACTTTGATGGGTCCCGGCGGTTCAACTTGCTGATTGGGGTATGTTGGCAATACATAGGGCTGTAGCAGAGAGACGCGGAAGATGTTATGCGTCTTCATTGT
>Ga0308160_10005302_pt1 | contig 13504 bp, 11 predicted proteins | sample PhyFR1_FD_201036 | JGI IMG/M metagenome (GOLD analysis project Ga0308160, IMG submission 201036) | Phyllosphere microbial communities from UC Gill Tract Community Farm, Albany, California, United States - DLSLF.R1 | ecosystem: Host-associated > Plants > Phyllosphere > Unclassified | place: USA... | reverse complement strand
GAGGCCCGTATCGAGGTCAGCTGGAGTGTGATGCTGCCTTGGGCACTCGAGATGATTGCTAAACGGGAGCGAATGCCACTAAACACAGGGTCAAAGTCAATGGGGGCACCGTAACAGGATTAGAGTTCTCTCCCAGGGATAATGCCCTGTCGTGGGCTTGTGTCGATGGAACGTTCAACACGTGGACGGAACCGGTCCCAGCGGACAAACCTCATCCGGCTGAACAACCTCGAGTGCATGCGACTCGACAGCAAGGGCTTGGTGATGAGGGTGATTCGGCTCTTCCACTTGACGATGACGAGGATTTCGGAGAAGACCTGGCAGACTTTGATAATGACGATTGGATCATCGACGATGAGGGTCCCGGAGGCGTAAAATACAAGGAGAGAGAATCAAGCCCCGGTCTTGGGAACGGAGTACGAGAAGTCGGTGAGTGAAGCTCTTGCGGGACCCTTACCCGAAACGCCTTAACCCGGAGTGGTTTTGTCAGTCGGAATCACCAAAGCTCAAGCAGCATTTCAACCGGGCTCTACGTCCATGCGGAATAAAAAACGATATCTAGGTAGAGCTGTTCTGCAACCGTCCTTTGACCTCTTGAAAAATCGCTGAAGGATCTTGCCTTTCAGCATTCAATATGATCGGCGTGGTCGACGTCACTGATCAGGATACCCACCATGTAGTCAACGTAGAATTCCATGACAAGGGCGCGGATCGGAGAGGCTATCATTTCCAAGATCATAACCGGTTTCATTTGGCTGCCGTGGGTGAGTTGTTCAATCCATGAGGCAGTCTGGTCTCCGCGGGTCCCACAGCTGAACCCTCGCGGTTGCGAATTCCAGGCGAACAGGGAATAGTCTACGGCTCAGCAGCTGAAGGCGATCTCTCGTCGTTGATCCATTATCGCGCATATGACACGTGGGCATCTGGGGCGGACTGGCAAGTCTCATTGCCAGCGGGTGAAGAACCTATCCTGCTGGCCGTTGGTGGACGAGCGAATTCGAACGAATTCGAGGTAGAGAGCGCTAGCATGGGCAGCGTCGTGGTCGCGACATCACGCGGTTTCATCCGGTTCTTCTCTGGAAGCGGAGTCCAGCGATATTTGTGGCGTATGGGAGAAGACATGGTGAGCATGGCCGCCAGCACTGAGACGGTCCTGCTCGTACATCGAGAAGGCGGCACTAGCTTGGATGGTGAGTTTGCCTGGGATTGTTCTGCATTTTCTCGAGAAAGCTGAACAAGGGACAATTCAGGATGTCAAAACCTCCGATATACGTTGGTGGATCTGGAAACCTATGACATCATACAGGAGGGTAGGCTGCCATTGCCGCGGAAGACGACTCTGAAATGGGTTGGATACTCCCAGACAGGGGTACGCAGAAGATATTGCATCCAGATCTCGATCAATGTGGCTGACATTCTTACTGCAATTAGGCACCTGCGATGTACGATTCTGACGGCATGCTCTCTATCTTGGACCGAAGTCGACGCAGAGGTCAGGCCCGATGGACCCCATTGGTTGACACCAAAGCTCTGGTGAAAAAGGAAGGAGGCAATCAGACATCGTACTGGCCTGTGGGTGTGAATGATAGTCAGATGATGTGTATAGTCCTGAAAGTGAGTGTCGGGGAGCTCCGCAACGAAGATTGTAGAACGGCGAGATTTCGGTCTAATTGGTTCGTTCTTCTTTCAGGGCAACGAGCGCGAACCCTATTTCCCACGGCCAGTCATACTCGATATCGACATCACTATGCCACTGCTCAACATGGACATATCGCAAGGCCAGCTGGAAGAGAAGTGCGTACTGCTCGAGTGTTCTAAAACAGGCGGACAGCATACTGACGACCATGTCATTAGACTTTTGCGAGAACAGCTACAACTGAATCATTTGCGGGATATCCGGAAAGACCAGCCAGAGTCTCCCGCAATCTATGAGATCAGCAAGATCGAAGTCTCGCAGGACAAGGAGCTTATTCAGCTCGTGCAAGCGGCCTGCAAAGCCGACAAGCTCCAGCGAGCACTAGATGTGGTTCGAATGATGAACAACGTGAAGTCCATGGAAGCGGCTGCGAAGGTGGCTCAGTTTTATCATCTACCGGGTTTGCAAGAGAAGATCGGGATTATTCGGGAGGCTACCGAGGAGAAGAGGCGCGAAAAGGAGCGGTCCGAACATTACGGCTCGTACCGCATGGTAGCGAGGGAGACCCCAATTCCTGACAGCCCTTATGGCGGTCCGTCAAAGGCTGCCATTACGTCAGCGAGACATGATACCGAATTCGCACCTCGATCTGTCAATTCCAAACGTACAGCACGAGCGTCGGTCGGTTCTGCTGTGCGAGAAGCCGCTCGGTACGTCTCGGAAACGCCTGAGCCCACCGGCGAGACGTCAGCCACTTTGAGAGACGACCTGTCTCCGAGCCCGGAAAGCAAAAGACGGCGACTCAACGACACTGCGAATGACGATGCGGGCTTCAAACGACCCCAATTGCCCGGCGAGAATGTAATATCCGAACCGGTACAAAAAGCGTCTGGTAAGCAGTGCGAATTACACCACAAATCAAGACCTCGACCAACCGATCTCATTCATATCTCGCAGGCTTGAAGAATCCGTTTGCTCGCAAAGCTGCGGCTTCCAATCCTTTCGCAAAGTCCAACATCGCCAGCACCACTCAAGCCAAGAAAAGCTACTCTTTCTTCGAAAAGGTTGAGGATGCTGAGAATGCGGCCAAGAATGCAGGTAGGTCAAGTTGACTAATGATGTGGCTCCCAATAATCGCTGACTAAACTCCTGCGCAGCGGCAAAAGCCAACGGGACCAAGGAGAAAGCGAAGAAGGCAGCGAAGCAAACGACTTTGTCGTTAGCACCTAAAGTACCGACATCACGCCCATCTTTGCAAAGCGAAGACTCCCTCGCGTCTACAGTCATTGACTCGCTTCCCGGTACACCGAGCGGGGAGCCGACCGATGTCGACATGGACGACGCGCTTGAAGAGACTCAAATCGAGGAGACACCCCTCCAGGCTAGCCCCGAAGCTTTTAACGCAATGAACGATCGAAATGACGAAGATGATGATGAACCACTCGAGGTATGTGCAAAATCTCCCTGCCAGCTTCCCCAAATGAGCAAGGTACACTGACTTCGATTGATATGTAGTGGGAGGACTCAGATAACGAGGATACAGGGAACAAGAGCAACGCTTGAGATAAAATCGCTCTCGCCTGCATATACGCGATGAGGGGTCTGTAATAGATGCTTGGGATTCTTTTCAGTCTGTCAAGTCTTCGTTCATGAATGGTTGTAATTAGTGCTATTCAACTTGTAATCGAGGGCGGTACGACGCAGAAGCGCGCGCTTATAATTGGCTACCTCCACCTTTTCGAGCTCAGCGGGGCCTAGCCATATTCATGCTTTGTTCAACTTAGATGCACCTCATTCCGATGTACCGGTCCAACATAGCAGCATTCCACACTTGACCCTAGTTAGATGTTCTGAACCAAGGCAGAAGGTTCGGAACTCAAATAATCTGCACAAGAATGCCTCCCAAGAAAGGCGGTAAAAAGGGGAAGAAGGATCTTGACAATGACGATTTCTGGTAGGTCGCGGCTCTGTAAGGGACTTAGTGAAAGGTAGGCTTACCAAGATCCGATGGGACGATCATCGCAGGGCCGATAAGGAAGTAGATGTCGACCCTCTTGCGGCACCTGCTCCCGGCGGTGCCGGATCAGCCAAAGCCAAGGGCAAAGAGGCCAAAAGCGCGTACGCCATGCTTGAGGAGTTCGAAGCCGGTGGTGGCGAGGACAACGACGACGAGGAGAATGGCGGGGGCGGCGGCGGTGGCGGGGGACTGATGGTAAGATTCTGGGCACTGAAAATCTCAGGCAATTCTTACTGATAAAGTGAGCACGACCATGCAGTCGGCGATGCGTTCGCGGAAAGACCGAAAGCCGAAGGGCAAGAAGTCGGCTCCTGTCTCCGATGATGACGAGCCTTCAACTCCGGCTCTTCAGGAAGCGAAACAGGCCGATATCGACGACGAATGGCCAGAAGACGATGTGAAGCCCAAGAAGGGCAAGAAGGGCAAGAAGGATAAGAAGGGTGGCAAGAAGGATGTGGATGAAGATGAGGATATGGAGGCATCGGCCGTTTTGGAGACGCCAGCGGAGCCGGCTGTAGCTCCCCAGGCCGACATCGATGATGAGTGGCCGGAGGAAGACGTCAAGCCAAAGAAGGGGAAGAAGGGCAAGAAGGCGAAGGGTGGCAAGAACGCAGATGAAGACGAGGAGATGAAAGACCCAGCTCCGGAAGTGGAGGCAGACAAGCAACCCGAGGTAGCCGACATTGAGGATGAATGGCCCGAGGAGGACGTCAAACCGAAAAAGGGCAAGAAAGGCAAGAAGCAGAACAAGCAAGACGAGGACGACGAGGAGGAAGTCGCTACGCCGGCTGCGCCGGCCACACCGGTACCTGAACCTGCTGCTGCTGCCGCAGAGGAGGATGACGACGAGGCTCAGGAAGATGGGGATGTCAAAATTCTCTCCAAGAAAGAAAAGGAGAAGTTAAAGAAAGAGAAGGAAAAGGCCAAGAAGAAGGCTCAAGCCGAAAGGAAGAAGGCCGAGGCCGCTGCTGCCGCTGGCGGTGCTGCTCCTGCAGCTCAGCCTGAGCAAAAGTCTGAGCCTGCGCCTGCAGAGAAGGCCGAGGACGAGGAAGAGGACGACGATGAAGGTGGAGCTGGAGGAGCCGGGGCTGCCGACAAGAAGAAGAAAAAGAAGAAGAAGAAGGCTGCAGAAAAGGTTGAGCCTGAACCGCCAAAGAAAAAGGTCAATGCTAAGGTAGCGGCTTTAGCGGCCGCCATGGAGCAGAAGAAGAGGATTGAGGAAGAAGCTCGTCGAGCTGCCGAGGAAGCCAGACTTGCTGCCGAAGAAGAGGAGGCGCGAATCGCAGAGGAGGAGAGAATCGCAGAGGAAGCTCGAGAACTCAAGAGACAGAAGGAGAAGGAGAAGCGAGATTTGGCACGAAAAGAAGGTCGTCTTCTTACGCCGAAGCAAAAGGCTGAAAAGGCTGCTGCCGAAGCTCGGATGAAGGCTTTGCTTGCATCTGGAGTCAAGGTCGAGGGTCTCGGTCAATCTGGCCAATCAGCGGAGAAACCCAAAAAGGTCGTCTATGGAAACAGGAAGAAGCAGCAGCCGGCTAAGAAAGCCGACCAGTCTGCTTCGACTCCAGCGGTGACAGCTCCCAAGGAGGAACCGAAGCCAGAGGAGTCTAAGGCCGCTGCAGATGGCGACGACGACGACTGGGACAAATCCGATACCGAGAAGGTGGCAAAGGGAATCGAAAAGGTTGAGATCAAGGAGGAATCGGACGAGGACGATTGGGATAAGAGCAGTGACGAGGAGGAAACGCCACAACCTGCCGCGAAGGCGGAGGTGCCTTCTGCTAAGGCTGAGCCGGCCGCCAAAGCTGCAGCCAAGACCCCGGCGAAGGCGCCCGCCAAGGCTGCTGCCGACGAGGACTCCGATTCTGAATCTGAATCGGGCTCAGACGAAGATTCCGACGACGACTCGGATGATTCAGATGACTCAGATGATTCCGACGACTCTTCCGATGAGTCTAGCTCCGAGGACGAGATGACGCCTGCTCAACGCAAGGCTGCCGCAGAAGCTGAAAAACGAAAAGCTGAAGCCGCCGCCAGGCGTCATCAGCGACACGAGGAGGCGATGGCCGCCAGAAGCAAAGATGACTTGCGAAGTCCCATTTGTTGTATCTTGGGACATGTCGACACCGGAAAGACCAAGTTGTTAGACAAGGTAAATCGCCTATTTTGATATTCGACGGACAGAGGGGTTTCACGCTGACTCACCTCGATTCTAGATCCGTCAAACCAACGTTCAAGAAGGAGAAGCTGGAGGTATCACACAGCAGATCGGTGCTACCTACTTCCCTGTTTCAGCCATCAAGGAGAAGACCGCTGTCGTCAACAAGGTAAGTTAAAAAGCAGTCACGAGTCTAAGTCGGTGCGCGCGCTCACTCATTGGCGTTACGTTTTTCAGGACGGGGCCTTCGATTTCAAGGTGCCTGGTCTCTTGATCATTGACACCCCTGGACACGAGTCATTCACCAATTTGCGAACCCGAGGAAGCTCTTTGTGTAACATCGCCATTTTGGTCGTCGATATCACTGTGAGTGTTGGCATCGAGCGAAGCGACCGTTATGTCTGAACCCCTCAGCTGACTCTTGTTCTACAGCACGGTTTGGAACCCCAAACCCTCGAGTCCATCCGTTTGTTGAGAGAAAGGAAGACGCCGTTCATCGTTGCGCTCAACAAAATCGATAGATGTTACGGCTGGAAGCCAATCCCCAACGGTGCTTTCCGAGAGACCTACGCTCAACAGAGCAAAAGCACCCAGCGAGAATTTGAGAACCGTCTTCAAGAGACCAAGCTCGCCTTCGCCGAGCAGGGATTCAACGCGGTCCTCTATGACGAGAACAAGGACTTTGGTCGATATGTCTCCTTGGTACCAACTTCCGCCATCACAGGTGAAGGTATCCCTGACATGATCATGCTGCTGGTCCAGCTCACGCAACAGCGAATGAGTGAGCGACTCATGTACCTCTCTGAGCTCGAGTGTACCGTGCTCGAAGTCAAGGTCATCGAGGGTCTCGGAACTACCATCGATGTCGTCCTGTCGAACGGTGTCATGCACGAGGGAGACCGGATCGTCGTATGTGGTCTGAACGGTCCTATCGTGACCAACGTGAGAGCGCTATTAACGCCTCAGCCATTGCGAGAACTGCGAGTCAAGGTGGGTTCAACGTACCTTGAGGTGGTACTCGTGTGCGATACTGATGATTTTCCCCATGTAGTCTCAATATGTCCATCATAAAGAGGTCAAGGCTGCTCTCGGTATCAAGATCGCTGCGCCCGGCCTGGAAAAGGCGATCGCCGGATCTCGATTGCTGGTGGTCGGTCCTGATGACGATGAGGAGGAATTGATGGACGAGATTATGTCGGATCTGAAGGGAATGGAGGAATACATCGATCAGACCGGGCGTGGTGTCTGGGTCCAGGCTAGTACCCTTGGATCTTTGGAAGCTCTGCTTGAGTTCCTGCGAAGCAGCAAGATTCCGGTTATGGGCATCAACATCGGTCCCGTTTACAAGCGTGACATCATGCGATGTGCAGCCATGCTTGAGAAGGCTCCTGAATACGCTGTTGTGCTCAGTTTCGACGTCGAGGTCGACAAAGATGCCAAGAAGCTGGCTGACGAGCTGAACGTCAAGGTGTTTGAAGCTCAAATCATTTACCACTTGTTCGACGCCTTCACGGCCTACATGGCCGAAATCATGGAAGCGAGGCGAAAAGACGCCGCGCCGAATGCTGTATGGCCCTGTCGACTCAAGATCCTAGCGGTCTTTGCCAAGCGTGATCCTATCGTTGTTGGTGTCGACATTATCGAGGGTACCTTAAGAGCAGGTACGCCTATTTGTGTCGTACGGACAGACAAGGAGACGGGGAAGAAGGACATCATTCCCCTCGGAAAGATGTGAGTTCGGATTGCAGGAATTGGATCGCTACACGCAGCTAACGTTCGTTCGATCGCTTCCCTCGTCGCTCAGATCGTCTATCGAAATCAACCACCAGACCAAGGACTTGGTCAAGAAGTCTCAGATCGGTGCGGGAGCTGCCATCAAGATCGATCACGCGGTGTACCAATCTTCCAAATCTTACGGTCGACAGTGAGTCTAGAAGCACGACACCGCGATCCTGCGAAGAAACAAACCCTGACGTTGCAACTGCACAGCTTTGACGAGAACGATGAGCTCATCTCTCACTTGTCTCGATCTTCCATCGACGTGCTCAGTAAGTTATGCTGTCAATAATTGAGTACAGTGACACATGCTAATCCGACGAACATCTCAGAAACCACCTTCCGAGATCAGGTCGACCTCAGTGACTGGGCCCTTATCAAAGCGCTCAAGCCGAAGCTCAACATCGCATAATTCGGGTTCGTTTCGTGTAGTACACCTTCTCCTCATATCGCTCCCTCTGCCTATCCGGGATGTCCCGGGCGGACGCTGTCTTGCATATCCAGGGCGCCTGGAACCCGATTGTATCACGAAGATAAGCGACTCATCTCATATGTACATTTCATCCATTGCATGCATCTCTGCAGAAGTTTGGTTACTTCTAGGTTATACCCCTTTCAAGCGGATCGACCGAAGCGGGCGGGCACTAGCGATGACAAGGTCTGCATGAGGGAAGATGGAGCAGCGGGAAAGGGTATTGGGACAGCTGCGTCGATTCGAAGCACGGTAGTGTGACTGAACGCAGCGAAAATGGGAAAGGTTACATGCGTGTCTTCTTGCGGCGTGTGGGAAATGAAACGGGACTCACGATGCAAAACCTCGTCGATCGACCCTGTTATGCTTCTTGGCCGTCTTCGCATTCGTTCGTGTCCGCTGACCTCGAACTGGCAATCCAGCGGCGTGTCTGTGGTGATTCGAGACCGAAGGAGAAGAGCTTAGATGAAGGGCCATGTCGACGTGCTCGCTCGAGGTTTGAGAACTGACCGTTTTCCTCGATATGTTCCGATAGTCCTGTGATGCGCGATATCGCTCTGGACTGATCTCCTCAAATCCGTCTCAATCTTCAAAGTGTCCAAGGGATCCTCCTTTTCAGCTAAAACCTCTCGCTCTTTGCCTTTACTCGATGGTGATTGACCAGGAGCACAAATCGGCGTCGAACCGGGAGACGGGTTGGTGGTGGGAGAAGAGAGGTAAGCGGATAAGGCCGTGACTTGGGGTTCCGTAAGGTTCGATACGAGAGCCTCCGAGTGTATTTGGAGACGAGCGAGAAGTCGCTGCGACATGTGGTGGTTGATTCCATAGAATGAGGTCAGAGCCACCTATAAATCACGAAGCCAAGCGAAGTATTCAGTTGAAGCCCTTGATTTTGCGATTAGTATGAGATCTTGGGCAACACACCCGCAGGAGCTTATGGTCTGGTAGATTGTGTCCGAGGAGATGCATTTTTTTCTGTACAAATTGAGCGATGGCAGATCGTTACGATACACAGGCATTAGAAAGGTGCACACTGATGTTGCGACTTGAACTCTTTGAATATGGCCTTTCGCTCGATGGTAGTTCTTGGATGGCTCGCGCGGACATACTATCAATTATTTCGCCAAATGCATGCATGTCCGCGCGAAGCTGAGAGAGATGGGCTGACCTCTATGATTTCGATGTTGATTCAGCATTTCAATACGACCTTAATCCAACGAAGGGCAATCTGCTAGTCCCGTCAATCTGAAAAGCTCACGAACAGTCCAAAATGAACGTCACTAAAGTATTACGAGGCGCATCGCGGCTGCCATTGACGACAAAGCGAGGAAACAAGGACTTCTACAAGGGTGAGGCCATACAAGTCAGAACTAGCTTATCCGATCATGTCTAACTCGTTCTGTGTAGGTAATGGTCAATCATATGTTCCTGGTGGAGGACACCGAACTGGGCCACCCGGAAAGCATGTGATCGGTGGAAAGGCAAAGTTCAGGGTCATGGATGACAAGGTCCGATACTTTGTCAGTCCCGGCGCGGATGTCCTGGATTCGACCGATGTAAGCTCAAGGACACTTGGATACGGTCCTGCATCCAGACAGAATGCATACTGATGGTATCGATTGGCTTGTTCTAGATGAAGCCGTATGTTTCCAAATCGGTGCAAGTACCAGAAACTGCTCGATACTCCAAATCGAATCCCCCTACCCCATTTGCACCCAATATCCACCACCTTCCCATCAAGACCGTACATCCCAGGACGAACCAACCGCTGCGGATAAAAGCTCACGACACTAAAACGTATGCCAAGTGGTACCGAGCATTGTCGCATGAGGATCGGACACGGGTCATTGCAGAGACGAGAAAGAACTGGTACGAGACGATGGTAGCGAGAGGCTTGGATGGGGCAAAGGAAGAAGAAGCCACAAGGGAAGTCGAGGCCAACGCTCCGGCTTCCACATGATAAGCATCGTGGTACATGAGAGAGATGAAGGGAAAGGAAGCCTCGGCAAGGCATTCGAGTGCAAATAGACTTGATGTATTATGGTAACGGACCGGTCTACGCCGGGTAGACATGCAGGGGAATATACAACACATAAATACGGACAACGTCCGCTGCCGATCACCTCGATCAGTACGTCGCAACCGTTCCATTTTGGCCATTTCCATTGGCCTCTCCCTGTTCTTGTCCATAAGGCGATTGCCACAGCCCGTATGTTGTGCCCGGGCTGGTCTGCCATAATCGGATCGTGCCTGTTGATCGAAACCAAGCGCGATGAGCTGCAAGACTCGTTGCAATGCAACGTAACACTTGACCAAATTCAGTTACTGACCATCTTCCGATCCGCTTCCATATACTTCTCCGTCCGGGCTATAGCTGACACAGTGCACTGGCCCGTGATGACCTTTGTAGACTTCCTGTTCCTTCCCGGTGTCGAGGTCATATACTCGCACCCATGGATCCGCCGCAGATCCGACGACGAACCGATCGCGTTTGACCGGGTGAAGCGAGGCAGAAGAGACCGGATGTGGTAGAGGGATAGAGACGGGTGGGTGTTGGCTACGTTGAACAGAGTATCAGTCTTAGCATGGATATGCACCAACACGATGAAAGGCCTTCGGCGAACCCACCCCATAATGTCAAGGAAATGCACCGTTTTCCCACTCGTTACGCTCAGTGTCCCACCTCCATGTACCATTTCCATGCTGTTTACCGGCTCGCCCATATCCAGACAACTGGTCTGCTTCAACGTTCTCAGGTCCCACCAGCGTACGAATCCGTCTTCTCCCGCACTGATTCCGACTACGCCGCCTTGACCTTCGTCCCAGACCAGTGAACGGACAGTACCCTTGCACGACGTCGTCCCTGGGTAATCTCCACCAAGAATGAGAGGTTCAGCTTCTGGTCGGCCTAGGTCGAAGAGACGGATTTTCTTTTCATGTCCTCCCTGAGTTACCATGCAGGAGGTTCAGCTGACTGTCCTCGCGAGATGGACTAGGCATATGAAGGGAACTCACCGTCAGCAAGTACTGTGGTGTCACTTGCGGACTCAGCGCGACGGTCCTGACGATATGCGCGTGCTGAAACGTATGTAAAGCCTCGCCGCTATACGTATCCCATACTTTACTGCATTTCCCATCCGTAGACCTTGGTTCAGTCTTTTCTTTTTCTGAGCGGTTTGAGGTTTTAAGCTAGAGGAGGAACTCGACTTACGCGGAAAAATCAGCACTGCCTGTTGCTGCTCGAGATGTGTCCAACGAGATCTTTGACGACCAGACTGCTCCTTTATGACCTATGTCCGTGAGGGACGAGAAAAGCTCAGTAAAACCCTAAAGACTCGCTCGTTGCCAGGACCAAGAGACCAACCTAAGAATGTTCCCACCCAATCGCCTAGCCAATTACGCAGCATCGGGTTCCCATCCTTGCACGCTGAGATCAAGAGGAACGACCCGTCGTCCAGCCTGCCACCGTAACCACACAGATTGGAAAGGATCAGCCTTATTTCTAGTTCGAGATGGCGTGTGTGCCAGGAGGGTCTTTGTCTTGCACGTACTTGTTAGAGAATTGAAGGTGGGTGACAGGTCGGGTGTGCCCACTGCAGAGAAGAGGTTGAATTTTGTTCGACATGATTTAGAAGTGATGGTGGTCGTCTCGGGAGCTCGCCTGAGTTCCAGGTTCGGTAAGTGTCTGGCTTTATAGCTTGTCTGAGACGATGCAAGCGATCCGGTGCTGGTATACGTGCAGGGTTCCTCTGTTCTTCAACCTCTCCGGTTTTGAGATGTCTGGTGACTATTGAGGACTCGTGCCGTCTTTAGCTTGTCAATGGCTGAGTTTCCAGACGCTTCTTCTCGATGCTTGGGAGCAGAGCTGTCTTTCAGAGCTTATCGTCACTTGGCTAATGTTTCGTTGATGGCAGTCGCTAGGAAAGTATTCTGGATCCGGTTTGACCTGCACACGGTAAGCTAGGGAATCAAAACCCCATCCACTCTGGGAGACTCAAAGATCTTGAATGCTGACTTTATACGTTCGAAGACTAGGCTTGCGAGTCGGCAAGGTAGTGTTGTATTCTAGAAGTCACTCCTAGAAAGCCGAGCTATGGAGAGAGCTACTGGTCGACCGCTGAAGATGTAATCCTTTGTCGGGTATATAGCGCGAATATACCCTTGTACAGTCGGCAACAAGCAGGGAGACACACGCTTTACTATTGCCAGTCGTAGAAGCAAATGCGACGAATGCAATTCCCTTAAAGACTGATATAACTGATATGAGATAGTGTAGTTAGCAAACGAGAATCACTCTCAACCTCGAAGTTCAAGTTGACTCTAGTTGCTCCCGGGCGAAAGCGATTACGGCAGAGGGAATTAACTTTGATAAGGGTCGAGGTCGGTAGGTGAGAACGATGACGTGGTATTTGTCGAACGACCCCGGACCTGATTGACATGTGATTAGCCTTTCCCCGGTCGGCTTTGGCAGACTGAGTTAGCAGGCAGACGGACAGAATAGAGCTGGTCAGTCGAAGCCTTCTAGCAGCTCGACAAACGATACATCGAGCGAATACCACAACCTCTTGCCTGCAATCTAATCTTGTCACTATGCTTGACCACGTCTCCATCTCTCATGAGAGTAAGTAGCCGCTGAATTGTTAGAGCTACCTTCGGGCGAATGACAGGGCTAACGAATCCAAACCTCACTACCTCCCGCCAGGCGGTCTCGTGCTCTGGTCTCGGTCCTACAACCCATCGTTCGATGCTCTGGCTCAATCTGCTAGATCTCCTATCAACACACTCGTCAGAGATGTCATGATCGAGAACAAGGCGAATCCGGATGAGGGTTTCGAGAAGGATGGATTGAAGATTCGATGGACGGTGGAGAATGGGTTAGGATTGGTCTTTGTGGTAAGCTGACCCAGGGTTCTCAGCTTTAGTTTCGCGATCCTCGGCTCTGAATATCTTTGCCGCTTCGAACCAGGTTGTCTTTCCGGCTCTACTACCCTTGACATACATCCCCGACCTCCTCAGCCGGACAAAAGCTCTCTTTCTATCACTGTTCACGCCATATGTGCAAGCCCTCATCGCTTCCCTCTCGAGCACGACCCAACAATCCGCCTCGGGCATGACAGAAATCGGCAGTCAAGCATTGAAGGCGCTTAAAGAACAGATCGTCAAGGAGCGGTGGAGAGAGATCTTCGATCGGTGTTTGAGAGGCTGTGAGGAGAGGGCTGAGGGTGGAAAGAAGAAGAACCAGGCCAAGGCTAATGTCAAGACCCTAACGGAGAAGAAAGCGGACGAGGGCTTGATCTCGAATGGACGAGAAAGTCCTGTAGACGGTTCGGGCCTTTCAGCGGAAGAGATCGCCAAGAACATTCAAGCGTTCAAGACTCGTCTCAAGCCATCCTCCGGTCGGTCTTCCCCCTCTCCCTCTGGGGCAAAGATTCAACGTCCTTCTCCAAT
>Ga0308160_10005301_pt1 | contig 13505 bp, 9 predicted proteins | sample PhyFR1_FD_201036 | JGI IMG/M metagenome (GOLD analysis project Ga0308160, IMG submission 201036) | Phyllosphere microbial communities from UC Gill Tract Community Farm, Albany, California, United States - DLSLF.R1 | ecosystem: Host-associated > Plants > Phyllosphere > Unclassified | place: USA... | reverse complement strand
GCGACAGGACGACGGTCTGGCCGGCGCTGGCCCCGAGGCGCTCGAGCATCGACCGGAACGCGCCCGACCAGGCGTCGAGGGTGGCCTGGCGGCCGGTGGCGGCGTCGACCTCGCGGGTGAAGGTGTTCCCGACGAAGACGACGTCGGGCCGGGTCTCCTCGACCACGCGGTACTCGGTCTCGCGGCGCTCGCGGCAGGCCGCCGCGCGGGCGGCGTCGTCCGAGAGCTCGAGGTCGACGAACGGGCAGGCGTACATCGAGACGATGCGCAGCGACCATTCCCCGGTGCCGACGATCTCGGCGAGGGCGGGCACGTACGCCTGGGCGATCGAGTCACCGACGAGCACGGCCCGACGGGGAGCGTCGGGGTCGCCGAAGGTGCAGTCCGCGGCGGGCAGCAGGGTCACCGAGCCGCAGCGCCCCGCGTTGCCCGGGGCGGCTCCCTCGCTGCCGCTCTCCGCGGCGGGGGCGACCGCCTCGGGCCAGCTCTCGGCGTCGAGCGCGGCGGAGATCTCGGCCGTCAGCTGCGCCTGGGCGGCGCCGGCCTCCGGGGCACCGCCCCCCTCGCCCCCGGGCGGGGCGGGCACGACGGCCGCGGTCGGCGCGGCGGAGTCGGCCGGAGCACCGCCCGACGACGCGACCGCCGTGCCCGTGACCGCGAGCACGGCGACCGTCGCGGCCACGGCCACGACGAGCGGCCGGGGGCGCCGGGAGGCGGCGGCGCGACGACCGCCCCGGCGGCGGTCCGTCGAGGGCAGCAGCCACGAGCTGCGCAGCACGGGCTGCTCGACGAGACGGTGCGACACGGCCGAGAGCACGGCGGTGACGAGCAGCACGAGCGTCGTCACGAGCGCCTCGGGGGCGGCGTCGCCCAGCAGGAAGCGCAGGTAGGGCGTGAGCAGCACGACGACGGGGAAGTGCCAGAGGTAGATCGAGTACGACGCGTCGCCGACCGCGCGCGAGACCGGGTTCGTCAGCACGACCAGCGAGCGCTGCGGGTGGTCGATGCCGGCGGCGAGCACGAGCAGCGTGCCCAGGGTCGGCACCAGCGCGCCCGGGGCGGGGAAGCCGGCCGACTCGCTGACCGTGGCGAAGCCGACGACGATCACCGCGACTCCGGCCCAGCCCAGGGCGGGGCGCGACCAGCCCGGCAGGTGACGGCCGACGGCGGGCGCGGCGAGGGCGAGGCCGGCGCCGAGGGCGAGCTCCCAGGCTCGCGTGGCGGTCGAGAAGTAGGCGACGGTCGGCGACGACGCCGACTGCACGAGGGCCACCGCGAAGGAGGCGCCCCCCACGACCGCGATCGCCGCTCCGGCGTACAGGCGCGCCCGCAGGCCCAGCTCGCCGCGCCGACGGCGCGTCGCGAGCGCGACGGCGCCGATCACGAGCAGGGGCCAGACGACGTAGAACTGCTCCTCGACCGCCAGCGACCAGAAGTGCTGGAGCGGCGAGACGGGGCCGTCGGCCGTGAAGTAGTCGGTGCCGGTGGCGGCGAACCGCCAGTTGGCGACGAAGCCGAGCGACGCGGCGGCGTCGCGGAGGACGCCGCCGCCGCGGCCCGAGCCGTACAGGGCGAACGTCGCGGCGACCGTAGCGGCCAGCACGACGAGAGCGGCGGGCAGGATGCGCCGTGCCCGGCGGCGGTAGAACATCGAGAGCGAGATCGTCCCCGTCCGTGCCCGCTCGCGGACGAGGAGCTCGGTGATCAGGAAGCCGCTCACCACGAAGAAGACGTCGACGCCGGTGAACCCGCCGCTCGGCCGGTCGGTGGCGTGGGCGACGACGACGGCGACGACGGCGAGGGCCCGGAGGCCCTGCACGTCGAGACGGTGCGGGGTCGGCGGGTGGGCGGCAGAGCGGGTCACGGGTCCTCCTCGGGTGATCGACACCCGGTGATCCTGCGGGGCGTGACGACCGCCTCCCCCGGTCGCCCCGGGCGCTGACGGGGCCGCCGGCGCGGCGCTTCATCCCGGCACTCACCCCGGGCGAAGCGCGGGGTGGAAGGGGCGCCGCCCGGCCCCGCGGAGGCGGGCGGAGGGCCCGGCGGCGGCCGGGCGACGTGGTGCGATGGCCCCTCCCGAACGGAGACCGCCCCATGCTGATGACCCTCCTCCTGCTCGCGAGCGCCGGCCTGCTGGTGCTCGCCGTCTTCCTCCTCGTCGTGCCCGCCTGGTGCGTCCGCGCGGCGGCGCTCGCCGTGACCGTCGCCGTCGTCGTGGCCGTCGGCAACAACAGCGCACCGCCCGCCGCCTGGGTGGCCGGCTTCGTCTTCTCGGCCGTGCTCCTCCTCGTGGCCGTGGCGCGCGGCGGCCTCGAGCGTCGCGTGGGCGGCGTGCCCTTCCTGCTCGTCTCCGGCCTCTGGGCCTGGCTCGCCGTGGGCGCGCTCGTCGCGGGCTCGTACTCCGTGCCCCGCCTCGTCGTGTACTTCGGGCTCGCCGTCGTCGTCGCGCTCGTCGCCGGCCAGCTCACCCGTCGGGAGGTGCACCTCGTGCTCGGCGCGGTGGTCGCGGTCGCGGTGGTCCAGGTCGGCCTCGCCGTGGCCGAGCTGGCGCTCGGCGAGCCGCTGCTGTGGGGCCTCCGCGGCGGCACCCGCCTCAACCCCTTCCTCGGCGACGCCGTCGACCGCGTGCAGGGCACCCTCGGCCACCCGATCATCCTCGGCCTGCTCGAGGGGCTCGCCGTCCTCCTCGTCTGGGCCGACCCGTGGCAGCTCTCCCGCCGGGCCCGGTGGGCCCTGCTCGCCGTGTGCGCGGGCGGCGTGCTGCTCTCGGGCACGAGGAGCATCGCGGCCTGCCTCGTCGTGGCCGTCGGCGTCCACCTCCTCCTCCGGTCGCGGCTCGCCGCCTGGCTGCGCAACGTCGCGATCGCGGCGGTGGTCGGCAGCGGGGTGCTGCTGCTCGACCTCGGCCTCTCCGAGATCGTCGACGACCTGCTCGCTTCGGGCTCGTGGGTGCACCGCCTCGAGTCGGTGCAGGCGGTGCCCGCCCTGCTGGCCCGGCCGCTCGCGGAGTCGCTCTGGGGCACCGGCTTCGGCAGCGAGGTCGGGCTGTTCCGCGACGGGCACATCCGGCTGACCTTCGGGCTCGAGGTCGTCGACAACTTCTACGTCTACCTGCTCGGCACCACGGGGGTGCTGGGGCTGTCGGCCTTCCTGCTCGTCGCCGTGGTGACCTTCGCCCGCGGCGACCGCCTGACCCGCGCCGTGGTCGTGCTCTTCCTCGGCATGGGCGCCTCCTTCGACCTCGTCGTCTGGCTCGGGGTCGGCGTGCTGATGTCGCTCTTCTTCGCCCTGCCGGGCGCCGCGGCGCTGGCTGCGTCGGACCGCGCGGAGCAGCAGGGCCGGGACCGCGAGGCCGCGAGCGTCGAGGACGACCCGGCCCGCGAGGACCGCCGCCCGGCGCTCGCCGCCTGAGGCGACCGGCGGGGCGTCAGCCGCGGCGCGCGTCGCGCCAGGCCGCGGGCAGCCCGCGCAGACCCCGCGCCCAGCGCACGACGTAGGCGCGCAGCAGGTCGACGCCCCGGAGGTCGGCGCCGAGGCCGTCCTTCACGAGGGTCGCCCGCGGCGGCAGCAGCGCGAGGCGCACGGCGTGCAGCCGCTCGCGGGCACCGGCGTCGCGGAAGGCCACGACCCGACGCGTCAGGGGCGAGGCCGACCGGGTGCGCAGCCGCCACTCCGCGGACGGGGCGCCCCAGGAGAGGTCGAGCGGCCCCGCGGCCTGCTCGACGAAGGGGCGCAGCGGGGCGAGGGCGCGCAGGCGACGCGCGGCGTCGACGAGCTCCGCGACGGGGAGGGCCCGCGCGTGCTCGACCAGGCGGTCGTGCTCGTCGGCGTGGCGCTCGACCCAGGGGCTGCGGAGGCAGTGCAGGGCCAGCACGAGGAGGGTGTCGACGCGGCCGGGCACCGCGACGTCGCGGCCGGCCCGGTCGAGCACCACGCGGCGCGCCCAGAGGGCGTCGAAGGCCGCCCCGGGGTCGTCGTCGAGCCCCGGGAAGCGGTGGTGCACGTCGAGGTCGCAGCTCCAGCCCGGGTGGAACCAGGTGTCGGAGTGGCGGGGGAAGGCCGTGAGGTCGGCGTCGGCGGGGCGGGTGCGCCAGCCCCGTCGGGCCAGCTCCGCCCCGAACCGGAGGGCGTCGCCCCGGTCGCGCAGCAGGACGTCGACGTCGGCGCTGACGCGCGGCGGGCGGAGGCCGTGGTGGGAGGCACCGTCGCCCTTGACGACGAGGGCTCGCAGGCCGACGCCGTCGGCCACGTCGGCGACGAGGGCGTGGGCCAGCTCGACGACGGGGGCGGCGGCCACGACGACGGCCGGACCGGTCACCGCGTGCGCTCGCGCTCGCGGATCTCGCGACGGGTCAGCGCGCCGCCGGGGGCCTCGGCGGGGGAGGCAGGGGCCGCGGGGGAGGCGGGGGCCGCGGGCGGGGCGGGGACGCGGGCCGGACCCGCAGCCGGTGCCGGTGCCGCCGCCGGTGCCGCCGACGTCGCGGCGACCACGGGCGCGGGGGCCGTCACGGCCTCGGGGGAGGGAGCCGCCGGGCCGGAGCCCGCGGCGGGCCCGACGGCCCCGCCCGTGCCGACGTCGCCCTCGTAGTAGTAGTAGCTCCCGCCGAAGTAGCCGTACTCGCGGGCGTCGCGGCCCTTGGTGGGCACGCGGTTGAGCACGACGCCGAGCACGTCCCCGCCGCCCCGCGTGACGAGCTGCAGCGCCCGGTCGAGCTGGTCGAAGGTGGTGCGCGCGGCCGAGGCGGTCATCAGGACGCCGTCGGCCTTGGCCGCCAGCACGACGGCGTCGGTGACGGCGAGCACCGGGGGAGCGTCGAGGATGACGGTCGCGTGCTCGGCGAGGGTCGAGACGAGGTCCTGGAAGGTCTGCGACCCGAGCAGCTCGCTCGGGTTCGGGGGGATGCGCCCCGCCCCGACCACCCAGAGGTTCGACGCGGCCTCGGTCTGCTGCATGACCTGGTGCAGCTGCGCCCGGCCGGAGAGCACGTCGGTGAGGCCCGCGCCCTCGGAGACGCCGAGCACCTTCGAGAGGGTCGGCCGGCGCAGGTCGCAGTCGATGACGACGACGCGCTGGTCCGACGAGACGGCGAGCGACTCCGCGAGGTTGGCCGCCAGCGTCGACTTGCCGTCGCCAGGCTGCGGGCTCGTCATCACGATCACCCGCGGCTGCGCGTCGACCTTGACGTAGGCGAGGTTGGTGCGGAGCTCGCGCAGCGCCTCCGACATGGCGAAGTTCACGTGGCGGTCGTCGGCGGTGGCGTTCGGCAGGGCCGCGACGAGGCCGCCGTGCTGGGCCAGCGCGTCGTTCTGCGGGATGGTGCCGATCACGCCCACGCCGAACCGCGACTCCACCTCGGCCGCGGAGCGGATGCGGCGGTCGAGCGTGTTGCGGACGAGCAGGTAGACGGCCGCGAGCATGAGGCCGGAGAGCCCGCCGAGCAGGAGGGCGACCTCCACGTTCGGCGACGCGGGAGAGGTCGGCACCGACGCCGACGAGAGCGGGACGAACGACGTGGCCGAGCCGCCCGTGTCGGTGCTCTCCTCCTGCATCGCGGCGATCTGCTCGCCCATCGCGGCGAGCCAGGCGTCGGTCAGCGCCGCGGCCTCGGCCGGGCTCGCGCCGCGGGAGGTCACGCTGATGATGGCGGTGTCCTCCGGCAGCGCCGTGGTCACCCGCCCGAGCAGCGACGTCGGCGACGCCGACCCGCCGAGCGTCGTCGCGGCCGACTCGGCCACGGCGAGCGAGCCGCCCAGCTCGACGTACGACAGGGCCTGCGACTTGGCCAGCTGGTCGGCGGCGAAGGCGAGGTTGGCGTCGCCGCCGGCCGCGACCTGCACGACGCCGGACGCGCTCGACTCGTAGACGCGGGTCTGGGTGAGGGTCCAGCCGGCGCCGGCGGTCACGCCGAGCAGCACGATGAGGAAGGCGCCCAGCCAGTACGACCGCACGATGCGCAGGTAGTCCTGCAGGTCGAGGGTCCTGGGGCGGGGCTCGGTGTCGGGTCGGTCCACGGGCTTCTCCTGTCGCGGTGGCGGTGCTGCTGGTGTCGCGGGGGGCGGGTGCCGGCCGGGGGCCGGAGGGCGTCCGGAGGCGGGCGCCGGGTCGTTCCTACCGCGCGCGGCGCGGGGCTCCGGGGGCTGACCGCGCGCCGATGCCCGGGGGCGCGGGGCAGACGGGCCCCGGGGCGGGCGGGGCTTTCACCCCGGGTCTCACCCCGGGTGGACCGCTCCGCGTGCCCGCGCGGCGGTCCCGAGCCGGAGCCGGGCACGGCCCCTCACGTCGTGCGCGGCGTACAGCACGCGGAGCGCCGCGGTCGTCACGGCGGGCGCCACGAGGGCGCCCCGGAGCACGCCCCAGGCCAGGGGGTCGCGTCGTCGCACGGCGCGGAGGTCGACGCCGTCGAGGGCGCGCCGGGCCCGTCGGAGCCCCTCCCGCCGCACCGCCGCGGGGGCGCCGAGGCGCACGGGCAGGGCGACGAGCGCCAGGCAGAGGAAGGTCGTGGTGAAGCGCTGGCGCACGCGCTCGTCGGCGGCCGCGCCGCCCCGGGCCCCGGCCGCCGCCAGCACGAGGTCGTGCGCCCGCTCGAGGTTGGCGAGCCGCGGCGTCGAGACCCTCGTGATCGACCCCGGGCGGTGGGTCCAGTGGTAGAGCACCTCGGGCACGAACCGCACCCGGGAGGCGCGGGCCAGCACCGCCGCCGCCCCCGCGACGTCGCTCTGCGACGTCAGCTCGGGGAAGGGCGCGTCGCCGAGCAGCCGGCGTCGCAGCAGCTTCGACCAGAGGAACCCGTCGACCCGGCGGTCGAGGAGGAGCGCGAGGGCGACGTCGCCGGTCACCGTCCGGTGCTCGGCGAGGCCGTCGACGACCTTGCCGGGCACCCCGGCCGCCCGGCGGTGGTCGGCCCGGCACCAGACGACGTCGACTCGCTCGTCGTCGTCGCCCGTGGCGGCGGTGAGGACGGCGAGCGCGTCGTCCTCCCACTCGTCGTCGTGGTCGACGAACCACACGAAGTCGCCGACGGCGTGGCGGAGCGCCCGGTTGCGGCTGCGGGCGACGCCCGCGTTCTCGTCGGCGACGACCACGACGGCGGACGGGCGCGACGCGGCCCACGAGACCAGCGCCTCCCCGGTGCCGTCGCCGGAGGCGTCGTCGACGACGACGACCTGCGCGCCCTCGGCGAGGCAGGCGTCGAGCCGGGCGAGGAAGGCGGGCAGGTGGGCGCCCGGCCGGTGCACGGCCGAGACGACGGTGAGCCGGGGCGCGCTCACGAGCGCCGCCCGCGGGCCGCGACGAGCGACCCCAGCACGACTCCGACGAAGGCGGGCCCGCGCACGAGGTAGCGGTGCGCCAGGCGGCGGGGCTCCTGGGCGAGCCGCCAGAGCCACTCCCCGCCGAGGCGCTGCACGAGGCGGGGAGCACGCGCCCGGGTGCCCGCCGCGAACTCGACGGCGGCGCCGGCTCCGACGTAGACGCCCGGGGGGAGGCGGTCGCGCCACTCGAGGAACCAGGCCTCCTGCTTCGGCGAGCCGAGGCAGACGAAGACGACGTCGGGCCGCTCGACGCGCAGCGCGTCGGCGACGGCGGCGCACCCGGCGTCGTCGACCGAGCGCACGAACGGGAAGGGCACGGTGACGAGCCGGACGCCGGGCGACCCGGCCCTCAGCCGGGCCGCCGCGTCGTCGCTGACGCCCTCGGCGCCCCCGACGATCGCGACGCGCCAGCCGTTCCGCGCCGCCCGGGCGACGACGTCGCCGAGGAGGTCGGCGCCCGTGAGGCGCTGGATGCGCTGGTCGCCGAGCAGACGGGCGAGGCCGACGAGGGGGGCGCCGTCGGCGATCCGCAGGGAGGCGGCACGGTGCGCCGCGGCCGTGCGCGGATCGGTGCGGAGGGCCAGCACCTGGTCGACGTTGGGGGTCATGACCAGGTGGCGGCCGCCCGAGGCGACCAGCGCCTCCATCTCGTCGAGGAGCTCGTCGGGGCCGCCGCGGAAGAGCGGCTCGCCGTCGAGGTGCGTGCCCCGCGCGCCGACGCGCAGCAGGGGTGCGGCGAGGAGCGACATCAGTAGGCCCCCCGGGCTCGGAGGACGGCGCCGACGGTGCGGCCGAGGATGGCGAGGTCGCCCGCGAGGGTCCAGTTCTCGACGTAGAGGAGGTCGATCACGAGCCCCTCCTCCCAGTCGAGGTCGGCGCGTCCGCTGACCTGCCACGCTCCGGTCAGCCCGGGGCGGGTCAGCAGGCGTCGGTGGGCCGTGCGGTCGTAGGCCGCGACCTCGCGCGGCAGCGGCGGGCGGGGGCCCACGAGGCTCATGTCGCCGCGCAGCACGTTGACCAGCTGGGGCAGCTCGTCGACCGAGAACCGGCGGATGACGCGGCCGACCCGCGTGACCCGGGGGTCGTCGCGCATCTTGAAGAGCGGGCCCCTGGCGTCGTCGTCGTCGGAGACGAGGGCGGTGACGAGGGCGTCCGCCCCGGTGACCATGCTGCGGAACTTGTAGAGGGTGAACTCGGCGCCGTCGACGCCGACGCGGGTCTGGCGGAACACCGCGGGGCCGGGCGACGTCAGGCGGATCGCCGCGGCCACCCCGGCGAGCAGCGGCGCGAGCACCACGAGGCCCACGGCGGAGAGCGCCACGTCCATCAGGCGCTTGAGCACCGACTGGCGCCCGCCGAGCTGCACCCGGTCGACGCGGATGAGCTGGTGCCCGCCGACGGCGACGGGCTGCAGGCGCCGGCTCGACACCGGGCCGACCTGCGGCGACACGATCAGCTGCACGTCGCCGCCCTCGAGGGCCCACGACAGGCGGCGCACGAACTCGTCGCCGACGAGCCCGCTGCCGACGACGACCACGCCCTCCGCGCCCTCGGCGGCCAGTCGTCGCTCGACGAGCGAGACGAGCTCCGCGGTGCGGGCGGCGTGGGCCACCGGGGCGTCGTCGAGGTCGTCCAGGACGACCTCGGCGACGACGTCGAGCCCCGACGACGCGTCGCGGGCGAGCACCTGGCGCAGGCCGGCCACGCCGGCGGCCGTGCCGACGACGACGGTGCGGGTGCCGAGGCGCCGAGCGGCCCGCAGCGACCGGACGTGCGCCCGCCACGCGAGCCGGTTGAGCAGCAGCACGGCCAGCCCGGCGGGCACGGCGACGAGCAGCCACCCGCGGGAGATCTGCGTCTGCGTCGCCGCGGAGAAGAGGCTCACGCCGACCGCCACGACGACGGTCGCGCGCAGCACGTCGCGGAACGCCGCGGTGCCGGTCGCGAAGAGGTCGTCGGGTCGGACGTCGGCGCGGACGACGACGAGGAGGAGGGTCCAGGCCGCCGTGAGGGCGACCGAGACGGTGCCGTAGCCCACGCCGCCGTCGCCGATCGCGAGACCCTGGGGGCCGCGCCCGAACCAGGCGAGCTGCGCGGCGGACGTCGCGACGAGCAGGGCGGCCGCCTCGGTGACGGCCATCGGGACGACGGGCAGGGCACGCCGGGGGAGGCGCGGTGCCGGCGCCCGGGGCGGGGTGCGGTCGGCGGGGCGCTCGGCCGGGCGCTCGGGCCGCGGGTCGGTGGGGCGGACGGCGGGGCGCTCGGCGGGCCGGGCCCGGACCGCGGTCGTCGCGTCGGTCGTGGCGGGGCCCGTGGTGGTCGGGCCCGGGAGGGTGCTGGTCATGGTCGCTCCGGGGTGAGGTCTGCCGCGTCGCTCCAGCGGCGCAGGTCGTCGTCGGCGAGGGCGGCGGAGACGGCGGTCGTCGCCGCCTCGTCGGGCAGGACGACGGACTGGCCGCCGCCCCGCACGCCGCCGCCGGCGGTGGGGAGGGTGAAGAAGGCGACGTCGTCGGCCCGGACGCCGCGCAGCTCGTAGCCGAGGCGGGTCGTCTCGGCGGGGCCGAGCCCGGCGTCGACGGTCACCCAGCGGGTCGTCGTGCTGACGAAGGAGGCCAGGCGGCCGGGGTCGGCGAGGCCGTCGCGGAGCAGCCCGTCGACGACGCCGCGGAGGAACGCCTGCTGGTTGCGCACGCGCTGGTGGTCGGCGTCGGCGAACGCGTACCGCTCGCGGACGAAGGCCAGGGCCCGCTCGCCGGCGACGGTGTTCGGCCCGGCGGCGAAGTCGTGGCCCGGCACGTTGCGGCTGCTGAAGGCGACGGGGGAGTCGACCTCGACGCCGCCGAGCGCGGTCGACATCGAGGCGAAGCCCTCGAAGTCGACCAGGGCCACGTGGGCCACGCGGGTGTCGAGCAGCTGCTCGACCGTCTGCACGAGCAGCGGCGCGCCGCCCCAGGCGTAGGCCGCGTTCACCTTCGCCTCGCCGTGCCCCGGCACGTCGACCCAGAGGTCGCGCATGATCGAGACCACGGTCACGTCGCGGCGGTCGCCGGAGACGTTGACGAGCATCATCGTGTCGGAGCGCTGACCCGTGGGGCCGGCCTCGTCGACCGCGTCGAGGTCGCCGTCGCGGCTGTCCGAGCCGATGAGCAGCACGTTGAGGGCCCCGTCGGCCGGAGGCGCGGGTCGGCTGCCGGACGGGAAGGGATCGGCCTCGAAGGTGGTCACCCCCGATCGCCAGCCGAGCTGCACGAGAGCCCCGGCGAGCAGCGGCAGCCCGACGAGGACGACGAGCACGGCGGACAGGCGGCGGAGGGCGCGTCGGCGACGGGGGCCGCGTGCGGCCGACCGGCCTCGTGGCCCGGCGGCGCGGGAGCCCCCGGCGGCGCGGGAGGCGCTGCGCGACGACGACGACGACGAGGCGTGCGGCTGGTGGCTGCGACGACGCCGCGGCGGCAGCGACACGGGCTCTCCGGCGTTCTCCGGGAAGACGAGCGCCAGCCCGTCCGTCACGGGGGCGGCGTCGTCGCGGGGCGGCACGGCGCCGGTCACGACGCACCCGCGAGGGCCCGGGCGATGACGAACACCGCGTCCTGCGTGCGCAGGTCGAGCAGCTCGAACGCGCCGGGAACCGTCGAGACCGGGTCGTCGAGGTCGGCTCGGTGGCCGTCGACGTCGGCGAGGCCGGCGCGGAGGGCGGCGGCCCGCTCGACGAACGCCCGGCCCTCGAGGGCGCCGGTCTCGGCGTGCACGGCGAGACCGGCCAGCTCGAGGAAGGTGAAGGTGCGCTTGAGGAGCCCGGGCGCGAGGTCGAGCACGCGGTCGGAGTGGCTCCGCTCCGCCGTGACGACGAGGTCGACCTCGTCGAGCTCGGCCGGGGTCAGCTGCCGGGCGCGGTGGTCGGCCGCGTCGATGCCGTGCGACCGGAGCAGCTCGAGGGTGCCGGGCGCGGCGCCGGCGCCGACCCGGGCCCGGGTGCCGCAGCTCGTGACGCGGAAGTCGCCGGGGGCGAGGCGCTCGAGCTCCGCGCCGAGCAGCCTCTCGATCAGCGGCGAGCGGGCCTCGTTGGCCCGGCAGACGACGACGATCTCGAACGGGCCGCCCGCCCGGGCGGGCTCGACGGTCTCGGTCGCGGTGGCCCAGGGCAGGCGGTGGGCGGCGGGTCGGGTCTCGGGGCGTGGCACCGTGATCAGCTCCTCGGGGTCGGTGTCAGAGGCGTGCACCGTAGGCAGCGCCGTCACCCCCGGGAGGCGCGGGTCGGGCGGTGCGACGGGCCCCGGCCCCCGAGATGTCACCCCGTCCTTCACCGGGGTGACATGTCGCATGACACCCCGGGTGCCCGGGCCGGGGCGGCGTGGGAGGATGGCCGGATGACCGACGGCGAGGGGACCGGCCGAGGGCCGGGCGAGGGGCGTGCGACACCGCCCGGCGGAGGCCCCGGAGGCTCGGGAGCCGACGGCCGCCTCGTCCTCCGCGTGTCGCCGCGCGTCGCGGTCGCCCCTGACGGCGACGCGCTCGTCGTCGCTCAGCTCGACCGCAGCACGCTCCGCCGGCTCGAGGGCACGGCGGCCGAGCTCTGGGCGCGGCTCGACGGCGTCGCCGCGGTCGACGACCTCGTCGACGCGTCGCTCCGCGACCACCCCGGGGCCGACCCCGCGGCGGTGCGCGAGCAGGTCTCGGCCTTCGTCGCGCAGCTGGTGGCCGAGGGGCTCGTCGAGCGGGCGGAACGGGCCTAGGAGGCGGTGGCCGCCTGCTCGCGGCTGACGGGGGCCAGGAGCCGCCACTCGTAGGCGACGCGCAGGGCCGCGGGGCGGGTGCTCACGCCGAGCTTGCGGTAGAGGCTCCGCACCTGGCTCTTGACGGTGTTGTGGGAGACCCCGAGGGTGCGGGCGATGTCCTCGACGGAGCCGGCGCCGCGCAGCTGCGCGAGCACGACGGCCTCGCGTCGCGTGAGCTTGGGCACGGTGAGGCCGCTCGAGTAGATGCGGGGAGCGTCGGCGAGCACCGGGTCGAGGTCGACGCCCGCCTGCCGGGCGAGGGAGCGGAGCTCCTCGGCGGGGACGAGCCACCACGGCAGGCGGAGGTCGTGGCGGGCCGACACCGAGACGGCCTGCTCGAGCGCCGTCCGTGCGACGTCGAGGTCGCCGACGCGGCCGCTGGCGACCGCCCGGACGAGCTGCAGCTCGAGCTGCGGGCGGGGCGCGAGCCGGCCCCGCCAGACCATGCGGTCGGCGACGACCCGGGCGTCGGCCGCCGCGCCCGCGAAGAGCAGGGCCCGGGCGTGGGCCCCGGCGACCGACTCGCGGCCGTCGACGAAGGGCCTCAGGGCGCCGAGGGCCGAGCGCGCCTGCTTCGAGAGCAGGAGGAAGTCGGACTTCAGGGCGGTCAGGAGCCCGTGCAGGTGGTTGCTCGCCACGCCCTGCGGGTGGGCGGCCTCGGCGTCGCGGATGACGCTGAAGCCCGTGGCGCCGTCGCCGTGGGCCAGGTGCCGCAGGGCCGTGAGCCACGCGACGACGGGCCACTCCTCCACGGAGGCCGGCATGCTGGCCGCCGTGCGGACCCGGCGACGGGCCTCCCGGTCGTCGCCCGCGTCGAGCGCGGCGACGCCGGCCGCGAGGTGCGCCGGCAGTGCCCAGACCGTGTGCCGCCAGTCCGACCAGCGCTCGTCGCCCTCCGCCGCGGCGACGAGCGCCCGTGCCTCGCCGAGCCGCCCGTCGAGGGCGTGCACGAGGGCCGCGGTGCCGAGGGCCCGCAGGCGCACCGGGTCGGTCGCCTCGTCGAGGCGCCCGACGGCGCCGAACTCGAGCAGCGCCTCGTCGTACGCCCCCTCGTGGAAGAGCGAGAGGCCGATCTGGAGGTGGGCGTCGGCCAGTCGACGCGCGAGCTCGGGGGTGCGGGGCACCCGGAGCTGGGCCATCGACTCCCGGGTGCGTCGGGCGAGGGCCGCGGCCCTCCCGACGCTGCCCGCCCGCCGCAGCGCCGCGATGCGCACCGCGGCGAGCCGCAGGGCGCCGGTGGGGCCCGCGTCCTTCTGCAGCTCGCGCGCGGCCGTGTCGGCGGCGGCGAGGGTGCCCGCGGCGGCCAGCCAGCTGCGACCACGGAACGCCGAGAGCTTGCCGAGCAGGCAGAGCAGCCACGGGTCGGCGCGCAGGGGCGCCTCCGGCACGGTCTCGAGCACGGCGAGGACCTCGTCGGCG
>Ga0308160_10005300_pt1 | contig 13508 bp, 12 predicted proteins | sample PhyFR1_FD_201036 | JGI IMG/M metagenome (GOLD analysis project Ga0308160, IMG submission 201036) | Phyllosphere microbial communities from UC Gill Tract Community Farm, Albany, California, United States - DLSLF.R1 | ecosystem: Host-associated > Plants > Phyllosphere > Unclassified | place: USA... | reverse complement strand
AGTCGAGACTGATCATGTACCAGTGAAAATCTGACGCCTACAGGGTGCGTCGTATCCAGTACAGGGAGGGTCGTATCCAGTGTTGGTGACGTCGTTTACAGCTTTTTCCCAAGGTAAAACCACGGGATTTGCTCATCTTCACCGCAAAAAACGGCCAAAAACAGTGGTCGCACGCAAGCGACGCTGGTGAGCATGGATGCGTCGGTGTGAGACGCCGTGACGACAGATAAAACCTTGATGATGCTGCCATCTGGGCCTGTAGCTCGCGTAACCCTTTCTTGATCCCAATTTCGGCGCCGGCTGTCCATATCCTGCGTTGCTGCTCCTCGCCATAGCGGAGCTATGACTCGTCGCAGCGCCTTGGCTATGAACAGCCGGCATCCGAACTTGGGCTCAATAAAGGGCCACGCGAGCTACGAGCGTAGCAGCTCACTGTTGCCCGGCCCGTGCTTATCGAGGAGTTCCACGTTAATGGCTATCAGCGTTTTCGACCTGTTCAAGATCGGCATCGGGCCTTCGAGTTCTCACACCGTCGGCCCCATGCGCGCCGCGGCGTTGTTCGTCCAGGCACTGCGTGGGCGCGAATGGTTGGAACAGGTTCGGCGTGTCGAAGTTCAGCTGTACGGCTCATTGTCGGCCACCGGCATCGGCCATGGCAGCGACACCGCCACCATCATGGGCCTGATGGGCGAATGGCCGGACGCGATCGACCCCTCGCAAATCGGCCCACGCATCCATACCCTGCGCGAAACCGACACCCTGCTGCTGGACGGGCGTTTGCCGGTGCCGTTTGTGTGGGCCCGGGACATGCGCCTGCTCGATGAAAACCTGCCGTTCCATCCCAACGCCATGACCCTGGTGGTGTATGGCGATGACGGTGAGCTGCACCGCGACACTTACTACTCGGTGGGCGGCGGTTTTGTGGTGGATGAAGCCCAGGCCCAAAGCGGCGTGGCGGACATGGACCGCACCGAACTGCCCTATGACTTTTCCAGCGCCGTGGAGCTGTTGCACCTGTGCAAGACCCACAACCTGCGCGTCGCCGAGTTGATGCTGGCGAATGAAAAGGTCTGGCGCTCCGAAGAAGAAATCCGCAGCGGCTTGATGAAACTCTGGCGTGCCATGCAGGACTGCGTGGAGCAGGGCCTCAAGCACGAAGGCATCCTGCCTGGCGGCCTGAACGTGCGCCGTCGCGCGGCCAAGTTGCACCGCAGTTTGCAAGAGCTGGGCAAACCCAATGTGATCGGCTCGACCCTCAGCGCCATGGAGTGGGTCAACCTGTTCGCCCTGGCGGTCAACGAAGAAAACGCCGCCGGTGGGCGCATGGTCACCGCACCCACCAATGGCGCGGCGGGCATCATCCCGGCGGTGCTGCACTACTTTATGAAGTTCAGTGAAGAAGTCACCGAGGCCAACGTGGTCGACTACCTGCTCGGCGCGGCGGCGGTAGGGATCCTGTGCAAGAAGAACGCTTCGATCTCCGGCGCCGAAGTCGGCTGCCAGGGTGAGGTGGGTTCGGCGTGCGCGATGGCTGCGGCGGGGCTCGCGGAAATCCTGGGCGCCACGCCGGAGCAACTGTGCAACGCCGCCGAAATCGGCCTGGAACATAACCTCGGCCTGACCTGCGACCCGGTGGGCGGGCTGGTGCAAGTGCCGTGCATCGAGCGCAACGCAATCGCGGCGGTCAAGGCGATCAACGCCGCGCAAATGGCCCTGCGTGGCGACGGCCAGCACTTTATCTCCCTGGACCGGGTGATCCGCACCATGCGCGATACCGGCGCAGACATGCATGACAAGTACAAAGAGACGTCGCGGGGTGGCTTGGCGGTCAGCGCGGTTGAGTGCTGAGACCGGGTCGCCTGCATCGCGGTGGTTCAGGCGACACTGCTCATAAAGTGAACACCCAAGCCAAAAGCGCCACCTTTTAGCGCGTCGCAAACAGATAAGTAGCTCCCAAACGATTTCCCTTCGACCCTCTGTCGCCCGTGCTTTGGGTGACAGACTTGTCCCACCCCCCTCAAAGCGCCTTCCCACAAGTGCTACCGATCTGCTCACGCACTGTGGCGAGCCTGCTCCTACGTCGTTTTCAGGCTATATCCCGCACATCCCGCGCGGGCTTATATAGACGCGTCAACAGGTCGTTTTCAGGATTTATTGAATACGCATTCAATTTTAGGCACGGCATTTGCTCTATCCATTCAAAGCCTCTCTTCTTTACAGATGAAGAGCGCAATAACAAGAGCCTCGCCTGAGGCCATCACCCGCTTTGTGTGAGGAGATACCGCGATGACGTCGTTCAACTCAGGGGCCCAACCCCAGAACCGTGCGCCTCAATCCATCGGCTTTTTGCTGCTGGACAATTTCACGCTGATTTCCCTGGCATCGGCCGTGGAACCGCTGCGCATGGCCAACCAACTGTCCGGCCGCGAGCTGTATCGCTGGACAACCCTGAGTGTCGACGGCAACCAGGTCTGGGCCAGCGACGGCCTGCAAATCACCCCCGATGCCTCCATGCACAAAGCCCCGGCCCTGGACACGGTGATCGTGTGCGGCGGCGTGGGTATCCAGCGCACCGTTACCCGTGAACATGTGTCGTGGCTGCAAAGCCAGGCGCGCCAGTCCCGTCGCCTCGGCGCCGTCTGCACCGGCAGTTGGGCCCTGGCCTGCGCTGGTCTGCTCGACGGGTTTGATTGCAGCGTGCACTGGGAATGCCTGGCCTCGATGCAGGAAGCGTTCCCCCGTGTAGCCATGAGCACACGCCTGTTCACCCTCGATCGCAACCGCTTCACCAGCTCCGGCGGCACCGCGCCGCTGGACATGATGCTGCACCTGATCAGCCGCGACCACGGCCGTGAACTGTCGGCCGCCATCTCCGAGATGTTTGTGTACGAGCGCATCCGCAACGAACAGGATCACCAGCGTGTGCCGCTCAAGCACATGCTTGGCACCAACCAGCCGAAGCTGCAGGAAATCGTGGCGCTGATGGAAGCCAATCTGGAAGAGCCGATCGACCTGGATGAGCTGGCAGTGTACGTCGCCGTGTCGCGGCGCCAGTTGGAGCGCTTGTTCCAGAAATACCTGCACTGCTCGCCGTCGCGCTACTACCTCAAGCTGCGTTTGATTCGTGCGCGACAGCTGCTCAAGCAAACGCCGATGTCGATCATCGAAGTGGCGTCGGTGTGCGGGTTTGTCTCCACGCCGCACTTCTCCAAGTGCTACCGCGAATACTTCGGCATCCCGCCACGGGATGAGCGCGTGGGTTCCAACACCACCCAGCAGGTGGCGATGATGCCAATTCCGCAGGCGCTGGTATTGGCACCGTTGGCGGGGCCGATGTCGGCGTTGAGTCAGGCGCGCAATGAGTCGACTTTTGCCAGTGTGAGGCTCTAGACCGAGTCGCCTGCATCGGGGGACAAGCCCCCTCCCACAGTGGAATGCATTCCAAATGTGGGAGGGGGCTTGCCCCCGATAGCAATCTATCAGGCGCCAGAACTCTGCTTGAACTGCATCAAAGCCGGCAACAACTGCTTATCAATCGCCTGACGCACCGCCGGCAAAATCGTCGCGCTGCCGGTGTACATCTGTTCAACCATACCCTTGAGCGCCTTGGCCCGCGCTTCGCTCAAACCGCGCACGGCACATTCACAGGCCTGCTCGGCGGTAGAGCCGCTGGAGACTTCGAAACCCAGTGAGCGCAGTTGGCCCAGCAGGTCATCCTGGTCAATCAAATCCGCATGCATCATGACGTTTATCCTGGTGAGGGGAGCGGGGTTCGACCTCGATTCTGGTAGCCACCCAGGCGGTCGGCAAGGGCAGAATGCGTGAATGCCTCAGATGGCTATGAGCGTGTCGTTTTCGGGCCATTTGCCGACGGCACTTACCGGCACACTGAACCCAGGCACACAGCTTGATGGTTTGGTCACCCTCGGGATGTAACGCTCTCACAAGGCACCTCTGCCCCGATCCAGTCACGGCTGGATCGGGGCTTTTTTTGTCGGTTATTTTTTAGCGGGCAAACCAATGACCCGGCCGAGGAGGGCGGGCTTGGGCAGGTCGGCCTGTTCGGCGCGCAGGGCGATGATTGTTTCCAGCGTCGCCTCGGCAAACGGCGCCGACTGTGGGCCGGCCAGATCGACGTGCAAGAGCATCTGTTCGTTGCCCGCCAGTTCCCGTTCTTCGCCCACTGGATGCAGGCTGTGATAGAGGTGCAGGCGCTTGGCGTCATGGGCGATCAGTTGGGTGTGCACCTCAACCTCGGTGCCGAGTTTTACCTCGTGCAGGTAGTTCAGGTGCAGTTCCAGGGTGAACAGCGAGTGGCCGCTGGCTTCGCGGTTGTCGCTGTCCAGGCCCAGCGTGTCCATCAGCGCGTCGGTGGCGTAGCTGAAAATCAGCAGGTAGAACGCGTCACGCAGGTGGCCGTTGTAGTCGACCCAGTCGGGGAGGACTGGGGTGGTGTAGGTGATCAATGCAGGCATGGTGAGTTGTCCGTTATTCGGCGAAGGTCATACCGTGTTTTTCCTTGGTGGTTCTCACTGCTTCCAGCACCGCCAGCAAGCAATCATCACGATAGCGCTCCAGCGCCGAAATGCTGTGGTTACCCAACTGATCGCGGGTGCCATCGACCACATCGTCGATCAGCTTGTCGGTCAATTCCGGCGCGGGCAGGTAGGTCCATGGCAACTGCAACGCCGGGCCGAATTGCGCCATGAAGTGCCGCATGCCGGCATCGCCGCCCGCCAGGGTGTAGGTGAGGAAGGTGCCCATGAACGACCAGCGCAAGCCGGCGCCAAACCGAATTGCATCGTCGATTTCGCCGGTGGTGGCCACGCCGTCATTGACCAGGTGCAGTGCCTCACGCCATAGCGCTTCGAGCAGGCGGTCGGCGATAAAACCGGGGACTTCCTTGCGCACATGCAGCGGGCGCATGCCAAGGGCTTCGTACACCGTGATCGCGGCCTGGATTGCCTCGGGCGCAGTGTGCTTGCCGCCCACCACCTCCACCAGCGGCAGCAGATAAACCGGGTTGAACGGGTGCCCGACCACGCAGCGTTCCGGGTGGGTCGAGCCCTCATAGAACTCGCTTGGCAACAGGCCGGATGTGCTGGAACCGATCAATGCATTGGGCTTGGCCGCTGCGCTGATCTTGCTGTGCAGTTCCAGTTTCAGCTCCAGGCGTTCCGGGGCGCTTTCCTGGATGAAATCGGCGTCTTTCACGCATTCTTCAATGGTGGCGACAAAGCGCAGGCGGTCTTGCGATGCGCCGGGTGCGAGGCCCTGTTTTTCCAGGGCGCCCCAGGCATTGGCGACGCGTTTGCGCAGCGCCGCTTCGGCACCCGGCGCCGGGTCCCAGGCGACCACGTCGAGGCCGTGGGCCAGGGCGCGGGACACCCAGCCGCTGCCGATAACACCGCTGCCGAGGGCGGCGAAGGTTTTGATTTCTGTGATAAAGCTCATGGCGACATTCCTGAATAATGTGAAGAACCCATGTGGGAGGGGGCTTGCCCCCGATGACTGTGGATCAGCACCCAATGCATCGACTGACACACCGCCATCGGGGGCAAGCCCCCTCCCACATTTTTTAGCCGCGTTTGGTCAGGCCCATCTTGATTCGGCCCTCGGCCGGGGTCATAACCCGCGCACCCAACCGGCTGAGGATTTCACTCGCCCGTTCCACAAGCTGGCCGTTGGTCGCCAGCACGCCCTTGTCCAGCCACAGGTTGTCTTCCAGGCCGACCCGTACGTTGCCGCCCAGCAGCACCGCCTGCGCCGCCATTGGCATTTGCATGCGGCCGATGCCGAAGCCGGCCCACACTGCGTCGGCGGGCAAGTTATCGACCATGGCTTTCATGGTGGTGGTATCGGCCGGCGCGCCCCATGGAATGCCCAGGCACAGTTGGAACAGCGGATTGTCGAGCAGGCCTTCCTTGATCATCTGTTTGGCGAACCACAGGTGGCCGGTGTCGAAGATTTCCAGTTCGGCCTTTACGCCCAACTCCTGGATGCGTTTGGCACCGGCGCGCAGCTGCGCCGGGGTAGACACGTAAATCGTGTCGCCATCGCCGAAGTTCAGGGTGCCGCAGTCCAGGGTGCAGATTTCCGGGAGCAACGCTTCGACGTGGGCCAGGCGCGTCAGCGGGCCGACCAGGTCGGTGTTGGGCCCGAACTCCATCGGGTTCTCGCCGCCGCCGATCTCCAGGTCGCCGCCCATGCCGGCGGTGAGGTTGACGATGATGTCGATGTCAGCCTCGCGGATGCGCTCCATCACTTCGCGATACAGCGCCACGTCGCGGCTGAACTTGCCGGTTTCGGGGTCGCGCACATGGCAATGCACCACGGTGGCGCCGGCCTTGGCGGCTTCCACCGCAGCGGCGGCGATTTGTTTGGGGGTGACCGGCACGTGTGGGCTTCTGGCGGTCGTGTCGCCAGCACCGGTGAGTGCGCAGGTGATGATGACGTCGTGGTTCATGGGGCGGTTCCTTACAGGCGTGGTGAAACCGTTCGCAGCCTATGCGGGCTGCGAAACGGTGATGGAAAGCGGTTTATTTGCTGGTCAGTTGCAGGTTGGCTGCAGCCGGTTTGCCGTCGAAGGTGGTCACGCCTTCCAGCCAGCGCGCCTGGTCCTGGGGGTGATCCTTGAGCCACTGCTTGGCCGACTCGATAGCGTCCTTGTGATCCAGCAACGGCTGCATCATCCGGCTCTCGTCGGCGGCGGTGAAGGTCAGGTTGGTCAGCAACTTGTGCACGTTGGGGCACTGTTCGGCGTAGGTTGGCGAGGTCACGCTCCACACCGTGGCCATGCCTTCGTTCGGGCCGAGGGCGTCATCGCTGCCGGTGAGGTAAGTCATCGCCACGTTGACGTTCATCGGGTGCGGCGCCCAGCCGAAGAACACCACGGCTTCCTTGCGGCGCACGGCGCGGTCTACGGCGGCGAGCATGCCGGCCTCACTGGACTCCACCAGTTGGAACTTGCCCAGGCCGAACTGGTTCTTGGCAATCATCGCCTTGATCTGGGTGTTAGCCCCCGAGCCCGGCTCGATCCCGTAGATCTTGCCGCCCAGTTCCTTTTCGAACTTGGCAATATCGGCGAATGTTTTCAGGCCCTTATCCGCAAGGTACGTCGGCACGGCAAGGGTGGCGCGGGCGTCTTCCAGGCTGGCTTTGTCGAGGACTTTGACTTGCTTGGCATCGACGAACGGCGTGATGGTCTGGGTCATCAGCGGGTTCCAGTAGCCCAGGAACATATCCAGGCGCTGGTCGCGGATGCCGGCGAAGATGATTTGCTGGGAGGCGCTGGTCTGTTTGGTCTTGTAGCCGAGGCCGTCGAGCAGTACTTGGGTCATGGCGCTGGTGGCGATGACGTCAGTCCAGTTCACCACGCCCATGCGCACGTTCTGGCAAGACGCCGCGTCGGCGGCCATCACGTTGGTACTCAAGATGGCGCTGGCGCTGAGTGCGAGCACGCAGCGGCTGATCAGTCGATTCATGGTGGATCCCTCGGCAGGTCGTTATTGTGGGGTCCGGCGTCTTTGTGCGCCGTGCAGCCAAGTTACCCAAGCCAGGGGGCTGCAAAACGCACGGCGGCGACCACCTCTTGCACTGCAGCGACCTGCCCCCTTGAATCCGCCCCACAACGGGAGTATCACAGTGCCACGCTGCCCGTGCGACGAGAGCGCCACTATGTCCCAGGATTTCTACTTTTTGCTGATGCCGGGGTTTTCGGCCATCGGCTTTATCTCTGCGCTGGAGCCGCTGCGGGTGGCCAACCGCTTTCGTGGCGAGCTGTACCGTTGGCATGTGCTGAGTGCCGATGGCGGTGCGGTGCTGGCGAGCAATGGCATGTCGGTCAACGCCGACGCTGCACTGGAACCACTGAAAAAAGGCGCGACCTTACTGGTGGTGGCCGGCTTTGAACCGTTGCAGTTCGTCACGCCGGCACTGGAACACTGGCTGCGCCGCCTCGACCACGACGGCGTGACCCTTGGCGCCATCGACACCGGCGCCTGCGTCCTCGCCGAAGCCGGCCTGCTCGACGGCCATCGTCTGACCCTGCACTGGGAAGCCATCGACGCTTTCAAGGAGTCCTATCCTCACCTGACCGTGACCCAGGAACTGTTCGAGATCGACCGCCGCCGCATCACCTGCGCCGGCGGCACCGCGTCCATCGACCTGATGCTCGACCTGATCGCCCAGGCCCACGGCCCCGAGCTTGCCATCCAGGTCTCCGAACAATTCGTGCTCGGCCGCATCCGCCCGCGCAAAGACCACCAGCGCATGCAGATCGCCACGCGCTATGGCATCAACAACAAAAAATTGGTCCACGTGATCGGCGAGATGGAGCAGCACACCGAACCGCCCCTGGGCACCTTGGCCCTGGCCGACGCGATTAAGGTGACGCGGCGCCAGTTGGAGCGGCTGTTTCGCCTGCACCTGAACGACACCCCGAGTAACTTCTACCTCGGCCTGCGCCTGGAAAAAGCCCGGCAGCTCTTGCGTCAAAGCGACATGAGCGTGCTGGAGGTGAGCATTGCCTGCGGGTTTGAGTCGCCGTCGTACTTCACCCGCAGTTACCGGGCGCGGTTTGCGAAGTGCCCGAGGGAGGATCGGCGGCGGGAGGTGGTTTGACGGGCAACTTTAGTCAATTACATTCGTGACTATAATTTAGAGTCCTTTCCATAACTGAGTATAAAACCATGTCCGCGCACAGCGGCTTTGTGTTCCGCCGCCCCGAGATGTTGCGCACGATTATTGGAGAAGTCGCCCCTGCTGCACGCCGTCGCGTGAACCGACTTTGAAAGTGCCTGGAGCGCCCTGACGATCCCGTAACGTGCGGTGCTGGAAGTGATGGTGGAACGCTTGCACAGCAACGAACCCTTCGCTCCGTTCACAGACAGCACTCTCATGGCTGTCAGCAAAGCGCTGAGGGGTATGGGCAGCGACGTGGTGCCAGGCCCCAGACCGTCCAGGCGTGCATTGATGCATTGCGCGACAAGGCGCTGGTGTGGAAGTCGAGCCGTGGCCGGCATTGAGGTTCGCAGGTAGGCGGGCAGAAATGCCAAACCAGTCCCAAGACTGGTTTGGCTTATTCGATACGGCGTAGGGAAAGGCTAGCGTGGAGGGTGCTACTACTCACTTCAGTGACGACCTTCATGACGTTAATCCCATTCGAAGAGTGTGCTACGGCTGTCTGGCGTAAGGCTTGAGGGGGACCAGTGGATTGACGGCCGCCAGGGGATTGCCCTGCAGCAACTGTGCAGGCTCGGGTTTGAGTTTGTTTTGGTTGATACTCGCCAATACACCGATGGCGGCATTCATCCCCGACATAAAGGCCCCCTCACACCAGCCTGGGTAGTTGCTGGCACTGTCCGAGGACAGGAATATTTGCCGATAGACTCGGTCCCTTGCCTGTGAGTTGAAGGCCGGGTCCTGGGTGAACAGGTACAGATTGCACAACGCATTGGACGTCGCAAAGTCTCCAGGTGCGTCGAGTTTGAAGCCTCCGGTCGTACCGATCTGATCCTGCCAGTCGACGCCGATGGCATTGGGGTCGTCCTGCTTGTTACCCAGCAAAGAGTGGAAGTACACCGTCGTCCGCACCTGGCGGGTCGGGTTCTGTACATAGGGCAGCACGCTGGCCCAGGCTCTGTAGCTTCGCCACCATTCCCGGGAGAATCCAGGCCCGAACCAGACCGGGTTTTCAGTGAAATCAGCGATGCCCAGCGTGCCATTTTCCCGGGAGGGTGCGATGTCCAGCACGCTGCGTGCCATGATCGAGTCCAGGTTCCACGAGTACGAAAGCAATACGGCAACAGGGCCGGGCCGATCCTCCGCGATTGCCGGGATGAAGTAGCTGGCGCGCGTCCAGCCCTCGCTCATCAGGCAACGTATGGGCCTGTCGTCGATGCGCGCCCAAGTGTTGGCCAGTGCTGAACCCTGTTCCCATGGTGCTTGGGGCGTGACGTAAAAAGACTTGCTGGCGTTCATCATATTGAGCCGTGCCAAGGCGTTTTTCAGTGGCGCTATATGGCTTTTATAGATTGCCGAAGGCCAGGTTTTGTCGAAGTAGCTGTGAAAGGCGTGAGGGACGCCATTGATCGGTATTTCTACCCGTAAGCCGTTGCGCGGATAGCTCAGTTCGCTGGCCAGCGACATCATCGTCAGCAGGGCCGTATGAGGTATGGCGGCAACGATATGGTCGGTGTTCACCGGTATCAATGCGAAGCCTGCAGCGCCTTCTGCGTTGAGGTTGCGTACCAGCAGGCCGGCTTGGGCCGACCCTCCGTCGGCCGACACGAAGACCCCCATTTCCTGTACCTCATGGCGTTCATGCACGGTAAAGGTGTTTTTGCCGGCTGGACCAAATTCGTCCCTGAGCTTTTTCAGGATGGCGTGCGCGATCATGCCCGAGCCCATGCCTGCCGGAAGGGCATATTCATCCAGGTAATCCCAAAGCCAGATGCGCAGCATCTCCAGGAAGCCCATGGAAAACATGCTGCCCATACCGCCCGTGCCGAAGCCTACGTTGACGAAGATTGCCAGCTGTTCCGGCGTCCATCCCTTGGGCTGCGCGACGTTGCCGAGCAGCCAGGTGCCCAGGTCCAGTTTGTCGAAGCGCTCGATCATTGCCGTCCAGAAAGCCTGGATACGGCTTTCTTCCTCTGCGGACAGGCTGGGTTGTTCAAGCAACTGCAGAATCTGGAGGATGCTGGAACCGCCACCTTGTATGTCGTTGATAGCATTGCGCACATCGGCAGAGACTTGGATGAACTGTGGGGGCAGGTCGGGCGCTTGTATGCTGCCTACCATCCACCGATGGGCGATACCGTCCTGGCACAGGACCGTGGGTACCAGGCCTGGGTTAGGGAACAGCTCGAGCAATGTGTCATCTCCCAGGATATCGCCGAAGATTTCCCAGGTGACCTTGGCCTTCCCGGGGAACCTCATGGCTCCCAGTTCACACACGGTGTCGGCTTCCAGCTTGCGCACGAAACTGCATGTGCGGCCGTGCATATAGCGGTGCCAGTCGTCGTCGACCTGTTCCAGTTCGTTGCGTTCATACAACACCACGTTCAAGCCTGCGCGCAGCAGCTCTCTGGCCGTCAGCAACCCGGACATGCCTGCGCCAATGATTACGATACGTGCGTCTTTCTCCGCGCCCTCCAGAGGCTGGGCCAGCCAGCCTGATTCGGGGCTGGAGGCGCGCAGGATGCTTGCGTAGTCATAAGGGTAAGCGTCCACCAGGCGTGAAGTACCTGACTTGAGTTGGCCTATCGTCTGCGGACCGGCCATTGTGCGTGTGCCGCTGCTGCCTCCCAGGGCAGCCAGGGATGGGAACCATGCCATGATCATCTCCTTGAATTGCTCGCAATACGTTGCTTGTCACTGCTCGAATGAGCAGTGATTTCAGCCTAGGTGAGTGCGTGAAACTCAAGATTCGATTCAGACCAGTGGATTGCGCGGGGCAACTTCCATTTGCAGTATCAAGTGTTTTGGCAGGCGCGGATCTACTGTAGGAACTATCCTTTTCTATGGTGTTGGCTATGTCGTGGGGAGTGGGGTTGCTAATGTAAAAGTTCTTTGCGGCTGACGCCCGTTAGTCAAACCAATGTTTAACCAACTGGTCGTGCAGTTCACACTTAATTACTTAAGCAACAAGAGGTCACTATGTTCAAGAACATGCTTGCCATCGTCGCTCTTGCATCGGCTCCCGCCTGGGCTGCCAAAACCCCAGTCACCGCCCCAGCCCCATTTACTGGGGCCGATTACAGCGGGCGTTATGAGTGCACTGGGCGTGATAGCCATATCGGCGCCTACAAAGGGGTTGTCGACATGCAGCTCAACCCCAGACAAAGCACCGGTAAGTACGGCGCCTACACGTTCACCCTGACGTTGGAGGACAACTCCCGCTATAACGGTTTTGCCGCTGGCACTTCGGATACGCTGGGGGTGTACTTTGCGCATACCGACCCGGCACTGAAAGATTATGGGGTCGGTGTTGCGCAAGTTGTTCCAACACCGGAAGGAAAACTAGCCTTCACTAAATATTATTACGGCCCCGAATACGAAGGTGGTGGCCATGGGTTGGAACACTGCGTCAGAAATTGACGCGGGTTACTTTTTCATCAACATCGAGCAGGCTGCCTTGAACGCTTCATGCTGATATTTGTTCAGCGTCGCTGGCAGCTCGAAGGTGTGTTTCTTGTTCTGGGCGTTGATGGTTTGCGGCGACAGCAAGGTCACTTCAACGCCATCCAATAGCTGAAACACGCCTTCAATTTTGAACGTCGTCGGGCCGCCGGCAAACTCACCTTTCTTGCTGCGCTTCTTGATCGCAATACGGGTGATGGCGTTTGCCTGCACGAACGCTTTCACCTGGGCGGCAAAGGCTTTGACGTTGGCTGCCTCGTCGTCGTCTTCGAGGGCGATTTTTTTGGTGGCCAGGGCGACATGCGTCAGCGCCTGATCCCCAAGGGAAGCGACAGCGATGATGGCTTCGCTGCCTTTGATTTCGATGCCGCAAATAGTCATGAAATGGCCTTGGTAAGCGTAAAGTGGCGCAGGGATGCCTTGGGTGACACCTGCGAAATCAGATCAGTACTGTCGATCCTCTTCCTTGTGCCGATAGATTTTGAACAGCGTCCAGAGCATCAGGGCCTGACATAACACTATCAAGGCTGCACTGGCGCTCATGATGTAGAAGTTCCATCTGCCGCTGCTGAAATGGGCCTTCAGGTTGTGAACGCTTGGAAACCATTTCGAGTACACCACTTGCACCGGGCTACCGACTTCGTACACAGGGCCGTCGACATAGCCGCTGGTGGTGGCCATGCCTTCTTGGTCTTTGTCGTCGTGTTTGAAGCTGTAATACACGTTGGTGATGGTGCCCCAGTTACCAAAGCTTTCCAGTTGAGTCACCTGCCCGGTCGTCTCCACAGGGGACGCCTTGATCAGGGCATAGGGTGCCCCCCGATCTTTGGAAAGAAACAGCATCAGGGCCAACACCAACGTGGCGACAAACAGCATGACGGCGCGAGTGAACAGAAAGTCCCGCTGCGCTTCGCGTGGGTAATACATGTGAACTCCTTTTCAGGGGGGCTTCGCGATTGAGCCTGCTTACTCCTGGCCAATCGACTCCAGAAACTCCGACCGTTCATCACTCATCCGCGCCAGGCAATCATTTTGCGCAATGGCGTAGGCCTTGGTGCCGGTGACTGCGGGGAAGGTGTCCACCGCGCAATCGGCGTCACGCAGCTTTTCCCACTTCTGCTGAGCATCCTTCAGACGAGCGGTAATGTCAGCCAGCTTGGACTTGTCGCTGCCATAGGTGGAGCCCATGCGTTCCAGCAGGCCCTGATAATTGTCTTTCAACAATTGTTCGGCGGTGGTTTTGTTGTAGGTGGCGCATTCCAGGGTTTGCGTGTCGTTTTCGATGCCATCGCACGGCGTGCTGTCGGTGTCTTCGGCCGCGTGGACGCCGGTTGCGATGAGTGCCAAAGCCAGGAAAATCGATT
>Ga0308160_10005299_pt1 | contig 13510 bp, 10 predicted proteins | sample PhyFR1_FD_201036 | JGI IMG/M metagenome (GOLD analysis project Ga0308160, IMG submission 201036) | Phyllosphere microbial communities from UC Gill Tract Community Farm, Albany, California, United States - DLSLF.R1 | ecosystem: Host-associated > Plants > Phyllosphere > Unclassified | place: USA... | reverse complement strand
TCATGGACGTGATGCTGTTCTCGGCCAGCACCCTGAAACTGCTGCACGGCGGCTGGTTCCCGCTGCTGCTGGGCGCGATCCTGCTGACCACCATGCTGACCTGGAAACGCGGGCGCGAACTGGTGTTCGAGAACCTGGAAAAGCATGCGATCCCGCTCGAAGACTTCCTGCAGTCGCTGTTCGTGGCGCCGCCGGCGCGCGTGGCCGGCACCGCCATCTTCCTGCGCGGCGAAACCGACGGCGTGCCGCACGCGCTGCTGCACAACCTGCTGCACAACAAGGTGCTGCATGAGCGCGTGGTGTTCCTGACGGTGCACATCCGCGAAGAGCCTTACGTGCCGGAGTCCGAGCAGGTGCAGGTGACGGCGCTGGGCCACAACTGCTTCCAGCTGAACATCAGCTACGGTTTCAAGGACGAGGCGAATATTCCAGAGATCATGCGCCTGTGCGCGGTGCAGCACCTCGAATTCGAGATGATGGAGACCTCCTTCTTCATCGCGCGCCAGACCGTGATCTCGGTGCCGGGCCAGGGCATGATGCCGTGGCGCGAGCATCTGTATGTGGCGATGCAGAGGAATGCGCGCACCGCCGCCGACTACTACCAGATCCCGGCCAACCGGGTGATCGAGCTGGGGACGCAGGTGGAAATTTAGGAAGCTTGCAGATTCGGGACGGTTACCAGACACGCGATTACAAAATATGTACATGTGGAAAGCGGTCTGCAGGTAAGGTTGAGGTTTTTACCAAGGACCCCCATGAAACTGAAGTCTCCCCTCGCCAGCGTGCTGCTGGCCGCATCCCTGGCCCTGAGCCTGACCGCCTGCGGCGGCGGCGGTGACGATGGCGGCAGCAACGTAGTGGTCGCCAACCCGGCCGCCTTCACCAAGACCGACACCGTGGTCGGCACCGGCGCCGAAGCCACCACCGGCAAGACCGCCACCGTCACCTACACCGGCTGGCTGTACAGCGATACCGCGGCCGACCACAAGGGCACCAGGTTCGACGGCGGTACCCTGTCCTACGCCGTCGGCTCGCCCAATTACATCAAGGGATTCGACCAGGGCGTGACGGGCATGAAGGTTGGCGGCAAGCGTACCGTGCTGATCCCGTCGAACCTGGGCTACGGCAGCACCGGCAGCTCGCAGGGCACTGTCCGGATTCCGCCGAACGCCGGCCTGGTGTTCGACCTCGAACTCACCGCCGTCAAGTAAGTCACTCCCTGAGCGCCAGCGCCGGCCGGATCCTTACCGCCGCCAGCGCATGGCGCAGCGTGGACAGCAGCGCCACGACCCCCGCCACCAGCAGCGCCGCGATCAGGGTCCAGGCCCCGACCGGCGCGCGCTCGGCAAACGCTCCCACATATCGCTGGATCGCCAGCCAGGCGAAGGGCAATCCGAGCAGGGCACCGGCGCCGACCAGCAGCGCGAACTCGCGCGCCACCATGCCGCCGATCGCGCCGGCGCCGGCCCCGTACAGCTTGCGCAGCACGATCTCCCTTTCCCGTCGGCGCACGCTGTAGGCCGCCAGCACATAGATGCCGAAGGCAGCGACCGCGGTGGCGATCACGCTCGATGCCGCCAGCAGTTTCGACAGGCGCAGGTCGTCGCCATAGAAGGTGTCGGCGATGGCGACCGGCAGGCGCGTCACGCCCAGCGTCTCGTTCGGAAAATGGCGCGGCCACATTTCCTCGACAGCACGCTTGACGGTCTCCAGGTCGCCGCTGGCGCGCACCGTGAACAGACCCACCCGTTCGCGCAAATAAAACACGCTCGGCTGCTGGCCCTCGCGCGCCGAGCGCTGGCGGATGTCCGGCGCCACCCCGACGATCTGCATCGGCTTGCCGCCGCCACCGGAAGGACTGAGCATCTTGCCGACCGCGGCGCGGGCGCCGGCAAAGCCCAGCGCGCGCGCCGCGGCGGCATTGACGACGACACGGTCCTGGTCCGTGATCTTGTCCAGGGCCGGGTCGAACAGGCGGCCGGCCGCGGGCAGGATGCCGTAGACGCCGAAGAATTCGGGGCTGACCGCGTACAGGTTCAGGTCCGTGCCGCGGCCGCCGGCGCGGCGCAGGGTCACGATGTTGTTGCCGGTGCTGATCGGCGCATGCGACACCGACACCCCGGCCACGCCCGGCAGGCGCGCGACGGCTTCGCGGAAGGCACGGGTGCGTGGATCGCGCATGTCGTTGGAGGCCGGGAACACCAGCAGCGGCGCCGCGTCGAAGCCGGGATCGAGGGTGCTGGCATAGTGGGTCTGCCACGCGACGGCGAGGGTGGTGCCGGTCAGGCCCATGGCGACGGCGAACTGCAGCGCGGTCAGCGCCCGGCGGATCCACAGGCCGCGCACGCTCTCGCCCTGACCCCGGCCCATCAGGGCGGCACTGGCGCGCACGCGCAGCGCCGACCAGGTCGGGTAGGCGGCCGTCAGCAGGCCGAGCAGCACGCCCAGGGCCAGCGCCGCTGCCAGAGCGCCCGGGCTGAACATGCCGTCCAGCCGGCGCTGCACCAGGTCGGCAAACACCGGCAGCACCAGCCAGGCCAGCAGCAGCCCGAGCGTGGTCGCAATCAGGCACACCAGCACCGACTCGGCCAGGAACTGGTGTGCCACGGTGCTGCCTGATGCGCCCAGCACCTTGCGCACGGCGATCTCGCGCTGGCGCGCCAGCGTGCGCACGGTGGCCAGGTTGACGTAATTGGTCGCCGCCAGCAGCAGGATCAACAACGCCACGCCGGCCAGGCCGAGCACCGCCTGGCGGTTGCCGTGCGGCGCCATCATGTCGTTCACGTCGGGCGCCAGGTAAGCCTCGGCGATGGGGCCGAGCCGGTACTCGATCAGGTCGCGTCCGTGCAGGGCGGCCACCTGGTCGGCCTGGTCGCGCTGGATCAGCGACGACCGGCGCAGGCCGCGCTGGATGGCGTCGATCACCAGGCGCGGGTCGGCCCCCGGCAGCAGCTTGATGAACACCTCACCCGGCGCAAAGCCCCAGGCTTCGTGGGCATTCCGGCGCACGTCCTCGGGCAGGATCGTGCTGATGGTGCCGGCCAGCGACTCGAAGGGCATCGTGGTGGCTGCCGGCGGGTCGGCCACCACCGCCGCCACCGTGTACACGCCCTTGTCGCCCTGCAGCGTTTTACCGATCACATCAAGGCGTCCGAACAGTTTGAGGGCGGTTTCGTGGGTCAGCGCCAGCGTATCCGGGCGGGCCAGTGCCGTGTGCAGGTCGCCGGCCAGCACCCTGGGTGCGAAGATCTTCTCGAAGTCGGGATCGACCAGGGTCACGCCGAGCGCCACCGCCTGGTGGCCCACGCGGGCATCCAGGCTGCGCTTGATGAAGGCGCTGGCCAGCAGCGGCTGGCCGCTGGCCAGCGCCGCATCGCGCGCGGGCAGGCTGGCCATGGCCATCCAGTCGGCGCCGAGCAGGGCCGCGTTCCAGCGGTGCTCGAGCTGGTAGACCTTGTCGCGTTGCGGTACGTGCTCGTTATATGAAAACGAATGGCGTACATAGCCGAGCAGCAGGAAGCAGGCTGCAATACCGACCGCCAGGCCGAAGATCACCACGCTGGAATAGCCCGGCTCCTTGAGCAGCAGGCGCCAGCCGATGCGGAAGTCGCGCAATCGCATCGCGGCCTCCTCACGCCGCCTGCAGCGCGTCGACCACGATGCGGCCGTCGAGCAGGTGCAGGGTGCGCGAGGCTTGCGCCGCGTGTGCCGGCGAGTGGGTCACCATCACCACCGTCGTGCCTTCGGCATTGATCTGGCGGAGCAGGCGCATCACCTCGTCGCCGTGAGCGGTGTCGAGGTTGCCGGTCGGTTCGTCGGCCAGCAGCATGGCCGGATTGGCGACCAGCGCGCGCGCGATCGCGACCCGCTGCTGCTGGCCGCCGGACAGCTGCGAAGGCCGGTGGCCGGCGCGGTGCGCCACGCCGAGGCGCTCGAGCATGGCCTGCACCCTTCTCTTGCGTTCGGCCGCCGGGGTACCGGTGTATTCCAGCGCCAGCTCGACGTTTTCATACACGGACAATTCTTCGATCAGATTGAAACTCTGGAAGATGAAGCCGACACGCCCGCGGCGCAGTTCGTTCAGCTTCGCCTCGCTCCAGCCGGCCACGTTCTGCCCCTCGAACCAGTACTCGCCGGTGCTGGGCACGTCGAGCAGGCCCAGTACGCTGAGCAGGGTCGACTTGCCGCAGCCCGAGGGGCCGGTGATGGCGACGTATTCGCCGGCGGCGATGTCGAGGTCGATGCGGTCGAGGGCGGCGGTCTGCACTTCGCCTGCCTGGTGGATCTTGCTGATGCCGGAAAGTTTGAGCATGGTTTTCCCTGTCTGGAGTCGTGAGTGTCGTTCGATGTTGTTCAATTCGTCAATTGCAGCCGCTCGGCCTTGCCGAACGGGGTATAGCTGGACACGATGACTTTTTCGCCCGGCGCGAGGCCGGACAGCACCTCGACCTGGTTGTTGTTGCGCCGCCCGAGGCACAGCGCGCGCTTTTCCACGTGTTCGCCGTCCGGTGCCACCACGAAGGCCCAGGTGCCGCCGGTGTCGTTCACGAAGGCGCCGTTCGGCAACAGCAGGGCCTTGGCCGGCTCGCCCAGCGTCAGCTGTGCGTCGAAGCCCTGGCCGGGGCTGATCACCTCGGGCTGGCCGTGCGTAAAAACCATCTCGGCGGTGAAGCGGCCTTCCTTGATCTGCGGGTAGACGGTGCTGACGCGCAGTTCGTAGGATTTGTCGTCCTGGATCACGCGTCCGACCCGGCCCACCGCCACCCGGCTCAAATAAAACTCGTCGATCTGGGCGCTGAGCTTGAAGTGCCGCGGATCGTCGATGCGGCCGATGTGCTGGTCCGGGCGCACGGTCTGCCCGACCAGCATGCGGAAATCGGTCAGCACGCCGTCGGCCGGGGCGCGCACGGCCAGCGCGTCGACGGTGGCGCTGACCAGTCGCAGGCCGGATTGCAGGCCGTGCAGGGCACCATCCATCTGTTGCAGCGCGCGCCCGCGCACCTGCTCTTCGGTGTCGACGGCGCGCTTTTCGTCATCCAGGGCGCGCTGTTGCTGCGCCAGCCTGTCGCTGGATTCTTCCAGCGCCACCGCCGAAATGAAATGCTGGGCCGCCAGCCGCAGGTTGCGCTGATGTTGCTTGCGCGCCTGGGCCAGCGCGTAGTCGAGGTCGGACAGGCGGCGCTGGTGCTCGGTGCGCACGCTTTCCTGCGCCACCCTCAGGTTGGCGGCGTTGAAGATCTGCTGCGAATATTCGGTCTGGCGCGCCAGCAGCTCCAGGTTGCGCTGCGGATTCGACAACCGGAACAGCAGGTCTCCCTTTTTGACCGCCTGGCCATCCTTCGCGAACACTTCTTCCACACGGCCAGATTCGACCGAGTCGAGGATGATGGAATTGAGCGGTTCGGCGGTGGCGCGCACCACGACGTCGTCGCGGAACACGCCGTGCTCGGCGAGGGCGATGCGCACGTCGCGGCTGGCCACCTGCAGGCCGTGCGGGACGGCCTGCCAGAAGGCTAAGGCCGCGCCGGCCACGGCGAGCGCACCGATGGCAGCGCGCAATGCCAGGCGGCCGCGCCGTGTCGGCACCACCCTGTCCATGGCGGCGCCGGTGACTGCGGGGGGAGGGATGGGGTCCATGGAAGTTCTCGTGACGGTCATGGCTGTCGTATTTGCAAGTGCCGTGCCATGCCGTTTCGGGCCCGGATTGCGCGGTTTGATGGATATCTGTCCGGAAGCGCACAGGTGCACCTGTCCGCTTCCGGACAGGTGTCCGCAAGCTGCTCATATGAGCACGATCCGCTGCTAGAATGACAAGCGACCGCATCCACGCTGCCCTGCATCCGACCGAATGGCCGATTCCACTGCCCGCATCCTGATCCTCGACGACGACCGCGACGTCGCCCTCTCCGCCCAGATGCTGCTGCGCCGCCGCCACGGCAGCGTGCTCACGCTGGACGATCCGGCGCGCCTGGACGCGCTGCTGCAGGACGGTGTGCCGGCCGATTCACTGCCCGACCTTGTCCTGCTCGACCTGAACTTCACGCCGGGCCGCATCGACGGTGCCGAGGGTCTCGCGGTGCTGGACCGCCTGCGCGCGCTGGCGCGGCCTCCGGCCGTGATCGCGCTGACCGCGTATGCCGACGTACCGCTGGCAGTAGAGGCCTTGAAGCGCGGCGCCGGCGATTTCATCACCAAGCCCTGGGACAATGCGCGATTGATCGCGGCGGTCGATGCCGCCCTGGCGCGACGTGCATCGGCCACGGCCACTGCACGTTGCGCTTCCTCTTTCAACCTGATGGGCGACTCGGCGCCGATGCGCGAAATAAAAGCGATGATCGCCGGCGTGGCGCCGACCGAAGCCAACGTGATGGTGCTGGGCGAGAACGGCGTCGGCAAGGAACTGGTGGCGCGCGCCATCCATGCGGCTTCGCGCCGTGCGGGGGGCACCTTCCTGGCGGTGGACATGGGCGCGCTGCCGGAAGCGACCTTCGAGAGTGAACTGTTCGGCCACCGCAAGGGCTCCTTCACCGATGCCAGGAATGACCGGGCGGGACGCTTCCAGGCGGCGCGCGGCGGCAGCCTGTTCCTCGACGAGATCGGCAACATGCCGCTCGGCGCGCAGGCCAAGCTGCTCACCGCGCTGGAGAGAAGGGAAGTCACGCCGCTCGGCGCCGACCGCGCCGAAGCGATCGACGTGCGCATCGTCAGCGCGACCAACTTGATCGAAGAACGCCTGTTCGATGCCGCCGTGTTCCGTCCGGACCTGCTGTTCCGCCTGAACACCATCGTGATCCGGCTGCCGCCACTGCGCGCCCGGCGCGACGACATCCCGGGCCTGCTGCACCATTATTTGTCGCTGTACGAAGCGCAGTACGGGCGGCCGGTGCGCGAACTGGACCCGGGTGCGCTGGAGCGCCTGTGCGCCTGGCCCTGGCCGGGCAACGTGCGCGCATTGCGCCATGCCTGCGAACGCGCGGTGATCCTGGGCAGCCAGGCGGACTATCGCTACGAGGATTTCGGCCTGAGCGCGCCGGCGCTGTTTCCCATGCCGGTGGCGCAGGCAATGCCGGCCTCCGCGCCCGCGCACGAGGAATTCAGGCTCGGCACGCTGGAGCGCGACACCATCGCCGCCGCCCTCGATAAAGCCCAGGGCAACATCAGCCTGGCCGCACGCATGCTGGGCCTGAGCCGCGCCGCCCTGTACCGCAAGCTCGGCAAGCATGGCATCTGAAGCGCGTCTTCGCGCCGGCGTGCTGCTGGCGACGGCCGGCATCGCGCTGCTGGCGTTCACGGCGGGTACGCAGCAGGGATCGCCGCGGCTGGTGGTGCTGTGCGGGCTGGCCGCGCTGCCGCTGGTGCTGGCGCTGTGGCACTGCATGGGGCACTGCATGGCGCGTCTTGGCGCCGTGCGCCACCTGCCGCCGCCGCCGGCGCGCATGGACGTCCCGGTCGAACAGCGCGTCCTGCTCGACAATGCGCTGGCGCTCGAGGCGCGGCTGGAACATGCGCCGATCGCCCTGTTCCGCATCGATGGCGCAGAAGGCGGCGCCGATGGCGGCCAGGTCACGCCGCTGAACGCGAATGCGCGCAAGCTGGTCGCGCCCGGCCGCGCCAGCGATCCCGACGATCTGTACCGGCAGCTGGTGGCGCAGCCGGGCGAACGGCGTTCTCTGCTGCAGTTCGAGACCGAGCGCGGCACCGAGCGCGCGCTGGCGGCAGTGTCGGCGCTGACCCTGCAGGGCCGGCCGCAGCGGCTGGCGGCCCTGATGCCGGTCGAGAGCGAGCTGGAAGCCGAAGCGCTGAACGCCTGGCGCCAGCTGGTGCACGTGCTGACCCACGAGATCATGAATTCGCTGACGCCGATCGCCTCGCTGTCGCGCACCGCCTACGACTTGCTGGAAGAATCCTGCGCGGCGCTGCCGCCCGACGTCGGCGCCGACCTGGTGACCGCGCTCGACGCGATCAGCCGCCGCGCCGACAGCCTGGTCGACTTCGTGGCCAGCTACCGCAGCCTGTCCAACCTGCCGCCGGCACGGCCCGAACGGGTGGCGCTGGCGGCCCTGTTCGAACGGGTGGCGGCGCTGGTGGGGCCGGCCTGGCGCGCGCGCGGCGGCGAGGTCCGCTTCGTGGTGGAGCCGGCTTCGCTGGCGCTGATGGTCGACCCCGGCCAGCTCGAGCAGGCCCTCATCAATCTATTGAAAAACGCGTTCGAGGCCACCGCGGAGCAAACGGGAGGACAGGCCCGGGTCGAGGCGCGCCTGGTGCGCGGCGCGCGCCTGCGCATCGAGGTCGGCGACGATGGTCCCGGCGTGCCGGAAGCGCTGGCTGCGCACATCTTCACGCCCTTCTTCACGACCAAAAAACAGGGCGGCGGCATCGGCCTGGCGATGGTGCGCCAGCTCATCCACGCCAACGGCGGCACGGTGCGCTATGCCCGTCCGGTCGGGCGCGGCGCCCGTTTCGCGATTACTTTCTGACACAGTACATACAGCGTCGATCATGTGGAAATGCTATCCTAGGCCGCCTGGCCGCGTCGGCCGTAGCGGATCCACCGGGAATTCGTCAGCCACGCCCTGGCGTATCGATGAAAAACCTGGAGATAGCAATGACAGCAACAGACAGTACGGAAGCCCAAGCAATCCACGACCTGACACCCCGCCAGCGGGTATTCGCCATCGTCGGCGCCTCATCCGGCAACCTGGTCGAGTGGTTCGACTTCTACATTTACTCGTTCTGCGCGCTGTACTTCTCGTCCGCGTTCTTCCCCAAGGGCGATCCCACCACCCAGTTGCTGAACACCGCCGGCGTGTTTGCGGCGGGCTTCCTGATGCGTCCGATCGGCGGCTGGATGTTCGGCCGCATCGCCGACCGCTACGGCCGCAAGAATTCGATGATGATCTCGGTCCTCATGATGTGCGGCGGCTCGCTGATGATCGCCGCGCTGCCGACCTACGCCACGATCGGCACGGCGGCACCGGTGCTGCTGCTGGTGGCGCGCCTGTTCCAGGGCCTGTCGGTGGGCGGAGAGTATGGCACCAGTGCCACCTACATGAGCGAGGTGGCGGAACCCGGCCGCAAGGGTTTCTATGCCTCGTTCCAGTACGTGACCCTGATCGGCGGCCAATTGTCGGCCTTGCTGGTATTGAACATCCTGCAGCTGACGCTGAGCCACGACGAGCTGGTGGCCTGGGGCTGGCGTATTCCGTTCGTGGTCGGCGCCGCCTCGGCCCTGGTCTCGCTGTACCTGCGCCGCTCGCTGCACGAAACCACCACCGCATCCGAACGCAAGAGCAAAGCCGCAGGCAGCGTCAGCGCGCTGCTGCGCAACCACGGGCGCGCCTTCGTCACCGTGCTCGGCTTCACCGCCGGCGGCTCGCTGATCTTCTACGCCTTCACCACCTACATGCAGAAGTACCTGGTCAACACCGTCGGCATGGGCGTCAAGACCGCCAGCGGCGTGATGACCGTCTGCCTGCTGGTCTACATGATCCTGCAGCCGGTGTTCGGCGCCCTGTCGGACCGCATCGGCCGCAAGACCGCGATGATCGCCTTCGGCATCCTGGCCACGATCTGCACCGCGCCGATCATGTTCGCGCTGCGCGGCGTCCAGAGCCCGGTGATGGCGGGCGTGCTGATCGTGTGTGCGCTGGCGATCGTCAGCCTGTACACCTCGATCTCGGGCCTGATCAAGGCCGAGATGTTCCCGGTCGAAGTGCGCGCGCTGGGCGTGGGCCTGTCCTACGCGGTGGCCAACGCCATCTTCGGCGGCTCGGCCGAATTCGTGGCGCTGTCGTTCAAGCAGGCCGGCACCGAATCGTATTTCTACTGGTACGTCAGCTTCATGTGCCTGCTGGCCGCGATCGTGGCGTTCCGCATGCCGGATCCGACCCGCTCGGGTCACTTGAAGTGAGTTACTCGGGGGCGCGCAGCATGTCGATGTGCATGATGCCGTCCTCGTCGTAGGGTTCGGACACGGTGACGAACCCGAAGCTGCCGTAGAATTTTTCCAGATGGGCCTGGGCACCGATGCGGATCGCGTGGCCCGGGTGCAGTTGCATGGCGCAGGCGATGCCCTGCGCGACCAGTTCGCGTCCCAGGCCGCTGCCGCGCGTGGCCGGGCTGGTGACCACGCGGCCGAGCGACATCTCGTCGTACTTGGCGCCCGGCGCCAGGCAGCGGAGCAGGGCCGCCAGTTCGCGCTTGCCGTCGACGGTGCGCCAGCCGAGCAGGTGGTGGGCGCCGGGATCCAGGCCGTCGATGTCCGGATACAGGCAGGTCTGCTCCAGCACGAACACTTGCTGGCGCAGCGCCAGCATCTCATACAGCTGCGCCGCCGTCAGGTCGGCGAAGCGGCTCCATTGCCATTCAATCATTCTTCAATCCAGGTTGGGGTTCAGGCGGCGTTCTCGAAACCTTCGAGCACGTTGACCACGTCGATGCCCAGCCCCGGGCCGGCATCGCCGCCTTCGAGCACGAAAGCGGTGGGCAGGCCGAGGTAGGCGAGGCGTTCGCCGAGGTGCAGGAAATCCAGGGCATCCAGCCCGAACTGCGGCTGCACCCCGAGCGACACCACCAGCGCCTGCGGCGCGAAGCCCGTCATTTTAAGGCATGCCGTTTCCAGCGCCGCAAACCACTGCGTGCTGCCTGCGCCGCGCGCCAGCGGCAGGTTCATGTTGGCGCCGGCCCCTGGCCCGGCCCCGGTTTCGTCGGCGTGGCCCGAATAATACGGGTAGGCATTGCGCGGGTCGGCGTGGACCGAGACGACCAGCACGTCGCCGCGGCCATAGAAAATGCCCTGGGTGCCGTTGCCGTGGTAGGCGTCGAGGTCGAGGATGGCGACGCGATCGAGGCCGTCGTCCAGCAGGTGCTGGGCCGCCAGCGCGGCGTTGTTGAGCAGGCAGCCGCCGCCGAAATGGTCGGCGCCGGCGTGGTGGCCGGGCGGGCGGGTGAGGGCGAAGCTGGCGTGTTCGCCGAGGCGCAGCGCGTGCGCCGCGTTGATCGCGCAATCGGCCCCGGTCTTGGCGGCGATCCAGGTGCCGGCCGTGAGCGGGGTGATGGCGTCCATCGCGTACAGGCCGAGGCGGCCGTTGAAATCGTCGGGTTCGATGTCGTGGCGCTGCATGCGCGCCGGCCATGCGGCGGGCAGGATGTCGCGCGCGGCGTTGCGCGGATCGCGCGCCAGCCATTCGCTCCAGGCGCTGCGCAGGAAGTGCAGGTAGCGCGGCGTGTGCACGCGCTCGAGCGAGGCCAGCGAGACCCCGTGCGGGGTGACGATCTGGCCCAGGCCGCGCCCGTGCAGTTCGGCCACGATGATGTCGATGCGTTCGGGTTTCTCGGAACACGGGAGCGGCTGGCCGCGCTGGGGGATGGTGCGGGCGTGGTGCTGGGCGTGGTGTTCGTTGAAGAAGGTGAGCAAGATGGCCTCGAGGGTAGAACAAAAAGCTGCACGCAAAACGTCGTTTCCGGCACTGCCGGAAACGACCCCCCGCGAAGGCGGGGGCCCAAGTTCAGCCAGCATCTCGATAACGCCAGCAAACTTGGACCCGCCTTCGCGGGGGCGACGTTGTGATGCTTTGCGGTCCGTTCAGCCCTGCTGATTACTGCACAGTGTACTGCTGTTATAAGCCGCCACGAAATCATCGAAGCTGCCGCTATCGGCCGCCTCGATCTTCGCCTGCTCGTCCAGCGACGCCCTGGCCGTCTCGTCGAACAGCGCCACCTCCGCCGGCATCAGCGGTTCGGCGCGCAGCGCCTGCGCGTGCAGTTCGCTCTGCTGCAGGCCGAACCTGGCGAAGGAGCCGAGTGCGCGCACTTCTTCCAGCACGCGGCTTGAAGGCGTCTTGTTCGGGTCGCGGACCTTGGCCTTCTGCAGCTCGAGCGCACCGACGTGCGCGCCGGCGTAATTGTGCTCGCTGTCGAGCAGTTCGGCGAGCGGGCGGATGCGCTCCAGCAGCTCGTCGGCCCATTCCAGCAACGGCACCTCGGCATCGTCGCGGGTGAGGGTCAGGCCCGGACGGCGGCCTTCCTTGACGGTGCGCGCGAAGTTGCGGGCATGGACCTGCCCCTCCATCGCATCGATCAGCGGGCTTTCCTCGAGCGCGCAGAACAGCAAAAACGCGTCCAGGAAGCGGCCGGTTTCCAGCGCCACGCCGACCGGTTCGAAGGGGTCGATGTCGAGGCAGCGCACTTCGATGTACTGCACGCCGCGGTTGCACAGCGCCTGCACCGGACGTTCGCCGGTACGGATCACGCGCTTGGGGCGGATGGTTGAATAGTATTCGTTCTCGATCTGCAGGATGTTGGTCGACAGCTGCACCCATTCGCCGTCCTTCTTGGTGCCGACTTCGGCGTACGGCGGATACGGGCGGTTGACCGCGTCCATCAGCGAGGTGACGTAGCTTTCCAGGCTGTTCTCGTGCGGGCGCAGGCCGGATTGGGCGTCGTTCTGGTAGCCCAGGTCGCTCATGCGCAGGCTGGTCGCGTAGGGCAGGTACAGGGTGTCGTCGGACAGGGTCTCGAGATTGTGCTCGCGGCCGCGCAGGAAGCCCTTGGCCAGCACCGGCGAGGCGCCGAACAGGTACATCAGCAGCCAGCTGTAGCGGCGGAAGTTGCGGATCATCGCGATGTAGCTCTCGGACTGGAAGTCGCGCAGCGCGTTGCGGCGTTCCTCGGCGATGCCTTCGCTCTCGGCCAGCACTTTCCACAGCTGCTCGGGCAGCGAGTAGTTGTAGTGGATACCCGCGATGCATTGCATGGCCTTGCCGTAGCGCAGGGCCAGGCCGCGCCGGTACACGTGCTTGAGCATGCCGATGTGGGAGCTGCCGTACCACGCGATCTCGATGTCTTGTTCGGACGGCAGGTCGCAGGGCATCGACTGGCTCCACAGCATTTCGCCGTCGAGCTTGGTGTAGGCGTAGCGGTGGATCGCGTCCAGGCGGTTCAGGGCCAGGCCGATGTCGTGCTCGGCCGGCGTGATGAATTCGAGCAGGGCTTCCGCGTAATCGGTGGTGATCTGCGCATGGGTCAGGGCGGCGCCGAGTTGCACCGGGTGCGGTGTCCGCGCCAGATGGCCCTGGCTGTCGACGCGCAGCGTCTCGCGTTCGATCCCGCGCAGGCCCTGCAACAGCAGGCCGCGGTGGGCATCGTCGTCCAGCAGGGCCAGGCGGCGGGTCAGTTGGTTCGACACGGGATTTCCTTTCTTATACTGTACTGCTTTGAAGGTGCAGAGAGTAACCGAAAACGGCCAAGCGCGCCGGGCACCGCTCAATATGACAATTGTATTAACGTGGCGCCGGCGGCGGCGCTCCGAACAGCGCCGGCTCGTCGGCCTGGGCGGCGTCCTGGGCGGGAACCGGAGCAGGTACCTGAACAGGTGCCGGGACCGGGGCCTGGCCGGGCGGCAGCGCCGGTGCCGGCGGCGGCGGGGCCGCCCGGGCCGCGATCCAGCGCTCGATCTGCTGGTCGAGCAGGTCGAGCGGCAGCGCGCCCTGTCCCAATACCGCCTCGTGAA
>Ga0308160_10005298_pt1 | contig 13510 bp, 24 predicted proteins | sample PhyFR1_FD_201036 | JGI IMG/M metagenome (GOLD analysis project Ga0308160, IMG submission 201036) | Phyllosphere microbial communities from UC Gill Tract Community Farm, Albany, California, United States - DLSLF.R1 | ecosystem: Host-associated > Plants > Phyllosphere > Unclassified | place: USA... | reverse complement strand
TCAGACTGGAGAGAGTGGGGGTAGTGAACGACCGTCTTCATCCGCATCTGTCGAAAGTCAACCCCCGCTTCTACCGCCTTTCGAACCCGCTGCCGAATCGCTGTCCGAATCGCTCCAGGGATTCTCACCAACCGATACCAAGAAGCAGTCTGAAGCGCAACAATCCGGTCCTATGTCACGACCGAGACCTAAATCTATCATGCTCGCCAGACGAGGTTCAGCCGGCTCCACTCGATCACGAGTATCCATGTTGACTCAGCTCCGCAGAAATCGAGATAGAAGCGATACAGCCAGTATGCTGACTGTGGACGAGATCACGGCAGATGTCGAGCATCGCAGGGCTAGTACCATCACCTTTGAAGAGAGTGATGAGGAAGAGGAATTGGCAGATGTTCACGTCCCGGCTGTGATTGAGGAACCTATCGTGCCCACATCTGACGTTGAGGAGGATGATGGAGAAGAGGATGCTGCAGAAGAAGCGTCTGATGAAGAGGACAGTGGTTCCAGTGACGATTCAGAAGAGATTGAAGAAGTCATTGAAGATGATCATGGTAAAGCGTACATGAGTACCGGATGTAAGTCTCCATTCGCGCTAGACGACGGCGAGCTGACAGGGTAGCAAAACGAATCATCAAGTGGATCAAGGGTGCCCTCATCGGTGCTGGATCGTTTGGATCCGTCTTTCTCGGAATGGACTCTCATTCAGGTCTATTGATGGCCGTCAAGCAGGTCGAGCTCGCCGGGAAAGATAGGACATCAGCCCGAACCAAGAGTATGGTCGACGCTCTCGAGCGAGAGATTGAGCTCTTGAAGGAGCTTCAACATGATAATATCGTACAGTACCTCGGTACGTGCTCCTCCCCCTTCTACGTACCATCAAGCTGACCAAGCAGACTCGTCGATTGATGGAGATTTCCTAAACATTTTCCTGGAATATGTACCTGGAGGATCGGTCGCTGCGCTTTTGAACAAATACGGGGCTTTCGAAGAAGCGCTAGTCAAGCGATTCGTACGGCAAATCCTTACCGGTCTCGAGTACCTACATGAACGTGATATCATTCATCGAGATATCAAGGGCGCCAATATCTTGGTTGACAACAAGGGAGGAATCAAGATTTCCGATTTCGGTATTTCCAAAAAGGTCGAGAGCAGTACGTTCAGCCGTTCTTAACTCTGGAATGATAGGCTGATGACTAGACCTGCTCAACACCTCTGCACGAGCTGCGAATAGGCAGTCCCTCCAGGGATCTGTATTCTGGATGGCTCCAGAAGTCGTCAAGCAGACTGGTCATTCTTCCAAAGCCGATATCTGGAGTGTCGGTTGTCTAGTAGTAGAGATGTTGACTGGTTCTCATCCATGGCCTGATCTCAACCAACTTCAAGCCATGTACCAGGTATGTTGACTATGTCTCTACTTTAGAAAGGCAGGGCTAATGGGTAGATTGGTAAATACGCTGCTCCGGCACTACCAAACGATATTTCGCCTGAAACCGCTCAATTCCTAAATCGGACATTCGACCTAGATCATTCCGCACGACCTACCGCGGCTGAATTGTTGCTTCATCCATTCTGCGCGGATGAACCTGCCGATTTGGAGATTTCGCAAGCGGCCGCTCAGGCTACTATGAATGCTGCTGTTGCAGCTAGGAATCCGCCTGCTATGCAGTCGCTTAGTGCGCTTGCCGAGGCGAGATAGGGAGAGACAAGGAGTGATGTTTATAGATTAATGACTAGTAATGATTTTTCTCTGTTGTTGATATTGTACACCTACGCAAGTATATATAGATGCCCATAACGACCAAATGCATATGCGATGTACACGAGCTGCTCTTTGTCGGTGCTCGTGTCGCTAGGTGGACATGCTGGTAGTGGTCCGCTTGGGCAGCTTGAATACATTTTCATATCAAGATCGTCAGGCAAGTATCTACTCCATATCCATCTCGTCATCCTCCTCGATATCATCAAGACGAGCTTGGGGTCTAAACTCCTCGCTCCACTGATCTCGTCAGTATCTATCACTTTCCCGCACACCAAGCAGTAAAGTACATACCTTTGGATACTGCCTCTTGTACAAGTTCATACAGACCGTATCAATCTGTTGGAAAGGACCATCAAAGTGAACCTTGAAATAACCCTTCGTACCCAATGGTTCGGTGATATGTCCAATTCGACCGAATTTAGTATGTAATTCCACAGACTTGAAATACTCGATGTCTTCCCGATTGAAAAACATGTATCGGATAGTAGCTGTTTTCTTGTGTACTTTGAATGGATGTCCTGTTAGGATGATCCTCTTTGCGATGATCCTCGTAGGGTCGGGCGAGAGGAATGATCCCATTGCCACGAGACTTGGAACTAGGGGTCAGGACGTGGTACTTTGCTGTAGGGAGAAAGGGACGTACCCTCGCCGACACCCTCGTCTCGGAGAAGCAGACAAGCAGTCTTGCCGAAACAGACTGGTCCGAAAGTAGTGGCGACTACAGCTCCACCGGGTCGGAGGAATTTCTCAGATTTATGAACATTGTTGACTCCCTTGCCGCCTCCTCGGACGTGCTGCGAGTAGATTGGGCGGATAGTATACCGTCTAGGTCCAACACAGAGGACTAGTGGGTCCTGTTCTGTCAGTTTTGGACTCGATTCACGAAAACGGATGGCTGACCTTTGCTTTTACCGGTTCAGTGTACTCGGTATTACGCTGAACGACAAAGTGGAGAACCGACTGTTTGTGCTCGTGCTGTAGGAGCCCGTGGACGATAAATGGTAATTTCGGGTCTCGTGAATCAACCACAGATCGGGGTACGTCCTTGATCAGGATCGTGACTCGTGTTCCAGGCTACCAATCAGCTAAATTGCCAACAGAGCTCGACTCAACCTACCTTGACACCCTGTTCGACACCATCACGTTCAATCCTCCTCTTTGTACCCTGATAATTCTCAAATTGGAAGATCTTGGCATAATCAATCGGTAGATTCTCGTATGGATCCCATGGTGATGTTCTAAATGACTTCAATCCTCTATAACGCTGGAATCGGGTTCGTGCGGGTATATGACGTGGGGTATCGATCTCATCTGGGAATTGGGCGTCTTCAGCTGCTGCCTTTTCTCGTTCTTTGAGGTAGGCGTTGTATCTAGATATCAGCTGATGAGGTGGTTGTGAAAACAGGGGTGACGTACTGACGCTCCTCATCCTCTGCGTCGAGATCATCATGTCCAGCTTCTGTCCTTGAATCCAATTCAATCTCTTCCGTCTCTTCATCGTCATCCAATAGCTCCTCGTCGATATCCCCACCTTCACCATCCTCCATATCCATATCATCCTCGTCTTCATCATCCTCATCATCGTCCTCTCCGTCATTATCATCAACGATCCAAGCTGCTTGATATGCACTCGTTCCCTTGGGGACCCTCTTTGTACGCTTGGAATCGCCCATTGATGAACCGGGTGCCGAGGCCATTTCGTCTTCGGTAGGCCAAGTCTGCTCATTCGCCATCATGTCGGGCTCGTTCGTAGCCGTCAAGTCGTCCGCGGCGTCGGTGGGTGCCGATAAGGGAGTACTGTCGGTCTCGACAGCCATCATCGATGCTTGTTGATGTGGTCTACTAGCGAGTGCGAGCTTGGATGGTCCAGCGGCAAGGATCTATCCTGTCAGTACAGAGCCACGATAGCCAATTGATAGCTTACGCTTTCAAGCTGATAGTCCCCTCCTCCAGGGATATGGACCAAACGATCCGCACTCAAACAACCCCCTCGGACAGTCCCGGTGATTCGTAATGTCCCCTTTTCAATCTCGTCCGATCCAGAACCGGTCGACGTCCACTGAACACCAGACTCTGGCTCTGCAATCATGTACGCTCGACCATCATCGTTTCTCGTTCCCCCAGGAGCTGCCTCGCACAGGGCACGAGCTAGTAAAGCGGCTTCATTCGGTGTATCGGATGAGTGGATTTTCTCGACTGCTGGGAAGAAATAGCGAGTAAAGGACAATAAGGATTTATGGATCAGTTGTTTGGTATCGGGCTTGATGGGTTGATCTTCTGGCGCCTGTCCATCAGCTCAATTCTGTTTCTACATCTAGCCCAACGAACCTGGACACAGGAGATGATTTCGATACCACCCGCCTGACCTTGAAGGCAGCGCAATACCGCCTCTCCCTCTAGCTGGACCTCATCCACACTACTCGTCAAAAGCACGACGTAATCCGAAACAAGGACCGAGTCGAGTGTGTCATACACATTCAAAGAAGGGAGGACGTTGATCTGCAATGAAGTCTTGTATCGAGGTGCTCGGACTAGGTAGTTTCCTGCTTCTCCAATCATCGAAAGAACCTCTTCGAGCTCCGAATCGGGGAGACCGAGGGTTGCGACGAGATTGGTGACGAACCGTTTTGGCGATAGTGACGGTAGGAGAGGTACGATTGTGATGATTCTGGGTACTTGGCCTGATTTATCAGCTCCTAGACTTGAGCCTCAGTGTAGCATGACTCACTACCCCCACTGCTGGTCGAGAAAAACTTGATATCCTCGCCTACATTCCTCCTCTTTAATTCCCGTTTCTGAGCCTGGGCATTGATTCGAGCTTTCTTTGAACTCGACGAAACGTTCTTGGCGGGTTTATGGGAGGCGGACGGGCTAGCAATCTTGCCTGAAGAAGTCAGCTTGATGTTGACTTGACTGTATCGACTAGCTAACCTTTCTGAGCAGCTTTGATTGATCCTTTTGAAGAATGGCGTGATTTGAATCCCTTGTTGTTCTACGCTGTCAGCTGCTGATATCTCCAACATGCGACTAGTCGAGCTTACCTGTTTGAGCGTTGCTCTATGGTGGTGTCCACCCGTCATCCTGGGTGTACTATGTGCTATGTATGTATAGGCAGTGAGTGGTGGTGGTTGATCCAAAAATTCCGCGTCTAACCTACCCCCACATTTACCCCGCAACTCGTCCACGTGGTACCCGAATTGACCTCCACTCACTTTTGTCCATTCCACTCCCTCCTGTTCACTCTGCTCTACCCATCATACACACATATACCATGATGGACCAAGGTTTGTTCACATTCGCAATATTCTGCGTATTTTTCAGGTAAGCTAACCCCTCCAGGAAAGAGCTGATGTCCAGCTTCCTAGCAATCGTATACTGCTTCCTATCAACATGCCTCGGTGTCCAAATAAGACGTAGCGACATTATCGAAGCTTTCACTCCGCCGACCATGGCGTCCGTGCGACAGCGAGATAGGGAACAGAGAGAAAGGTTAGCCCGCCGGACAGAAGGAGCCGGAGAGTACGAGCTTGATGATATGGTATTTAGTGGACCTGGGTATGGGAGGATAGGGAATATGGGAGGTGGGGGGATGGGAGGCGAGGAGCTGGAAATGATGAGAGGGAGGAGGGGAATGATATGAGGATTATCGGCATATGTGAGAAGGATAGACAGATAGAGACAAGTGCACGACAGCCATTGTATGTTATACATAAATTCGCATGACAATCTACATTTCGTGATATACGTAAAAGAAAATCGATCATGCAAGTTGAACCAAGAGAGAAACAATCGACTACGAGACAAAAGTCGCCAAACGCCTAACGATAGGTACTTCGAGCCATGCTGGGACATCTGAAACGTCAGCATCGATCTTGAAGAAGTGCGAAAAATCACTGACAAGTCTCTATACCCGATACTTCACGAGGTGGGGGGATCTGATACGGCCCTACGTCCTCTGATTCAGATGTCAGGAGCAAGTGGTCATTCTTGTCGTCGGGCTTGACTCTTGCAGCGACCGCTTTCAGGATCTCGGGAGCCATGGGCGATTCGTAATCGGCATTGTGATATTGGGAAATGAGTTTCTGGATTTGCGAAGGAGACAAGATCCAGCAGACGTCAAAGAGGATCTCGATATCGGCGAGGTTTCCCTAGAATCATCAGCTTCGACCTCGTGCAGCGGAAGACGGTAGCTTACCTTCTTGAGCTGAAGCAGCTTGGTAGCCTGCATGAGGTGTTCAAGCTGTAGTAGACCTTCAGGCATGTCGTGCGATTTACACCATTCTACAAGTCAGCGCCTTTGTAATCGAACAGCAACATACCCTCAATCCTAGTAATGTTGTACTGGATTTGCATGGCTATACCGTGAGCTCAATCCCATCGTATCCCGACCAAACGTACCTCTCTTCCAGGAACAAAAGTTCCTTCGCATGATCAAGTCGTTGAAAGCGATTTGACCAATCAACTTCAACAACTCAGTCACGACCTGTTGCATGACACTTTCTTCCATGTAGAAACTCTTCAAGCACTTGTAGACCTTGTTGAGCAGATCCAAGACTTCATCCATGGTCGCTGTGGGTTGTTGAACACCTCCCATTCCTTGTAGCATTCTTGAAAACATTCGACCGGAACCATCCGTCGTTACGAACCCGGGTAGGGACTGAGATTCGACCAAGGCGGGGATAATCATTTTCTGAAGCTTCTTCTTGACTTCGACCATCCAGGTGTAGTAGATGTTGTATTCTAGTGAATCGAGATCTTGTCGCACGATGGTCACTAGTTTCGTGTATCGCTCGAAATCGATATCCGACATGCCTGTTCCCTCGTCAAAGCCTGGACCGTACCCCTTGCCAGCATCCGATTCGGCCACAAAGACAAATGACAGGATCTCTTGGACATTTGAAAGCCAGAATATTCCTGGAATGATGATCTCCTCGCCCGTGTATTTCTGTACAGATTAGCATAGTATCGCTCAATCACGCAGTGACACTCACCATGACCTCTGCCTGGACAGCCTGCATGACGTTTGCCAAGAATCGCTCGCTCGAGGGAATCATGCCCAACTTCCACATCTCGTTGGCCACCAGTGTGATCAAGTGAGCAGGGAACAAAACCTCCTTTGCCGTGGGGGGATTATGTAGACTGGCCTGGGGGATGGTAAGATGATGGATCAACGACTGAAGCACATCCTCGTCCAATTCCTTTTCATTCGACAACAACCGCATCATCTCCTCCCTCGGCGAGTCGGCGACGGATGGCAGACCATTCGAATCACGTGGTCGTGGAGGACCGTTTGTTGGGAACATGACTGAAACGGCTCGATTTCCTTGACGTTTACCAGGTACAGTATCGTCCTGTGACAGATTACGCATATGCGGTGGTGCGCCATGTCCGGTCGTACTGTGTCGTCTTGCTCTGCGGCGTGGCGCACCCGCAGGTCGTTCAGGATGAGGCAATCCGCCCTCTAGAGCTCGTAGACCGTTCGGTAATGTTGGCGATGTCGGTTCTCGTGCTTGACCTTTGGTAAGAGCTGCAAGAGCGTTGGATCGACTGATTTGTTCCCTGAGCGAAGTGACTTCTTGTTGTAATCCAGCGATAGTCATGGCGTCCTCGGAATTCCTCGCAGATCCATTATCAATTTGTAATGTCCTCTCTTCCAGATCTTTGTGCGCCTGCTTCAATCCATTCGTCAACCTCTCAATCTCTTCCTCCTGATCCGTGATTCGTTTAGCCGTCTCCTTGATCTTGGCGTCCGTCTCGGCTTTAGCAGCCATAAGCTCATCGAATCGGGATTGGGAAACACTCGATTTGGCCAATTCCGCCTCGACCGATCGCAACTTGGTCTGACCCTCTTCATGTTTACCCTGCCACGAAGCAATCTGCGATTCGAGCGTCTTGACTTGAGATCCAAGTTCTCGACTCTCCGCAGCCCGTTTCTGAAGCGCCTGAGTAAGTTCGACGACCTTGTTTTCGAGATTGAACGAGATTTCTTTGAATTTCGAGGCGGATTTCGCTTCGGCTCGAAGACCTCGGAGTTCCTTGACGGCTTGGACGCGACGCCATTGACATTGGACCACGACGTATTTCCGGATCTCGGCTTGGTACCATCGGCGTACTTTGAGTCCGCGCAACATGCTCTGTAGCTTGACGGCTGACGATATCGTTCGTTCCTCCACCGCACGTCTTCTCGCCTGGTGTCCTCGGATGACTGCTTTGTCAGATCAACTAATGATGATCTGTATACGAGACTTACCCGACTGGATCCTAATGACAGCAGCACGTGTACGAGCATACTCCTTCCTTGCCAACCAACCCCGGGCAACAGTCTGAATCCTCAAAGCAGCTCTCTCCCGCCTCATATCCTCAGCCAATCTCTTGGCCAAAACAACCCTCCACCAACATTGGATCTTGATCGTCTTTGCCCTGAGATCCCTGTACCTGCGCAAATCGATCCAACGCCTGACGTTCTTCTGGACGACAGTGACGAGTTGATTGAGTCGGGCAGTTCGAAGACCTTCGAGAACGGCTAGCATACCCGCTCGGAAGAAGATCTTGGTCAATCCGATTTGATACTTGTCCTCTTCCTTCAATGTCTTTTTGAGGATCGTATTGCACAGTGCCTTGACATCGCTTTCGGCATTCCACTCGGATGAAGAGACTAGCAGGTAGTATCTGAACATTAGTTTATCACTCCTCTCGTCAAGAAGAAACTGACCTCTCGGCAAACTCGGCAAAAGTCCATCGACTGGGATAACCAGCACAACTAATCCTGATCGTTTCAAGGACACCACAAGCCCTCAATTGAGAAAGGACCTGTTGAGAATCGAAGACCCAAGCCTTCTTCTGTTCATTCGGCTTGATACATCGGATATAGTGAACATTGGTATTGTTGATGGTATCCATCAAGCTCGTGAGCGAGTGTTTAAAGATACTACCCAGAGTAGGTTTCTTGGCGGCCGCTCCGACTTTCTTGCCTGGCGCACCGGATTTCGCATCTCCATTGGCCGTCCTGGCGGAAGCTGCTGTAGCGAGGGCCGATTCGAGGACTTCCTTCAAGAAGTCATTCGATGACTCCTGCAGTAATGCAAGGTGCTCATCGGGGACGGTATCCCTGTTCTTTTCAATGAAACCTTCGACATCATAAGTGACATCGTGGGCGTAATGGGCAATCGTGAATGCGTTCTGATTGAATCTGGGTTTCTTAAACACCTCCTTCTGTTCAGGTTTGGTGATGTTTTGATGAAGCTTGTTGGCGAATGAAGCATCGGCTCCGGCAGGTAGACGAGACTCTTCATCCAGCAGAGTCAAAATACCCATCTTGCCCTCGATGACATCGATACACATTTGATTATCTGCGAAATCGATGAATGTCCAGTTGATCTCCTCTCTGACGTATTCCTCTTGTTCGAGCTACAGAGTCAGTAAAGTCTATAGAAGACGGCAGGTCAGGACATACCTTGAAGACGTGAGCGTTGAACTCTTGTTGCAGCTTCTCATTGGCCCAATTGATACAGAATTGCTCAAACGAATTCTTTTTGAAATGCTCGAAACCGTACTAGACCGTGAGCCAATGTCAGTCAAGACACGATGACATACGATATCGAGAACACCGATAAATTTGGTAGCCTTCTCTGCGCCGGCTCCACCCTCTCCACACAGACTCTCGTTGACGACTCCGACGAGCCACTGCGAGGTTAGCACAACATTGGGTCTTGAGAAGTCGAACTTACATCAAATAGACAAGAATAGACAAACTTGGCAACCGAGTCCCGGACAACCAAAGCCTGAGCAGACGATAATGGCTTGACGACCTTTTCTTTCCCAATAACCATCTGCCTCTTTGTCGTCCATTTCTTGAAATCCGCCGCTGGCAATCCAAGCAGACTGGTAGCAGTAGCGAGGGCCGGATCATCATCTGCCAAGATCGCATCTTCCCTGATCTGAGTGATGTTGACATTCCCAAGATGTAGTAAAGCAGCGAGGAGCCGGAAGATGTGCCATTGCCTCTCTACTGCGATTCCGACTGTACTAAGGGCAGTTTGGGTATCTCGGAACTCCTTGGCGTCGTCTACTCCTGGGATGGAGCTTGATTGGGCTCCACCTCCTGCCAAGTAGGCGAATTGCTGAGTATCGGTGGGGAGTGATAGATCTTTACGTTCCTTTGATGGCGCACCAGCGAGGAGTTGATAGAAAATGTGGTAGTTTCGCTCTGATTCCGGTTGGTAGACCAGACGAGATCGTTCAAGGAGGTATGACCTTATTCTAGCTCCGACAATCTCGTGCGTATTGTCGAACAAGACCTATTTTCGTTAGCACTTGAGCCTTACCCTAGTGGAAAGACTTGCCTCGATGTATTTACCGAAACGAGAACTGTTGTCGTTCCTTGTCGTTTTCGCATTTCCAAAAGCCTCCATGATTGGATTACTGGCCAAGATCTGCCTCTCTGTCTCGCTAAGGTTTTCCGACTCGCCATTGTTCTCTCCGCCTGTGCGACGACGAGAGACCGACGCGGGCCGTGAAGGGTCCTCCACAGAGGCGAAATATCGCAAGATGAATTTGGCAGATACCGTCTTTCCTGCTCCACTACCCTTGTCAGCGTGAATTATGGGGAGAAATGGTAGACTTACCTCTCACCAGAGACGACGATGGTTTGATCACCTGCTCCTGTAGGATCTATTCCTCCGCCTCCTTTGCCCCGACGCATACAGTCTAGTGATTCTTCTGCGATAGCGAATAGATGAGGTGCTTGATCTCCCTTCTTGCGCCCAGAGTAAGTTTGAATGTATTCGGGTCCGTCTACTGATCAGCTCTGGCCTAATAACTGGAGAACTGCAGCTTACATATCGAGAGAGGACTGAAAGGGTTTACCGCGACCTGGTCGTTAGGAGGATTCCCGGTAAGAAAGGGGCGGACTTACCAATACTATACCAGAGTAGGTGTACGGGGCATGCATCTCGTATCGTGTCTTGATAGCATGGAGAACTGAGGGTTAATACCGCTTCTCCAAATCCAAGTAGATGACTCACCACTAGGCTCGTTCAAGTTACTCAGACTAGCCAAATCCTCTGCACTCTCCAACAATGGCGGATTCCTAAGAGGCGGTAAAGCATCCTGCCCAGCAGGTGGACTAGACCCCTGTACTCCATTGACCCCACCTCCTCCCTCGGCACTCATCAGAGCCGACAATGGGAACTTTAAAGTCTTTGTATCGCCAGCATCTGCGTTCGAGGTATTCTCATCGAATGTTATTGTTAATTCGACTTGACTTGTGCTGGATTCGTCGGTGGGTGGGATGAGGGAAGTGACTGTTGCTGGGACCCATGCGAGGGTTGGATCGGGGTACCATACCTGTGTACCTTTCGCATATGCCGATGCCATTGCTAGTGTATCGATTGGGTGTATTGGTATGGGAAAGGAATAGGTGTTGATGGAGGTATATTAGGACAATGGGACCTGAAGGGCCGTGCGTTTTCGGTGTCCTGACAGTGTTGTGATTCCAATTGAGTATGAACGAAGACTCGACCAAGCCAGTGGTCCTTTTGCTAACGATGATATGCTATGAAATATGCTAAGTGATCCAAGGGGCTGTCGATGATGGGATGGATGTATATGGATTTAGAGTGTGTTCCCCTCTATTCTCTCTGCTCTCTTTACGCGACCCAAAGACGCGTTTATCTGCATGCCTAAGTTTCATTTCCACCGAGGAACCCGCGCCTACATTACGTCATTGCGATAACCGTCAAGCCGACGATCAATGCGCACCTTGCATCATCCAACCAGCCAGCTCACTATCCGTACGACCTACTCAGAGCATATGGCACCTCTTCAGTTCCAACCATTAGCATCCCAGCCAACACCCACATTCTGGTCAGCTCTCAACACGCTAAAGCTAGACAAATTGAAACTTGATGATGCCCAACAACCAATCTCGGGATGGGTGGAGGACGGTAGGGAAGTGATTGATAAAGAGGGTGGCGATAGGCGGGTGGGAGTGGATGGTAGTTTGGGCGTAGGCGGAAGTTCGTTCGGAGAAGGTACTGAGAGGTACGTGCTGGGTCCTATCTCATCTGCAACATGCTCACGAACCTGATCGTCAGAGCTCCGAGTGGAAGTATACCTGTCCATGGGATATTCAAGAACTTCAATACTATCGAAGAGTTCAGAGCTACAGATCCAAAGAAGGAGCTCTTCAATCAGCTGACTGACTCAGTAAGCCTACACGCAGCTAATACATGGCTAATGAGGTAGATACTGCGATCGTTCGAGACCGACTCGCCGAATCTCAACCCCTTCCTGCTGGTCACTTTTGCAGACTTGAAGAAATATGTCTACCATTACTGGTTCGCGTTTCCCGCTTTGGTCTCAAAACCAGGCTGGGAACTCGAAGGTGACGGCATGACGGGTGTTCCCATAGATGTGTGTCAAATTTACGAAAGATGGGAAGTAGCTGACTGATAGGAAGTGGAGGAGATGAGGCGGTTGGAAATTGAGACCGGTACATCCCATATTGGATATCTGGTCAAGGGTGTGGCTGGCCAGAGGCAGGTCGCACCGCTACATCAAGCAAAGAGCTTCTTTGCAGACGTTCCTGAAGACCAGGTGAGCTTAGGCATGTAGACAGAGCTGACGGTGTAGCGAGCCGTCGCGTTTCACGATTCATCATCACTCCCCAATAACCCCGGATGGGCCTTACGGAATATCCTATACTATCTCAACTCAGTTCATGGCATCTCGACCATCAATGTCATCTGCCTACGAGCAGGCGACGCTAGCCGGCAAGGACGAGTATCTGTACCTTCCGGTCAGACCAGTCAAGAACGACCAGCGTCAGTAGGGTGGGAGAGAAACAAGATTGGCAAGCTTGGTAGTCGCATGGCCGATCTTGGCCCCATGATGGATCCCACTAGGTGAGTACCGTATCAACAGTCTTGAAACTGATTTCAGACTGGCAGATCAGGCGGTGGACCTGAACCTCAAGTTGATGCGATGGCGGATCATGCCAGCACTAGATCTGGAAAAGATCTCGAGCACGAAATGCCTTCTTCTTGGCGCTGGTACACTTGGATGTTATGTCTCGCGAGCGTTAATGGTGAGCTTCTAACCGGTCAGTATATCGCTGACATCAGGGATGGGGTATACGAAACATCACCTTTGTCGATTCTGCACGGGTATCATATTCGAATCCAGTCCGACAACCTTTATTTGATTTCGAAGATTGTCTGGATGGTGGGAAACCGAAAGCCCAATGCGCCGCCGACAAGCTGAAAAAGATCTTCCCGGGAGTCGTAGGTTCACCTCATCCAGACTGACCGTTTGCTGATTAGGAGAACGCCGCGGCTCACTCATTCACCATCCCCATGCCTGGACATCCTATCGCCTCATCGGCCGAATCATCCACCGCAGCCGACGTCGCCATGCTTGAACAGCTGATACAGGAGCACGATGCCATTTTCCTCCTCATGGACTCACGAGAATCGAGGTGGTTACCGACGGTTATTGGCGCTGCCACCGGCAAGATCATCATGAATGCCGCCCTTGGCTTTGATAGCTATCTTGTCATGAGACATGGTGGACCGCCTGGAAGGGAGAAGAGATTGGGATGCTACTATTGCAATGATGTGGTCGCACCTATGGATGTGAGTAACAGTCTGAGAAAGCCATGCTGACTGTATAGTCGCTTACGGATCGCACACTGGATCAGATGTGTACAGTGACCCGGCCTGGAATTGCTCCTATAGCCGCGGCTAGTGCTGT
>Ga0308160_10005297_pt1 | contig 13511 bp, 12 predicted proteins | sample PhyFR1_FD_201036 | JGI IMG/M metagenome (GOLD analysis project Ga0308160, IMG submission 201036) | Phyllosphere microbial communities from UC Gill Tract Community Farm, Albany, California, United States - DLSLF.R1 | ecosystem: Host-associated > Plants > Phyllosphere > Unclassified | place: USA... | reverse complement strand
GGGCCCAACCCGGACCCCATCGTCTTCGGGATCTTCGCCTGCTTCGAGACCCTCATCGCCGCCGTGTACACGGGCATCGGCGAACGCGCCCTCCGACTCGCGGTCGAGACCGCCCACCGGAAGACGTCGAAGAAGGCCGGAGGTGCGAGCTACGCGGCGGACCCCGACATCCGCCGTCGGATAGCCTCGGCCGCCATCGCGTACGACGGCATGCTGCCACAGCTCGCCGGCATCGCCCGGGACCTCGACGACGGGGTCGACCATGGCGCGCTCTGGTTCCCGAAACTCGTCGGGCTCAAGGTCCGCGCGACGGAGACCGCCCGCGAGGTCGTCGATCAGGCGATCCGGGTCGCCGGCGGCGGCAGCTACTTCGCCGCGAGCGAATTGGGCCGGCTGTACCGCGACGTCCTCGCCGGGATGTTCCATCCCTCCGACGACGAGTCCGCCCACGCCACGGTCGCGAACGCCTGGCTCGGGCCCGCGTGACGGCTCTGCTCGGGCCCGCGTGACGGCTCGGGCCGGCCTGACGGCCCGGCTCAGCCGCGGTTGTTGCTGAGCTCGAAGATCCGCAGGAGCTCGCCGACCGCGGCGTCCTTGCTGTCCCCGCCCTCCTCGAACATCTGCGTGACGTGCGTCAGCAGGTGGTTCTCGACGAGCAGCTTGTTGAGGGACCCCAGCGACTTCTGGATGGCGAGCGACTGCGTGATGATGTCCATGCAGTAGTCCTCGTTCTCGATCATCTTCTCGAGGCCACGCATCTGGCCCTCGAGGATCTTCGTCCGGTGCAGGGCCCGCTTCTTGATGTCTTCGATCACCGGCTCAGGGTACCACCAGGGGGTACGGTGTCCTCCTGCTCCATCGGACCGGAGGACACGGGCGACGAGCCTAGGATGGGCGGATGACGAGCTCCCCCACACTCGAACTCACCGCTGCCGACGCGGACCGCGCGCGAGCCCTGCGCTCGATGAAGCGCCTGGCCACCGGACTGCTCCTCGTCATGGCGGTCATCTTCGCCGTCGCGTTCGCACTCGAGGGACGCTACCCGTGGTTGGCGTACGTCAGGGCCGCTGCGGAAGGCGGCATGGTCGGGGCGCTCGCGGACTGGTTCGCCGTCACCGCCCTCTTCCGGCACCCGCTCGGCATCCCGATCCCCCACACGGCGATCATCCCGAAGCGCAAGGACGAGATCGGCGTCAGCCTCGGCGAGTTCGTGGAGACCAACTTCCTCTCCGAGGAGGTCGTGCGGCAGAAGCTCGCGTCCGTCTCCGTCTCGGAGAAGCTCGGCGGATGGTTGTCCGAGCCCGCGAACGCCGAGCGGGTCACCGCCGAGGGGTCCATCGCGGTGCGGGGTCTGCTGGAGACGCTGTCCGACGACGACGTCCGCGAAGTCATCGAGGCGTTGGCGTCCAAACACCTCATCGACCCGCAGTGGGCCCCGAACATCGGCCGTTGGGTCGAGCACATCGTCGGCGTCGGCGCGCACCACGACGCGGTCGACCTCCTCCTCGACCGCACGGGTGAATGGCTGAGCACGAATCCGAAGGCGTTCGAACGCCTGGTCTCGAGCCGTCTGCCGACCTGGGTGCCGTCCTTCGTCGACAGGCTGGTGGACGACAAGCTCTACCGGGAGGCCGTGTCCTTCGTCCAGGCCGTCCGCGCGGACCCCGACCACCAGCTCCGTCATGCCCTCGACGGCTACCTCGGCGAGCTCGCGGAGCAACTGCAGCACGACGACGCGACCATCACCCGCTTCGAGAACGCCAAGCACGAGGTCATCGACAGTCCTCGTGTCCGGGAGGTCGCCGGTAAGACCTGGGCGGCCGCGAAGAGCGCGTTCCTCGAGGCACTCGACGCCCCCGACAGCGACCTCCGCGTGCGGATCGCCGGCACCATCGCGGACTTCGGCCGGCGACTGTCGACCGACCGGGCGTTCTCCACCCGCGTCGACACCCGCGTCGCGGACGCCCTGTCCTACGTCGTCACCCGCTACCGGCACGACATCGCGAGCATCATCACCGAGACCGTCGAGCGTTGGGACGCCCGGGAGACGACCCAGAAGATCGAGCTGCTCGTGGGACGCGACCTGCAGTTCATCCGCTTGAACGGCACCATCGTCGGCGCGCTCGCCGGCCTCGCGATCTTCACGGTCGCGCAGGCGGTCCTCCGCGCGTTCTGACGACGGGACCGGTCAGCGCTTCGGCAGCAGCTCCACGGAGATGAGGTTCACGACGTCGTTCGCGAGCAGGTCGAGCGACGCCTGATCGCGGCAGGTGAAGGTGAAGACGACGAGGATCCCCATCTTCGTGAGCGACCGGACGCCCCAGTACGTGCGCTCCCCCGAGGGCTGGGTCCACGACAGGACCCGGAACTCGATGAGGCCACCACCGCTGTTGTAGTTCAGTTGTTCCGTCGTGCCGTCCGCTTTGACGTAGTCGGCCCCGACGTACTTCGCCATGTAGGCGTCGCTCGACTTCTCGTCGTCTCCGACCGCGATCTCGTCAGGCGTCAGCGCGATGTTGCCGAGTCCGACGTCGCAGGAGGTCGCCGCGTTCCGGTAGATCTCGACGCCGTTCCGGTCCGGACCGATCGCCGCCCAGGACGAGTCCAGGTCGTTCGTCAGGTAGGCCGTCCATTCGGTGGGAACGTCCTGCCCGGCCGCGAAGTCGAGGTCGGGCGGGATGGAGACGTAGGTCTTCGTCGGCTCCGGCGTCGAGTCCGTCTCCGTGGGCGTCGGAGAAGCTGTCTTCGTCGGGGTGGCCGAGCGGGTGGGGCTCGGGTCCGCGACCGGTGCGCCCCCCTGCGTGAGCACGAGGGCGACGACGGTGATGATCGCCGCCAACACGAGCGGGACACCGACGGCCAGGGCGATGATGAGCCCCGTCCGCTTGCGCTTCGGGGCACCGGGAGGCGGCGGTTGCTGGCCGTACCCGGGAGGGCCTTGCGGTGGCTGCTGCTGGTACGGGTTCTGCTGCGGCTGATACGGCTGCTGCGGCTGGTATGGCTGTCCGCCGGAGGGGTTCCGCTGCCCGCCATACGGGTTCTGCTGGTACGGGTTCTGCTGCTGCGGTCCCTGTCCGTACGGCGGCTGCTGCTGTCCGTGCGGGTTCTGCTGCTGCGGTCCCTGTCCATACGGCGCCTGCTGCTGCTGCTGTCCGTACGGGTTCTGCTGCTGCGGTCCCTGTCCATACGGCGCCTGCGGCTGCTGGCCGGTGGGGTGCTGCGGCTGCTGACCCGTCGGCCATTGCGGCGGGCGGGCGTCAGGCTGCTGCGGGTCGGGAGGCGGTGCATCGGTCACGGGAGTGGCCTTTCGACGGAACGGCGGGCGGAGCGGGTGAACTGCCCGGCCGCACGCCTGCAGTTCGATGCCGTCAGCCTATCTGCGACGGACCGGCGCCGGTGGGCACATCCTGCACCAGAATGGTGACGTGTCCACCGCCCCCACCACACCCCGCACCCGCAGCGAGCGCCTCGACGCGCTCCCGTTCACCAAGGCACACGGGCGACTGCTCGTCGGTTCCGGCGTCGGCTGGGCCCTCGACGCCATGGACGTGGGACTCGTGTCCTTCGTGCTCGCCCAGCTCGCCGTGCAGTGGCAGCTCGGGAACACGGAGCTCTCCTGGATCGCCTCAGCCGGGTTCCTCGGCATGGCCATCGGTGCGACGCTCGGGGGCTTGCTCGCCGACCGCGTCGGACGGCGCCACGTCTTCGCGATCACCCTGCTCGTGTTCGGCATCGCGACTGGCGCGTCGGCCCTCGCCTGGGGACTCGGCGTGCTCATCGTGCTGCGATTCGTCGTCGGCCTCGGACTCGGCGCCGAGCTGCCCGTCGCCTCGACCCTCATGAGTGAGTTCGCCCCGCCACGGATCCGCGGGCGGATCATCGTGTTCCTGGAGGCGTTCTGGGCGATCGGGTGGATCGCCGCCGCCCTCATCGGCTATCTGGTCGTGCCGACGAGCGACGACGGGTGGCGCTGGGCGCTCGCCATCGGCGCGTTGCCCGCGGTCTACGCGGCCATCGTGCGGACGCGACTGCCGGAGTCGGTGCGCTTCCTCGAGTCGCGTGGGCGCCACCGCGAGGCGGAAACCGTCGTCCGCGAGTTCGAGGCCTCGGCCGACGTCGCCCACCCGGAGCCAGCCGTCGACACCACCACCGACACCCCCGTGAGCGCCGGTCTCTCCGCCGGCGAGCGCCTCCGTGGGCTGTGGGTGCCCACGCACCGCCGCGACACCGGTTCGCTCTGGATCGTGTGGTTCTGCGTCAACTTCTCCTACTACGGTGCGTTCATCTGGATCCCGACGATCCTCGTCGCCTCCGGGTTCTCCCTCGTCCGGTCCTTCGGTTTCACCCTGATCATCACCCTCGCCCAGATCCCGGGCTACGCCGTCTCGGCATGGTTGATCGAGGCCTGGGGCCGGAAGCAGACCCTCGCGACCTTCCTGGCGGGCTCCGCGGTGTCGGCGGTCCTGTTCGGCACGGCGACGACCGAACCGACGATCATCGTGTTCGGCATGTGCTTGTCCTTCTGCAACCTCGGAGCCTGGGGCGCCCTGTACGCGACGACCCCGGAACTGTATCCGACAGCGCTCCGTGCGACGGGGGCGGGATGGGCCGCCGGCATCGGCCGCATCGCCTCGATCATCGCCCCGCTGTCGGTTCCGGTGCTCCTCCTCGCAGGACAGGCCCTGCTCTTCTCCGTGTTCGCCGCCTTCTTCGTCGTCGCCGCTGTCGCCGCACTGTTCCTCTCGGACATGCGCGGCCGCTCCCTCGACTGAGCCGCGTCCCACCGCCCGACCCGCACCGCCAGTCGGCCCGGTCGGTCGGCGTCGATGCGACAGAATGGGGCCGTGACCGAATCCACCAGCGCCGTGTCCCCGTCCGCCTCCGTCGACCGACGTCCGATCTCGGGACGTCGTGTCGATCTCGAGCACGGTGCGTACACCGCGTCGATCGCCTCGGTCGGTGCCTCACTGCGGTTCCTGCGACACGACGGCCGGGACCTCGTCGTCCCGTTCGACGCCGAGGAGGTCCGTCCGGCGTTCCGCGGCGCCATGCTCGCCCCGTGGCCCAACCGCGTCGTCGACGGCCGGTACACCTTCGCGGGCGTCGACCACCAGCTCGCACTGACGGAACCCGCTCGCGGTCATGCCCTCCACGGGCTCGCCGCCTGGTCGGAGTGGGACCTCGTGTCGTCGAGCGCGGCGTCGGCGGCGTTCCGCGTGGTCATCGAGGCGCAGGAGGGCTATCCGTTCCGTGTCCAGGTCACCGCGACCTACACGCTCGACGACGACGGACTCCGCACCGACGTCGAGGCGCTGAACCTCGGTGACGTCGACGCGCCCTACGGCACGGGGCCGCACCCGTACCTCGTCGCGGGTGAGGGCCGCGTCGACGACTGGACGCTGGAGCTGCCCGCTGCCGAGGTGCTCACCGTCACGCCGGACCGGCTCATCCCGGTCTCGCTCGAGCCGGTCGACACGGAGGCGACGGAGCACTTCGACTTCCGGTCACCCCGGGCCATCGGCGACACCTTCGTCGACCACGCGTACACGGCGCTCGATCGCGACGTCGACGGCCGGGTCACGGTGCGCGTGACGACGCCATCCGGCAGCGGCGTCGCCATGCACTGGGGTGACGGTCTGCCCTGGGTCCAGGTGCACACGGCCGATCAGCCCGTCGCGGAGCTGAACCGACTGGGGCTCGCCGTCGAACCGATGACCTGCCCCCCCGACGCCTTCTCGACCGGGACCGACCTCGTCGTCCTGGCTCCCAATACACCACACCGGGTGTCCTGGACCATCGCAGCACTCTGACAGTCGTCGGGGCTAGGCTGGCGACATGTCACAGACTCTTGCGAAACTCACCGGCGGCCCGCTCGACAGCGAGATCATCCCGCTCGAAGACGGTCAGGACGGCGAGCTCGTCCTGCCCTACGGCGAAGGCCAGCTCATCTACCGTCCGGTCGGCGAAGCGACGAACACCGGCGACCACGATGGCCCGACGACGACCGACTACGAGTACGTCGAGTCGACGGAGGACATCTCCCCGACGAACCGCAACGGCAACGGCGACGACGACTCGATCGGCTGAACCGAGCCACACCGTTCCACCTGAACGCCGGTAGCTGAGCCTCAGCTGCCGGCGTTCGGCGTTCACTCGCCCTGGTCGTCGACTGTCACCGTGAAGGTCTGGACCCGGAGCGGAAGCACGGGTGTCATCCGGACCTCCAAGCGGAGGCGCCCCTCGGTCCCCTCGACGAACCAGACCAGGTGGTCCGGCGAATCGCAGATCGGCGTCGCGCGCCCCGAAGCCACCTCGGCGATACCACCGACGGCGGTGACAGCGGCGTCGACCGCCTCGCGTCGCTCGTCCAGTGGCCGGTCGAGGGCGACGTTCTCGGCGAACAGCGACGCGGCGACGCGGTCGTCCCAGTGCGACAGCAGCCCGGTCGCGGTCATCGACGCCACGAGGGTCTCCGGCCAGGGGCGGATCGCCGGTTCCGGCAGCTCACCGGTGGCCTGGGCGCCGGCGATCGCCAGCCGCAGGGCCTGTTCGGCGGGCTTCGCCACAGCCGCGTAACCGGCGTTCTCGAAGGCGACGACGCCGAACCCGGATGTCGGGTGCCACCGCATGTGGGCGCTGTAACCGGGGTAGCCGCCCGAGTGCGAGACGAGCGTCCCGAGGTCGGCGTCCTCCTCGACGAAGAGGCCGAAGCCGTAGCCGAGCGCGAGTCTCGGCGGCACGCCGTCGAGGGTGGGCCGCGACGGAGCCAGCCGGTGCAGCTGCTGCATCTCGCGGCGGCTGGCGCTCGACAGTGGTCCGGTCTCGTCCCCGGTCCAGGCGCCGTCGAGCCAGCGCACCCATCCGATCAGGGTGGAGGCCGAGGCGAAGAGCCCGCCGATCGAGGAGAAGACCCCGGGGCCGGAGAACGGGACCTCGACGAATCGGCCGTCTTCATCGACGGCCCGTTCGCGGCGGACACGATGACCGGTCGCCGTGACCGCCCCGTCGCCCTCGGGTCGCTCGAACACGGCGCCGAGCCCGAGCGGCTCCAGCAGGAGCGAGGTCACCGCGTCGATGTAGGAGCCACAGGTCACACGCTCGATGACCTGCCCGAGCAGCGCGTAGCCGAGGTTCGAGTAGGAGAACGCCGTCCCGGGTGTCGTGACGCATCGGACGCCGCGCACGAGCAGCCGCCGGAACTCGTCCACGCTGATCGACTCCTGGCGGTCACCCCACGGATCGTCCGTTCCGAGCCCACCCGACATCGTCAGAAGCATCCGCACGGTCGGCCGGACGGCGATGCCGTCAGGGAGCACCGGCGCGAACTCCGGCACGAACCCGTCCACTGGCGCGTCCAGGTCGAGGCGACCGGCGTCGCGGAGGATGAGGAGCACGGCCGCGGTGAAGCTCTTCGTGCAGGAGGCGATGCGGAACAGCGTGTCGGCGTCGGGCACCGGACCGCCCACGGTGACCCCGCCGAACCCCTGCTCGAACCGGACCCGCTCGCGGTCGAACACGGCGACGTACGATCCCGGGGCGACGCCGGAGGTGATCCGGTCCTGGAAGACCCGCGTGATGTCCGTCTCGGTGCTGTCCTCGACCAGGTGCATGCCGCCTCCTCCTCGACGGCCCTCGGCAGCCGTCCGCGATCTCGTCGCGCTTCGAGCGTACGACCATTCCGCGCCACCGGGCGCCATCGCACGGGGTGCCGGGCGTAGGGTGCTCCTCCGCCAGGACGAAGTCAAGGGGCACCGATCAGCGACGTCCGATGCCCGCCGCGGGAGTAGCGTCATCTCCCGGATCGACCGTCGACGGGACGGCCGTGGAAGGAGTCATTCCATGTCGAACACGTCGACCTCCGGGCAGCCTGCCCCGGTCCGGAGCCTCGTCCCCGCCAGGATGGACCGATTGCCGTGGACCCGGTTCCACTGGATGATCGTCGTCGGTCTCGGCTTCTCGTGGGTGCTGGACGGCCTCGAGATCCAGATCGTCGCCTCCGCCGGGTTCCAGAAGTCGCTGGGGCTGTCGGCGGCGGAGGTCGGCCTCCTCGGGACGATCTACCTCCTCGGCCAGGTGACGGGCGCTCTCGTCTTCGGCCGCATGGCGGACCGCCTCGGCCGCAAGAAGCTCTTCATCCTGACCCTCGCGATCTACCTCGTCGCGAGCGGCATCGCCGGCCTGTCCCCCACGTTCTGGTTCCTCGCCATCTTCCGGTTCTTCGCCGGCATGGGCATCGGCGGCGAGTACGCGGCGATCAACTCGGCCATCGACGAGCTCATCCCGTCGAAGTACCGCGGGCACGTCGACATCGCCATCAACGGCACCTACTGGGGTGGCGCCGCCCTCGGATCGGCGGCGAACCTGTTCCTGCTGAACACCGACTACTTCGCCGAGGACGTCGGCTGGCGCATCGGGTTCTTCATCGGGCCGGTCCTCGGTCTCGCCATCATCTTCCTGCGCCGCCACATCCCCGAGAGTCCGCGGTGGCTCATGACGCACGGTCGGGAACAGGAGGCGGAGGCCACGGTCGACGACATCGAGGCCACCGTCCGCAAGCAGGGCGGGACGATCGACCCGGTCGACGAGTCGAAGGCGCTCACGGTCCAGGCCCAGGGCCACATCCCGATCCGGACCATCTTCGGCGTCCTCTTCTCGAAGTACCCGAAGCGCACCTTCGTCGGCCTCGCGATGATGATCACCCAGTCATTCCTGTACAACGCGATCTTCTTCACCTACGCGCTCGTGCTGCAGAACTTCTACGGCACGAGCCCCTCGTCGACGCAGTACTACTTCTTCCCCTTCGCAATCGGCAACCTGCTCGGCCCACTCCTCCTCGGCAGGCTGTTCGACACCTGGGGTCGTCGCCAGATGATCTTCCTCACCTACGGGGTCTCCGGGGCGGTGCTGGCCGTGTCGGCGGTGCTCTTCAACGCCGGTGCGCTCGACGCGACGACCCAGACGATCTTCTGGTGCGTCTCGTTCTTCTTCGCCTCCGCCGGTGCGTCAAGCGCCTACCTGACCGTGAGCGAGATCTTCCCGCTCGAGCTCCGCAGCCAGGTGATCGGCTACTTCTTCGCGATCGGACAGATCGCGGGTTCGGTCGCGCCTCTGCTCTACGGGATCCTGATCGGTGACGGCACCGACCGCGGGCCGCTCACCGTGGGCTACTTCGTGGGTGCCGGCGTGATGGTCCTCGGCGGGTTGATCGCCCTCATCTTCGGCGTCGACGCCGCGCGGAAGTCCCTCGAGGACATCACGGAACCCCTGTCGATCGTGCGCGAGGGGAAGGGCTCGGGAAGCTGATCCCGGTCCGCGCTCAGTCCTCGTCGGAGACGTAGACCCCGAGCGTCTCGGCGAGGCGCTCCCGCTCCACCGCCCGACGGCCGGCGCCTTTGGCGCTGGCCGTCGTGAGCGTGGCGAGGATGTGCAGGGTGAGCGCGATCCCGATCGAGGAACTCGGGTGGCCCTCCTCGGCACGGCCGAGCACGATCGTCTCGTCGGCGTACGGGGTCAGCGGGGCGTCCGGCGCATCGGTGATGAGCACGAGGCTGCCTCCCGCTTCCGCGAACGGGACGACGGAGTCGATCGTGTACTTCCGGTACCGCTGCAGCGACACGGCGATCATGACGTCGCTCGTGCGCACGTCGCTCAGGACGTCGAGCGGCCGCACGATGGTGCCGTCGATGAGCGTGACGTTCGCGAGGCCGTAGCTGAGGTCCGCGGCGAGGAGGGACGCGTAGGTGAACGACTTCGACGCCCCGATGAGGAAGCGTCGCCGGGCGGAGACGATGAGGGCCGCTGCGCGTTCGAGGGCGCCGTCCGCCTTGGCCGAGGCGAGAGACTCCTCGAACTGCTTGCGTTCCTGCTCGAGGAGTCGGTGCTTCAGGACGGACGCGGAGCGTCGTTCGAGGCGCTGCTCCGGGCGTTCGCCGGGGACGGCGGTGTCCTCATCGGTGAGGAAGAGGGTGTCGTCGTTCACGCGCGGTCTCCTTCGCATGCCGTCGCCGGGGTTCGGGCCGGCGCCGTCCGTTCGTGTCGGCAGCAACACCGACGGCCCGCCGGCAGGTCACCCGGCGAGGTTCCCTTGATGGTAGCGACGGGAAGCGCATACAGGATCGCCGGAACGACAACGATTCGGTGCACACGCGTCCAGTCGTGCGACGGTCAGCGTTCGGGCTCGTCGTCCAGGTCGGGCAGGGTGATCGAGGACGTGAAGAGGCTCGCGCGCTGTTCGGCCTCGGCGCTGCCGCTGAACAGCCCGACGGGCTCGGTGACCGGCCCGCCGCGCTTCGGCACCGGACGAGGCTCCTGCTCGACCATCTGCACGCGGTTGCGCGGGATCGCCGACGGGTTCTGCGCGAGGATCCACTCGACCATCTGCTCGCGCACGAGGCACCGGAGGTCGAAGAGGGTCGGTGCGTCCACCGCGGTGACGAGGATGCGGATGCGCACGTAGCCGCCGACGGCGTCCGTGACCTGCAGGACCTGCGCCCGGCCGTCCCAGAGGTCGGTGCGGTCGAGGATGCGCTCCAGCTCGGTCCGCATGACCGCGGGACTCACCCACCAGTCGAGGTCGAACTCGACCGACCCGAGCAGCTCGCTCGTGTTCCGCGTCCAGTTCTGGAAGGGCGTGGAGGTGAAGTAGGTGGACGGGAGCACCATACGGCGATCGTCCCAGATGCCGACGACGACGTAGGTGAGGGTGATCTCCTCGATCCGGCCCCACTCCCCCTCGACGATGACGACGTCGTCGACCCGGATCGCATCGCTGAAGGCGAGCTGGATCCCGGCGAACACGTTCCCGAGGACGGACTGCGCCGCGAGGCCGGCGACGATGCTCACGACACCGGCGGAGGCCAGCACGCTCGCCCCGACGCCCTGGACGCCGGGGAACGTCAGGAGGATCGACGCGACACCGACGATGACGACGACCGCGATCGCCAGACGACGGACGAGCGCGAGCTGCGTCTGCATGCGGCGGGCGACCTTGTTGTTCGGGACGTCGATGCGGTACCGGGCCTGGCCGAGCCCGATGACGAAGGCGAGCAGCGCGGCGACCAGCCACGTCGCTGCGGCGATGACGGCGATCCGGAAGGTCTGGTCGATGAACCCACGGGCGGTCTCATCGGGAAGCGTCGCCGCCACCGCCGGCCACACGGCGACCAGGATCACGAGGGCCCGGAAGGGGTGCCTGGCACTCCCGGCGAGCGCACCCGGCCAGTCGCTCCGCCGCGCCGCCATCCGGAAGGAGACCGACACGATCACGATGACGACGAGCGCTGCGATCAGCGCTATCCCGGCTGCTGCGGCGACACCCCACCAGCTCTGCCAAACGAACATCCATGCCTCCTCGAGCCGGTCGTGCACTGTGTGTTCCTCCGCCGACCGATACCGTACGGCGCAAGCGTCCAGCGTAGGGGCGGGTGCATGCCGCGCTCGACCGCTTGCGCGGCCTGCCACGAACCTCTCAGGCCGAGTTCACGTGGCTGGCGCGTCCCACGTGAACCGAGCGAACCTCCCCGTTCACCGAGGTGGCACGGCCCGGGCTGCCCTTCGACAGGCTCAGGGACCGACACATGGCGGGCGAACCTCTTCCGGGTCACTGAGCCCGTCGAAGGGCGGCACAGCTCCGGGACCGCAGCGGTGCGGACAGACGTTTCCCGGTCACTGAGCTTGTCGAAGTGCCCACGAGGATGCCTCGTCGTTCCGGGTAGGCCTCTTCCGGTCACTGAGCTTGTCGAAGTGCCCACGAGGAACCCTTCGACAGGCTCAGGGACCGGCGGGGATCAGAACGGTGCGGGGTCCGGTTCGGTCCGGTGATGCTTCCCGTCGGGTGTCGTCCACTCGAGCGCGCCGCCTGGTCCGTGGTCGAGGTTCCATCCGGGGAGGTGCTTCATGCGGTGGTGATGTCGACACAGGCAAGCGAGGTTGCCGACGTCTGTTGTGCCGCCGTCGTCCCAGGCGACGGAATGGTCGAGGTCACAGGCCCGGGCGCGCCTGCCGCAGCCCGGTGCGCGACAGGTGCCGTCCCGCAAGCGCACCGCGCGCTGCAGATCAGCCGGAACGCGGTACTGGTTGCGACCGACGGAGAGGATCGCACCGGTTTCGGCCTGGACCAGGATCCGAGTGAAGCTCGGCGCGTTCACCGCGATACGTGCCGCAGTCTCAGGATCGATCGGCCCGTAGCCGTCGAGGGTGGCCGGGGCGTCGCTGCCGCCGGCCATGCTGAGCGCTGGGACCGTGATCTGCACGGTCGGCTTAATGTGTTCCTGGACCTCGATCGGATGCGGAAGGACCGGGCTCGACATCACGTCGTCCGGGGTCACCCCGGTGAGGGCGAGCGCCGCCAGGGCATCCGCCTGGAGCTGCGCGCAGGTGCGTGTGTCACCCGCCTTGCGCGACTCTGCGGCCGCTGCGTCGACCCGCTCGGCGATGCCCAGCGCGATGGGTGCCGTGGTGAACAGGTGCACCCAGGCCATGCCGTCGGCCGCGGGCTCGACCTCCACCCGGCGGTCCGCTTCGGAACGCTTCGAGCGGGACGTGATCGACTCCGGATGCAGGCGCTCGCGAAGGACACGAGCTCGCCTGCGTAGCTCCGCATCGGTGGCCTGCTCTGCGACCGGGAGCACCGTGGCGAGGAACACGGCCCGCCCGTCGGTGGGCACGTCGCAGAGCTGGTCGGTGATCGTCTTGGCGTGCCGAGCCGAGATACGGCCCGCCTCGAGAGACGCGAGCACGGCCGGCGCGTCGTTGACGAGCGCCTCGGCGTCATTCGTCGCCCGCTGCACCGTCTGCTCGGGTATGCGGGTCGCCATCGCGAGCGCCGCGCACGTGGAGCGACGGGACAGGGCACGGCGCTCGGCGGGCGGGAACGCGGCCGGGACGACCGTGTCCGCAAAGGCGTCGGCGTAGGCCGCTGACCGGGCCAGGAGCCGAGCCGTTCGGGCAGCCAGAACAGCCTGCTGCCGGCAGATCTCCGCGTACTCGTCCGAGAACTCCGCGAGCTGCGCGGCGTAGTCATCGCCAGCTCGAACTGCGGAGGTGGTGGTCTCGGTCATGGGACAAGTCCACCATGGACCACTGACATTCCAGATGCCGAGTCGGGCCGGTTGTGGAAGTCGCTCGTGCGCCCTTCGACAAGCTCAGGGACCGGAAGGAGTTACTCAGGGATCAGAGGAGCTGCCCACGGACCGGAGAGGTGCCGCCGGATTGGGAACCTTCCCCGTGGCCCTTCGACAAGCTCAGGGACCGGAGGGGGCCGCTCAGGGAGCGGAGAGGGTTGCTCGGGGACCGGAGGGGGCTGCTCGGGGACCGGGGTGAAGCCGGGTGCACCTCTCCCGGTCGCTGAGCCTGTCGAAGTGCCCACGAGGGGCCTCCCGGGCGCGGTGCCTCCGTCAGCGGTTCAACGACAGGCCCGCCGCGGCCCCACTGCTTGAACGGTCGGCCGAGAACCGATCAGCCCGGCAGGACCTCGTGCGGGTACTCGGCCGACCGGTGCTGGAACTCGGTGA
>Ga0308160_10005295_pt1 | contig 13511 bp, 12 predicted proteins | sample PhyFR1_FD_201036 | JGI IMG/M metagenome (GOLD analysis project Ga0308160, IMG submission 201036) | Phyllosphere microbial communities from UC Gill Tract Community Farm, Albany, California, United States - DLSLF.R1 | ecosystem: Host-associated > Plants > Phyllosphere > Unclassified | place: USA... | reverse complement strand
TGTCGAGCTGCTGCGCCAGGCCTATACCGCCCTGCACCCGGGCCTCTACCGCTACGTCGGCGAAGCGGAGATGGCGCGCCGCTTCGATGCGCTGCGCGAGCAACTGCGCAACGGCGCCACCCTGGGCAAGGCCTACCTGGCATTTTCCCGGTTCACCGCAGGCATCCGCTGCGGCCACACCTATCCCAACTTCGCCAACCAGCCCGAGCCGATCCGGCGCGCCCTGTTCGAGCACGCGGGCCTGTTGCCGTTCCAGTTCGTGTGGCTGGACGGGCGCATGGTGGTCACCCGCGACGGCAGCGTCCCGGCACGCCTGCCGCGCGGCACCCAGGTGCTGGCGATAGACGGTATCCCGACAAGCCGCATCCTGTCGGCACTGATGCAGGTGGCGCGCGCCGACGGAGGCAACGACGCCAAGCGTGTCGCGCAGATGCAGATACAGGGCCGCGAACGGACCGAGGCGTTCGACGTCTATCTGCCGCTGCTGTTCCCGCAGATCGGACGCAACCCGCTGCTGCGCGTGCAGCTTCCCGGCGAGCGCGCCGCGCGCACTCTGCGCGTGCAGGGCTTCACTCCCGCACAGCGCAGCGCGATGGCCAGCGTGCGCGAACGCAGCAGCGATGCGCCGGCATGGACCGTGCGCATGCAGACCCCGCAGCTGGCGGTGCTGAGCATGCCCGATTGGGCGCTCTACGACAGCGCCTGGGATTGGCGCGAGTTCCTGGACACCACCTTCGCCGATCTCGATGCGCGCCAGGTGCCGGCCCTGGTGATCGACCTGCGCGGCAACGAAGGCGGACTGGACGAGGTCGGCAACGCGCTGCTGGCGCGCCTGACCGAACAACCGCTGGCGTTGCCGCAGATCCGCCAGTTGGTGCGCTACCGGCGCGTGCCCGACGCGCTCGCGCCGTACCTGACCACCTGGGACGCCTCCTTCCGCGACTGGGGCGACGCCGCGCGGCCCTACGACGACCACTACTATTCACTGACCCGCTGGCAGCCGGCGACCGCGAACGTGGTCGTGCAGCCGCAGGCACCGCATTACCGCGGCAAGGTGTTCGTGCTGATCGGCCCGGACAACAGCTCGGCCACCTTCAAATTCGCCGACCAACTCAAGGCCAGCGGCCTGGCGACGCTGGTCGGCCAGACCAGCGGCGGCAACCGCCGCGGCATCAACGGCAGCGCCTTCTTCTTCCTGCACCTGCCGCATTCGGGCATCGAACTGGACCTGCCGCTGGTCGGCCAGTATCCGGCCGACGCGCAACCCGACGCCGGCATCGTCCCGGATGTGGCGGTCGCACCCGGCATCGCCGATATCGCCGCGGGTCGCGATGTGGAAATGGCCGCGGTCCTGAAGGCATTGACTGCGCCGCCTTCGTTGCCGCCAGCGAACGCGCTGTAGCAGCGTTGCGGATCGGCGCGTTGCATCGGCCGACGTTGCTGCCGCCGCTTCGCGCCGCCAGCGGCAGCGCCAAACGCGCAGCCCCGTGTTGCCGGCGCCTGCTTGCGCACATTGGCAGCACGCACACGCTGCGTACGCATCACTCAATCGGGCACAGCGGCTTCTCCCCAGGCCGCAACGTCAGCACCCGCACGCCCGTGCGCGTCACCGCCACGGTGTGCTCGAACTGCGCCGACAGCTTGCCGTCGCGCGTATGCACCGGCCATTGATCCGGCAGCGCACGGATCGCCGCGCGGCCCTGGTTGAGCATCGGCTCGATGGTGAACACCATGCCTTCCTGCAGCTCCAACCCGGCGCCGGCGTGGCCGTAGTGCAGGATCTGCGGATCTTCGTGCATTTCGCGGCCAATGCCGTGTCCGCAATATTCCTTCACCACGCTGTAGCCGTGCTCGCGCGCGTGGCGGGCGATGGCGTGGCCGATGTCGCCCAGGCGCGCGCCGGGGCGCACCGCGGCGATGCCCTTCCACATCGCCTGGTAGGTCGTCTGCACCAGCCGCCGCGCCGGATAGGCGACCTCGCCGACCAAGTAGGTGGTGCTGGAATCGGCGATGTAGCCGTTCTTCTCGAGCGTGATGTCCAGGTTGACGATCTGCCCGCTGCGCAGCACGTCGTCGGCCGACGGCACGCCGTGGCAGATCACGTCGTCGATCGACGCGTTGAGCACGAACGGGAACCCGTACTGGCCCTTGCTGGCCGGCCGCGCGCCCAGCTCCTCGACGATCATCCGTTCGACAAAGTCGTTGAGTTCCAGCGTGCTGCGGCCTTGCAGCGGCAACTGGTCCAGCGCATGGAACACTTGCGCCAGCAGCCGGCCGGACTCGGCCATCAGCGCAAGCTCGTCCGGCTGCTTGATCACGCCCGCCCCGATTTCAACGCCTGCGGTTGCACCCCGGCCGCACGCAACTCGCGCGCCACCAGGTCCTGGAACGACAGCTCCGGATGCATCTCGCACAGCATGCCGATCCTGATCCAGAAGGTGGCCTGCGCATTGATCGAACGGCTGGTGACCGTGCAGGCGCGGCGCAGTTGATCGTGCAACTCGTCGTCGATGTTGACGATGCCCATGGATACACCCGGTAGCGAGGATGCACGGATCGTATACGTTTCGTATATGGTGGCGCAACCGCCGCCGGTGCCGCGCCTGTGCAGGTCAGCCAGGCACGCGTGATCGCGCGGAAGCCCGCCGAACCGGCGCCGCCACGCGAGGTCGCGGCCCATGCAGCGCATCACACCGGGCAAAAAAAAACCCCGCCGAAGCGGGGTCATGCCGTGCGGCTGCAGCGCATCAGACGCTGGACATCAGGCCGATGCTGAAGCCGGAGACCTGGCTGATCCGTCCACGCCACAGACAGCCGTTGACCGGAAACTCGCCGCCGCTGCCCACGACCCGCGCATCGGCGAGGTGGACGAAGGTGGCCGGCTTCAGCTCGCTCTGCTCGTAGATGTCGCGGTAGGGCTGGAACCGCTCCTGCAGCGGCGCGACCAACTCGTCGGGCGCCACCTCGGTGATGGACTCGGTCAGCCGCTGCATGAACTCCTTGCCGCCGATCAGCATGCCGGAGATGGTGCTGCCGCCCACCGTCAGCGTCAGCCCGATCTGCACGCCCAGGTTCGCGATCGCCACCAGATCCTGCAGCAGGTAGTCGGGATGATGCGCCGCGGCGAGCAGCGCATCGGTATCCAGCGCCGCGGTCGATTGTTCTTCGTGTTGTGACATGTGTCCTCTCCCTTCGAGTCGCCACGGCGATCCCATGGTGGCATGAGGGTATACAGATTCGGCGGCGGGCGCAGCGGCAGGATTCACCGGCGAGCGAACGCAGCGACGATCGAAACCACCTCGTTCATGACCATGCGCCTGGTTACGCTGCCGGCATGCTCCGGTCGGCGCAACGCCACACTCAATCGAACGGGGAGCAGGCGGTGCTTCTTGCCAAGCTAAGCGGACATTCCTTCGAGCGCGGCGGCAGCCTGCTCGAGTCCGCCCAGGATGGCGTCGGCAACGCGCGGCGAGAAGTCCTGCGGCAGGTCCGCCCGCACCTCGGCGATGGCGGCCGGCGTACGCGCCAGGATCTCTTCGATGACCGGCTCGGCCGTCGACGCATAGCCCACCCGCTGCGCCGTGCTGCTGAAATGCCTGCGCTGGATGCTGTGCATCGCGTAATGCTTGTTCCTGCCGAGCAACGCCATGGCCAACGTGATGTCGTAGGGCGACCATTGATGGGGACCGTCGCCCAATACCGGATAGGCCGACATCACGTCATACAGCCGAGTCAACTGGAAGCGGCCACGCGGCAGAAGCTGGATACTGAAATTCTTGGCATGACCATCGGGCGCGCGCAGCAACCAGAACAGCACCTGCGCAGCCAGCACCGTCTTCATGTCGGCCTCGGGGTCGACCGACTGGCGCAACGTGCCGAACAAGGCCTTGAGCCCTGGACCGCCCTCATTCTCGTACTTGCGCAGCGGCGAGCAGCCCTCGACCTGGCAGAAGTCTTCCTGCGGCAGGCGCATGAGCCACTGCCCATTGGGCGCCAGGCGCCGGTCGAAGCGCTCCACCACCAGCACGCGCTGCTGGCCGAAGCGGGCGATGCGCGCATCGGCCACGTTCAAGCCATAGGCCTTCAACAGCCGCAGGCACAGCCATTCGTTGTCGACCGAGGTGCTGAAATCCGCCCGCCGCCCGCCCACCAGGCCCATCGGCAGCTTGAAGATGTGGCTGGTCGGCGTGGCGCCGCGCGGTGAGTGCCATTGACCGCCCCACCACAGGAAGGCCGTCTTCTCCTGCGCACCGGCCAGGGAGATGCGGAAGTCCGCATCCGGGTCGCGGTGCGCGGCGAAGGCATGCGGCGAGACCGTCTCGATCAGGTGCCGTTCGATGTCCTCTTCGGATAGGGGCACGCCATCGATGCGTTCGACATCCTGCGGTACCTCGTCCTCGCCCAGGATCTGCACGGCCCCCACGCAATCGCGCCCGACTGCGCTCAGCAGATCGAAGGGATCGGTGGATGGCGACCTGAAGCGCTGCGCCACGCGCCGGCGGATCGCATCGCTGTCGGGCAGCAGGTTGTCGAAGTAGTTGAAGACCTTCTCGCCCTTGAGCGGCTGGTTCTGCAGGTTGAACGGCAGCGATAGCGACAGCGGCCGGCCAACGTCGGCACCCAGCCAGTCCGTGTCGTAGTGCAGCTCCATGTCCCCGCGTGTCGGCATCGTCCAGCGCGCGACGCGGACGCCGTTGGTCCAGATGGACAGGCTGCGGCTGTGGGATCGGCGCCCCATGTCACCACTCCACAGGCGCGCTGGAGCGCGCGCCAGCGTCGCCGCGGGTGCCAATGGTCAACTCCAACCCCAGCGCCGCGCACCAGGCCAGGAGTTGCTCCACGCTCAACGCATGGGCGTTCAGTTCCAGATGGGAGACGCGCGATTGGCTCAAGCCAAGACGGCTAGCCAGCGCCGACTGGGTCAGGCCTTTGGCCTTGCGCGCGGCCTGCAGCGTCGCGCCTAGCTGCGTCGCGGTGACCAGAACGTGGCGTATCGACATTGGGGCTGCACCCGTAATCCAGCTAAACGCAAAATACCTGTAAAACAAATAAGCGTCAAATAGCTGATATTCAAGTTAGCACACATACTGCGCATGGCCGCGCCTGATCGCCGTGCGCCGAAGCGGAGGCGGGGCGTCGGCTGGGCGACACGAAGAGCAGCTACTCCATGTCCTCAACTCGATCGGAGACCGCTGCTTGGCTGCGCGCACTGCCGCGGCCGCTTGCGCGCGCGTACTGCGTCGGCGGCTGTCCGACGTGGCGCGCGAACGCGACGCTGAAGGTGCTCGCGGAGCTGTAGCCGACGCGCTCGGCGATCTCGGCGATGCCGAACTCGGTGCGGCGCAGCAGGTCCTTGGCCAATGCCATGCGCCAGGCCAGCAGGTATTCCATCGGCGTCATGCCCACGGTGCGGCCGAAGCGCTCGAAGAACGCCGAGCGCGACAACGCGGCTTCCTTCGCCAGCGCCACCACCGTCCATGCGTGCGTGGGCTGTTCGTGCATCGCGCGGATTGCCGCGGCAAGGCGCGCATCGGCCAGCCCGCGCGCCAGGCCCGGCGACGCGGCCGTGCCGGCGGCCGAGCGCAGGGCTTCGATGAGCAGCACTTCCAGCAGCCGCGCGAGCACGACCTCGCGTGCGGGCCGCGCCTCGCGCGACTCCTCGCTCACCAGGTGCACCAGCGTGGCGAGTCGTTGCTCGCCGCGCACGCAGACCAGTTGCGGCAGCAGCGAGACCAGCAGCGCCGCATCCGGCGAGCCGAAGCTGCAGTGGCCGGCCAGGATGCGCAGGTCGGTCGGGCCCTCTTGCGCGCCGATCCGGAACAACCCCGGCCCCAGCGCGGTCGGCACGGTCTCGGCCGCGCCCTCGTGCGGCACAAGGCTGGACATCGTGACCTCGTAAGCCGCAGGGACGAGGACGAAATCGCCCGCCTGCAGCACGATCGGCTCGCCGCCATCGAGCGCCAGGCGGCAGCCGCCTTCCAGCACGGCGCAGTAGAAGGGCTGGCCGGCGTCCGAGCGCCGGATGCGCCACGGACCTGCGCCGACCACATGCTTGGAGAACCGGGCGGTCGGCTGCAGCAGCGTGACCACCTCGGCAAGAGGATCCACCATCGCTGGACGCTCGCAAACGAATCAAGGACTCCGAATCGTAGTGAGTACGGCGGCGGCAATCTATCGTCGCTGCATCGTCCACCCATCGAAGGAATCCCCTTGAAGACCGTCCTGATCACCGGCTGCTCCTCCGGCTTCGGCCTGGAAACCGCACGCCACTTCCTCGCCCGCGATTGGCGCGTGCTAGCCACGATGCGCACGCCCCAAGACGACCTGCTGCCGCCGTCGGAGCAGGTGCGCGTGCTGCCGTTGGACGTCACCGACGCGCAGAGCATCCACGCCGCCGTCGCGGCCGCCGGCCCGATCGACGTGCTGGTCAACAACGCCGGCTTCGGCGCGCCCGCGCCGTTCGAGTTGACGGACATGGAGACCGTGCGCGCCCTGTTCGACACCAACACCTTCGGCACGATGGCGGTCACGCAAGCGGTGTTGCCGCAGATGCGCGCGCGCGGTGCCGGCGTCATCGTGAACGTCACCTCCAGCGTCACCTACAAGCCGCTGCCGCTGGTCGGCATCTACCGGGCGGCCAAGGCGGCCGTGAATGCGTTCTCCGAATCGCTGGCGAGCGAACTGGAGCCGTTCGGCGTGCGCGTGCGCATCGTGCTGCCCGGATCTTCCGGCGAGACGCGGTTTCGCGACACCGCCCGCACCCGCCTGCGCGGCATGGACGACGAGATCTATGGCGACTTCATGCGCCGCACCATCGCGCGGATGGCCGAATCCACCGGCGCGGGGACGCGCATGCAGGATGTCGCCGACGCCGTATGGCGCGCGGCGACCGATGCGTCGACACCGCTGTACCTGCCGGCCGGAGCGGATGCCCTGCAGTGGGCGGCAGAGGCAAGCTGAGCCAGCGACCGCGCCGGGCGCGCGCGCACGACGCGCCTGGCGATTCCCGTATCTGCTGGAGATTTCCAAGCGGTGTCGTCGACATGCTACGGGCGGTCAACGACATCGCCGGGAAGCAAAGGATCTGCTGGGCCGGCAGGAAGCGGGGAACGCCTGCTGCGCCCCACATTGCTCCCCGGCACCTGTCACACCAGGGCCAGGCGGCTACAGCGCCGAAATGGTTCATGGTTCTTCCCTGGAAGATGGATGGGCCAATCTCGGCGGGGCTTCATCCGCTGTCAGGGACAATCGCGCGTGAAAATGCGATCTCGCAGCGCCGAAACGGCAAACAGCCAAGCCTCTGCGTCTTCGCTTTCCTCCCACAGTTCACGCAGTTCGGAAGGCACCGAGACAATGCGGTCGAGGGCAGCTCGGGCTTTGCTGGCCAACGCAGCGCTGGGGACCAGGCGCGTCTTCTTCACCCAGTCGTCCACGGTGCGGGAATACGCATCGCAAACGCCGAAGTGGCCTTGCAACCGCGCCACCACCTCCGCCGCCGCGATCGCTTCGCAAGACGCTGCCATGTCGAGGTCTTCGTCGTCGCCCGCGTCGAGCACCCGTTGCAGCGTCTCGTCGACGTAGGCAAGGTCGACGGCGTCGGCCAGCGGGCCGGACCAGTCGCAGGCCGTGTCGTTGCCAAAGGATTCATGCGACCAGGCACCCATGCTTTTCTCCTTGCGTCAGCAGCTTCATAACCGGGGATCGAGCCTGCACCGCTCAGGCCGAGGCCTGCAGGCGCAGCACCTCCTGCTTGAGGAGTTCCAGAAAAGCCGCCTTGAGCTCGGCGCCCGCGTACGCCGGCAACTCCAAGGGAATGCCCAGGTCGTTCAGCACCGCGTCGCCCTTCTCAGACAGCCGCAGCGAGCGCGCATCGAGCCTCTCGATCGCGACGCGAACCGGCGCTTCCATCAGGTCCTTGCCGTAGAGCGCTTTGGCCGTCAGTGCGAACCCGTACGGGCCACCGAACAACGGAAAGTCGACCAGTGCGAAGTGCAGCGGCTCGTCGGCCGGGATCTGGAATTTGCCGACCACCTTGCCGAGCTTCTTGGCAAGTTTGGGGTTTGCCGGATCGAGCAAGGTGTCGCCCGCGGCATGGTCGGCGATCAGCCCGGTCAAGGTCCAGGTGCGTTGCGGCGCCTGGCGTTGGCTGGCGTGCTGCGCGTGGTAATCCAGCACGGTCGTCACCACGGCATCAAGCAGCACGTTGAGGCGAGGCGACAAGGTGGACTCCGGACAGCCCGCGACGGCCGTCCAATCTTTCCAGGCCTTGTAGCGGCCCAGCAGCATCGACACGAAGGCGTCGGCATCGTCGGCACGCAGAGGCAGCGCATTCCCCTGGGCCAGCGGCGGCGAGGCGGACAAGACGGTGAAGTTGTCCTGCACGTAGAGGGCCTGATCGGTCAGCAGCAGGCCCTGGGACGTGCGTCGGCCACTCAGAACGTTCATGGCGTGGTAGCCGACGAACAGCAACGGGATCTCGTCGCCGACCCAGGGTTTGGGGCCGTAGATCTGATCGACCGCCTGCGCGAATACCTGGGCCGCGTCCTCGTGGTCGGGGTGGTCCGCCTGGTCAGGCAGAAAGAGAAAGGCCGAGACGTCGGCGTTGGACGGCCTGCGCACCTGCGATTCGACAGCGACGCGCAACGCGTCGCCATGGCGCGCGTGGTCGGCCGGCAGCGCCGCCAAGTGGTCGGTGAACGATGATAGGCGAATGGCACGATGTGTTTTCTCCTGAAGCACCCGTTGAAGTTCGAACCAACAATAGCCGCGCGCCCCGGCCGAGCGCGCTGAAATCGCCTAGCGGCCTGCCGCCTTGGGCGGAAGGCAGTGCAGTGGATTCTCGGGCCGGCCTGCGTCCAAGGCCGAGGCCCGCTCGGCGCGCAGGCACGTCATCAACGTGTCGTCCTTGCGCGACCAGATGCCTTTGTCCTGGCAGCGCATGGCGCGGGTGGCGAGCAGCGCCATCGCATCGCTGTCGTCGACCTCCAGCCAGTTGGACTGGTGCACGAACTCTTCGGCGCTCTCGCAGCTGTCGCGCGTCAGGGCGCCGGTGAACTCGTACGCCAGCACCGGATCGGATGTGGCGGCAGGCGCATCGCCCGCCTTGTCGGTGTCTGTGGACGCAACCGCGGGCGGTGCGGAATCGGAGACGATGCGGTGGATCACCCCCGAGAGCACGGCAGTGAACACCAGCAGCACGAAGAAGCCGCCGAGCAGGGTGACCAGGGTCTTGTTGCGCGTGCCGAAGTAGCGCTCCTTTCGATCGGACTGGCGCGCGCTCCGGGACGCGACCTCGGTCTGCACCGCCTGCCAAGCCGGCAGATGGGCGTGGCCCTGCGTGCCCAGGTGCAGCGCGAACCAGTCGGGGAAGTCGCGGGCCATGTCGGCCAGAGCCTCCGCAAAGCGGCTGGTCTGTGCGGGGTCGGGCGAGCCCACGTGCGCGACCGTCTCGAGCGCCTTGCGCTGCAGGTCGATGACCGACGCCTTCTGCGCCTGCCACTGCAGCCCCTGGTTGATGACGCGCGAAATCCAGTACGCGGCGGCAGCGTTCGCGAAGGGCCGTGCATTGCGGTCGGTCCAGTGGAAGCGGACGGCGGCAGCGTCGAACAGCGGCGCCCGGCCGGCCGGGTCGTCGTGCAGCAGATCCGCGATGCGGGCCTCGAGCTGCGCGTGGCTGTCCAGGTGCAGCAGCCGCGGGTCGGCCAGGGCCGCTTCGAGCACTGTCGCTGCGTTCGCAGCCTGGGCGTCGCGCAACTGCTCGGTCCAATGGCGCAGGGCCTCCCTCGCCTCGTCCTGGCTGGGCATGTCGGCCGTGGGGACGGTAGCGGGCGGACCGGGCGGCAGTGCCAACGGCGGTGCGGCATTCGGGCGGTGGACATCGAGCGGGGGAGCGTGCGGCAGTCCAACGTCGGGCATCCGTGGCTCGTCGTCGACGTCCATGTCGTCCGCATCGGCCTCCTCCTGCTCGTCCCCGCTCTCCAGGTCCGCGTCGGCCTCGTCGGCCTCGTCTTCCCGCGCGGCCCAGGCCAGCGCCTGCTCGTAGGCCTGGCGCAGCCGCTCGAAGGCCTCGCGCTCGCTGGCCTGGTCGATGGCTTTCAGCGCCACGGCGTACGCGCGCTTGATGGCCTTGACGTCGCGGGTCGGCGCGATCCCGAGCCGGGCGAAGGCGGCGCTCATGCCGCTCAAAACACAAAGTCCGGATCGAAGTGGCTGTCGCGCTCGAAGAAGCCCACGGCCTTGCGCAGCCGCTCGCGCGCCGGGCGGATCTGCCGCTCGTCCTGCGCTTCGAGCGCGAGTTCGAAGCGGGAGATTTCGTCGCCCAGCCGTTCGCGTGCATCGCTGCGCAATTGCTGGAACACCCGTTCGGCCTGCGCCACCAGCGCGCGGTTCTCGGCCTTGTCGCGCGGGTGGATCTTGAGCTCGGCCAGTTGCTGCAGGCGCGCCGCGATCTCCAGGTCGCTCAGCACGCCGCTGTTGCCCTGGATCACGAGCCGGTGCACGTCGTGCGTGGCCACCACCGTCGCCTCCACCTCCAGCAGGCCGTTCACGTCGTAGGTGAAGCGCACGTCGACGCTGGCGTCGTCGCGCGCGCCGCCGGGCAGCGGCACCTCGAGTGTGCCGAGCTTGATGTTGTCGCGCACCAGCCGCGCCTCGCCCTGGAAGATCTGCAGGTTAAGCACGCGCTGGCCGTTGTGCACCGGCACGTAGCTGTTGACACGGCTGGCCGGCACGACGGTGTTGCGCTCGATGATGGGCGAGAAATAGCCGTCCACCTCGCCGCCGCCGGGCATGCGGTGCACCGTCTCCACGCCCAGCGTGTACGGGCACACATCGGTCATGACCACTTCCTTGAGCGCCTGGTCGCGCGCCTTCAGGCCGGCCATCACGGCGGCACCGAGCGCGACCACCTCGTCGGGGTTGATGTCCATCGCGGGGAAGCGGCCGAACATGCGCGTGACCATCTGCCGCACGATGGGCGAGCGCGTGGCGCCGCCGGCCAGCACCACGTTGTCGATCTCGCCTGCGCGGATGCGCGCATCGCGCAGCGCGCGCTCCACCGGCGCACGCAGCCGTGCCAGCAGCGGTTCGCTGATGGCGCGAAAGCGCTCCTGCGTGAGCGCCAGCGTGTGCTCGCGGTCTTGCCAATGCAGCGTGAGGGTGGCGCTCTCGCTGTCCGACAGCGCGCGCTTGGCCAGCTCGGCGCGTGCCACCAGTTGCTGCATGAAGCCGCCGTCTTCGCGGGCGGACTCGGGCAGGCCGGTCTCGGCAAAGAACAACTGCACGATCTCGTTGACGAAGTCCTCGCCGCCCAGGAAGTTGTCGCCCGCCGTGGCGCGCACCTCCATCACGCCCTCGAACATCTCGAGGATCGAGACATCGAACGTGCCGCCGCCCAGGTCGAACACCAGGAACTGCGTGGCGTCTTCGTCCTGGTGCAGCCCGTAGGCCAGCGCGGCGGCGGTGGGCTCGTTGACCAGCCGCTCCACCTGCAAGCCGGCGAGCTGGCCTGCGATGCGCGTGGCCTTGCGCTGGCTGTCGGAGAAGTAGGCGGGCACGGTGATCACGGCCTCGGTCACCGGCTCGCCCAGCATGGCCTCGGCGTCGGCCTTGAGCGAGCGCAGCACCAGCGACGACAGTTCCTCGGCGCGAAAGCTGCGCGCCCCCAGCGGGAAGGTCTTGTCGCTGCCCATGTAGCGCTTGAACAGCGAGGCCGTGAGCGCCGGGTGCGTCTGCAGGCGGTCGCGCGCGGCCTGGCCGACCAGCACGCTGCCGTCGGCGTCCAGGCTGACGCACGACGGCGTGAGGTAGGCGCCTAGCGCGTTCACCACCAGGTGGGGGCGACCGTCCTTCCAGACCGCCGCCAGACTGTGGGTGGTGCCAAGGTCGATGCCGATGATCGTCAAGGGTTGTCCTCTCGGGCGCTTCGGGTAGGCAGAGGCTCCATGATGCCTCACCCGTGCGACAGTGCTTCGCAGCCCCCTTGCTCGCCCAAGCGTCGAAGGTGTTGATTTCCATCCAGAAGTGACCCACCGGGGGTGAGGATAAAACCTTGGACGGGTTTATGCCGCAAATCCAAGGAGCACGCGGCCTTCGGTGATTCTGGCTACCAGGGCGTGCACAAGCGCGCGCAGGCCGCAGGGCCGACCTGGCATGTGGTGATGCGTCCTGGCAAGCGCAGGCTGCTCAATCCGTTCATCGAGCCGCAGTTCCTGGCCGAACGCGTGGAGAAGATGAAGGCCAGCATTCGAGCCAAGGTCGAGCATCCGTTCCGGGTGCATGCGCCACCCCATCGCGCGGATGGCCGAATCCACCGGCCCGGGAACGCGCATGCAGGATGTCGCCGACGCCGTATGGCGCGCGGCGACCGATGCGTCAACACCGCTGTATCTGCCGGCCGGAGCGGATGCGCTGCAGTGGGCGGCAGAGGCAAGCTGAGCCGGTGACCGCGCCGGGCGCGTCCGCACGACGTGCCTGGCGGTTCCGGTATTTGCTGGAGACCTGCAACGGTGTCGTCGACCTGCTGCTGGTGGTCAACGACATCGCTGGAGGCAAAGGATCTGTTGGGTCGGCAGGTAGCGGCGAACGCCTGCTGCGCCTCACATTGCTCCCCGGCACCTGCCACACCCAGGGCCAGGCACCTACAGCGCCGAAGTGGCGCCGCGCCGCGTCTTCGCCGCAGGCGCCGCCGCCTGCACGGCCGTGATCAGCAGGGCGCCATTGGCCATCGTGATGCGTACCTTGCCGCCCACCGCGAAGCCAAGGCCTTCCAGCCACAGGCCATGCAAGCGCAGGCTGGGCACCTGCCGCCCGACCCGCATCCCATTGCGGTCCACATCGTAGTAGCGATAGCCGATGGTGCATTGCGTGGGCCGACGCGGGACCGAGCGCCTGGGCACGGCGACCTCGTCGGCATCGGGGCACACAGGCGGTGCAGACGCCGCACCAGGCAGCGGTTCGGCGGCAATCACATCCAAGGGGTCGGGAGATTCGAGCTTGAGCCAGCAGGGCGGCGCCTTGGCGGCGCGGCGAGGGGATTTGGTCTTTGAACGAGCGGCAGCACTACCGGACATGACGTCCTCCGTTTGAGTGGGAGTCGCCAAGTGATTTCGGGAGACCAAACCCGGCTGCGGAATTTGCCGTAGCCCGTTGATAGTTGCTCGGCTAAAAGAAGCTGTCAACGCTTAAAGCAGGTCATCTGTAGACATCTTCAGGAATTCAGGGCACCTCTAAAAACCCCCTTCTTTGGCATCATATGGTCAGAAGAGAGAGCCGAGGCCCTGCGATGATCAGCCTGTTTGCCGGACACGAACGCGAAGCCAAGCGCCAGCAGATAGGCGACCCGCTGACCCTGCTTTCGCGCCATATCGATTTCGCAGCGATTGCTCAAGCCGTCGATGCGAAGCTGTCCTTGGGCACCGGCACGCGCGGGGGCCGTCCGGCCTGGCCGACGGTGGTGATGGTCAAACTGCTGCTGTTGCAGCAGCTATACAACCTCTCTGACGATGCGCTGG
>Ga0308160_10005294_pt1 | contig 13514 bp, 13 predicted proteins | sample PhyFR1_FD_201036 | JGI IMG/M metagenome (GOLD analysis project Ga0308160, IMG submission 201036) | Phyllosphere microbial communities from UC Gill Tract Community Farm, Albany, California, United States - DLSLF.R1 | ecosystem: Host-associated > Plants > Phyllosphere > Unclassified | place: USA... | reverse complement strand
CTGCGCATCTCGAGCACGATCGATTCGATACCCTGCAGGTGCAGCAGGTGGGAAAGCAGAAGGCCGGCCGGGCCGGCGCCGACGATGGCGACCTGGGTGCGCATGATGATGTCTCCGTTTCTAGGTTGTTGACATCATCCTATTCCCGGCGCGGCCCAATATGAATGGATCAAACCCGAAAAAACTTGTACTATTTTTTCATTCGCCTTCCTGAGTCATCGCCGCTCCCATGCCAGCCATCTCATCCGCCCTGCCTTCCACCGTCCCCGAATTTGCCTTGTACGGCGAAGCCACGCGGGGCAAGGATGCGGAAGCGGTCCACATCGAGCTGATCGAGACACGCAGCCGCAAGTACGACTGGCACATCGGCACCCACACCCACGCCGGCCTGTTTCAGGTACTTTTTTTACTTGGCGGACAGGTTCGCGCGAACATCGACGGCGACCTGTGGGCCTGCGACGGGCCGGTGGCGCTGACCATCCACCCCTCCCTGCCGCACGGCTTCGACTTTTCGGAGGAAGCCCACGGTTACGTGCTGACGGTGGACCAGAACATGCTGTTCGCCGCGAGCGGCCACGAGGGCGACCTGTTTGCTCCGCTGTTCGTGCAGCCGCTGGCGATCGGCCTGGGCGCCGCGCCCGAGCTGCTGGCGCGCATCGAGGCCCTGCTGCAAAACCTGATCTTCGAGGCCGCCTGGCCGCGCCACGGCCACGCCCTGATGCTCGAGTGGCTGGCGCGCAGCGCGCTGCTGATGCTGGTGCGGGTGCAGGCTGAATCGCGCATCCTCGAGAGCTCGGGGCGCGGCGACTTCGAACTGTTCTCCCGCTTCCGGGTCGAGGTCGAGCGCCATTACAAGGAACAATGGCAGGTCGGACAGTACGCCGACTTGCTGCGCGTGGCGCCGGCGCGCCTGAACCGCCTGTGCCTGAAACTGGCGGGCAAATCCGCCTTCGAGATCACCCAGGAGCGGCTGATGCTCGAGGCCTGCCGCAAGCTGACCTATGTGCCGGCGGGGGTTGCCAGCATCGCCTACGAGCTGGGCTTCCAGGATCCGGCCTATTTCAGCCGGCTGTTCAAGAAGCTGGTGGGCATGACGCCGAAGGAGTACCGGCAGCAGGCTGTCGGCAAGGCGGAGGGCGTCGGCGACGCCCCCTGAAGACGGTTTCGCTCAGGCCGCCTGCCCGTCGAGCCGGGCGCGTGCACGCGCGGCCACGTCCGCGAGCCAGGGATTGTCCTCGCGCCATTTCGTGGCGAAGGCTTCGATGGCGGGCAGGTGCAGCAGCGAGGCGCCCAGCATGTCGAGGCCGTCCATGAACATGCGGCGATGGCGCTCGCTGAGCGTGAAGCGCGCCGTGCCGATGACGCTCGTCACTTCGAGCCGCTCGACGTCGATGCGCAGCTGCAAGGGACCCTCCTGCGCGAACATCTGCTCCATGTAGGCTGGCGGCACGGTCGCCAGCATCAGGCCGTTGTTCATGGCGTTCGAATAAAAAATCTCGCCGAAGCTGGACGCCACCACGGCTTTCACGCCGAACTGCTGCAGGCCCCAGACGGCGTGCTCGCGGCTCGAGCCGCAGCCGAAGTTGGCGCCGCCCAGCAGGATCGGCCCATGCGCGCAGGCCGGCTGGTTCAGCACGAAGTCGGCACGTGGCTTGCCGGCCGCATCAAAACGCAGGTCATAGAAGACGCCGCGGTCCAGGCCAGCCTTGTCGATGCCGCGCAGGAACTGCTTCGGCATGATCTGGTCGGTGTCCAGGTTGGCGATCGGGAGCGGCGCGGCGACTCCCTCGATGATGGTGTGCTTCATACTTCCTCCAGCAGGCTGCGGACGTCGGTGATCTTGCCGGTCACCGCGGCGGCGGCGGCCATGGCCGGGCTCATCAGGTGGGTAATCGCTCCCCTGCCTTGTCTCCCTTCGAAATTGCGGTTGGTGGTCGAGGCGCAGCGGGTGCCGGGCGCCAGCACGTCGTCGTTCATCGCCAGGCACATCGAGCAGCCGGGTTTGCGCCACTCGAATCCGGCCGCGATCAGTTGCGCCGCGATGCCTTCGCGCTCGGCCTGCTCGCGCACCGCGCCAGAGCCGGGTACGACCATCGCACGCACGCCGGGCGCCACCTTGCGCGTACCGACCACTTCGGCTACCGCGCGCAAGTCCTCGATGCGGCCGTTGGTGCAGGAGCCGATGAAGACGTGCTGGACGTCGACGCCGGCGATCGGCATGCCGCTCGCCAAGCCCGCGTACTGCAGCGCCCGCGTGTCGGAGGCGTCGCGCGCGGCCGGCACCAGGCTGGTGACCGGCATGGCCTGGTCGGGACTCGTGCCCCAGGTGACGATCGGCGCCAGCTCGGCGGCGTCAAAAACGTGTTCGACGTCGAAGCGGGCCTCCGGATCGGAGGCCAGCAGGCGCCAGCTTGCCCTTGCCCGCGCGAGCAGGTCGGCGTCGCCGGCCAGGTCCGGGCAGTGCTCGAGCACGTAGCGCAGCGCCGTCTCGTCGGGCGCGATCAGGGCGCCGCGCGCACCCGCTTCCACCGCCATGTTGCACACAGTGAAGCGCGCCTCGATGCTGAGCGCATCGATGGTCGAGCCGCAGAACTCGACCACATAGCCGCGCGCGCCCTGGGCGCCGATGCGCGCGATCACCATCAGCACCAGGTCCTTGGCCGTGGTGCCCGGCGGCAGCGCGCCGTCGATGCGGATGCGCATGTCGCCGGCCAGGCGGTAGACCAGGGTTTGCGTCGCCAGCAGATGCTCGACCTCGGTCGTGCCGATGCCGAAGCCCAGCGCGCCGAGGGCGCCGTAGGTCGTCGTGTGGCTGTCGCCGCAGATCACCACCATGCCGGGACGGATCATGCCGTGTTCCGGGGCGATCACGTGTTCGATGCCCTGGAAGCGGTCGTTGGTATCGAACAGCGGGATGCCATGGCGCTCGCAGTTGCGTTTGAGGTTGCTGGCCTGAAGGGCCGAGTCGCCGTCCTGGATGATCCGCAGCTTGTCGGCGTGGGTCGGGATGATGTGGCTGACGGTGGCCACGTTCTGGCCTGGATACAGGGTCTTCAGGCCGCGTTCGTGCAGGCCGGCAAAGGCTTGCGGGCTGGTGTACTCGTTCATCAGGTGCAGGTCGGCGTACAGCAGGACGTTATCGGCGTCCAGTTGCACGACGGTGTGCGCGTCCACCAGCTTGCGGTATAGGGTCTTGCTCATGTCGGTTTTCTCGATGCTTAGTCGGCGGTGATGCCGCGGTCCTTGATCAGCTTGCCCCAGGAAACGAGTTCCTGCGACAGGCGTTGCTGGGCCTGGGCGGGGGTCGATGGAATCGGGTCGAAGCCGTCCTTCACCAGCTTGTCCTTCAGCTGCGGCGAGTTCAGCGCCTTGTTCAGTGCGGCATTCAGCTTGTCGACGATGGGCTGCGGCGTGCCTGCCGGCGCAAAGGCGATGAACCAGGTCTCGAAGCTGTAGCCGGTCGCACCCGACTCCTGCAGGGTCGGCACGTTCGGCAGCAGCGGTGAACGCTTCGGTCCGGTGACGCCGATCGCGCGCAGCTTGCCGCCATTCACGTGCGGCACCACCGCCGACAGCACCGGGAAACTCATGTCGACCACGCCGGCCATGGTGTCGACCAGAGCCGGGCCGCCGCCTTTATAGGGAATGTGCGCGATGTCGGCGCCGGTCACGTCCTTGAACAGTTCGGCCGACATGTGGAAAGTGCTGCCCGGTCCGGCCGAACCGTAGGTGTACTTGCCCGGCTTCGCCTTGGCCGCGGCCAGCAGTTCCTTCGTGTCCTTGCCCGGGAAGGCCGGGTTGACGACCAGTACGTGCTGCGAGGTGGCGATCATGCCGATCGGCGCCAGGTCCTTCAGCGTGTTGTAGGGCATCTTCGCGAACAGCGAGGGATTGATGGCGAGCGATACGGTCTGGACGCCGATCGTGTAGCCGTCGGGCGCGGCCTTGGCGACGGCATCGACGCCGATGTTGCCGCCCGCACCCGCCTTGTTCTCGACGTACAGGGTGCCGCCCAGGGCCTTTGCCCATTCGTCGCCGATGCGGCGCGCCACGATGTCGGCGCTGCCCGCCGGGGCGTAGGGCACGATCAGGCGGATCGGGCGCGCGGGATAGTTCTCGGCCTGGGCGAACGTCGAGATGGCGGCGGCAAGGGCGAGCAGGGCAAGTTTGATCTTCATGTGGTCTCCTCCAATGGATGGAATGCGTCGTTTCCGGATCGCTGCCGGATATCAACATGATATTCAATATCTCAACCCGTATAATGAATATTCATTTACTTGATTCGGTCGCTGGAGTTATGAATGGATGGACTCGACGATGTGTCCTTTTTTGCCGTGGTGGTAAAGCGCGGCAGCCTGGCCGCCGCCGCCCAGGAACTCGGCATCACGCCGCCGGCCGTGAGCAAGCGCCTGGCCGCGATCGAGGCGCGCCTGCGCGTGCGGCTGCTGAACCGCACCACGCGGCGCATGAGCCTGACGCCGGAGGGCGAAACCTGGCTGGGCGAAGGCGGACGCCTGGTGGCCGAACTGGAAGCGCTGGAGCGCAAGATCTCGGGCGGCAGCGTCGTGCCGCAGGGGCTATTGCGCATCAACGCCACGCTCGGCTTCGGACGCAAGCACATCACGCCGGAACTGTCGCGCTTTGCCCTGGCCTACCCGGAGGTCGAGGTGCAGATGCAGTTGAGCGACCGCCCGGTCAACCTGGTCGAGCAGGCCTTCGACCTGGCGATCCGCTTCGGCGAGCAGCTCGATTCGCGCATCACGGCACGCAAGCTGGCCGACAACCGGCGCTTCCTGTGCGCCTCCCCCGCCTACCTCGCCGCCCACGGCACGCCGGCCGCGCCGCGCGACCTGCACGCGCACAGCTGCATCGTGCTGCGTGAAAGCGACGAGATCTACGGCAGCTGGCAGTTCCGTTCGGGGACGAGACAAGAAACCGTCAAGGTGCGCGGCCCCTTGAGCACGAACGACGGCGAAGCGGCCCTGTCCTGGGCGCTGGACGGCCACGGGATCGTGCTGCGTTCGGAATGGGACGCGGCGCCCTACCTGCGCTCCGGACGGCTGCAGCTGGTGCTCGAAGAATGGGATGCGCCGCCGGCCGATATCTATATTCTGTTTCCGACCAAGAGCCATTTGCAGGCGAAGACGCGGGCGATGGTGGATTTCATGCTGGAGGCGTTCAAGGATCGGCGGCGCAGCGAGAGGACACGGGGGGCGGGGGATTTGCTGTGGTGATCGGCAAGCGTCAGCGGCGGCGTGTAAACGGCTCCGATTGCGGATTCGGCCGCAACGCCGTCGCGTATCACCGCGTGGACTGCGCATACCGCGCGGCAGTTCATCTCGTAACGGTGGAGCAGTCCACCCTACGTGCACGGCAATCCACCTCGTAACTCAACGAGCCACGAATCGTAGGGGTTATCGGGGCCAATGGCCTCGATGACGGATTCATCGGACTGCTTAATCTTTACAAGTAGCGCCGTCGCACGGCATGCGCAGTCCACGCGTCGATACGCGACCTGAACAAGCCAGCAAACGCACCGGCACCCGCGAAAACTCAAAGCAATGCCCCTAACTCCACCTGAATCTTGATCATCGCCGGCAAACAGCGCTCCACCATCTGCTCGATCGGCAAGCGGCCCGCGTGCACGCTGACATTCATCGCCGCCACCACCTCCCCCCGGAAATTCTTCACCGGCACGGCAATCGTGCGCAAGCCCAGCTCCAGTTCCTGGTCGACCAGCGCATACCCTTGCGCCCTTGCCCGCGCGATCTCCAGCGCCAGGCGCTCACGGTTGACGATGGTGTGCTGGGTGATCGCTTCCGGATGCGCGCGCTCGAGGAAGGCGTCGATCTGCCCCTGCGGCAGACTGGCCAGCAGCATGCGGCCATTGGCCGTGCAATAGGCGGGTACACGGGTGCCCGGCTGAAGGGTGGCCGAGACCAGCTGGCCGGCGCTGACTGCGGCCACGCAGACCAATTGGTCGTGGTCGAGCACGCCGACCGAGGCCGCCTCTCCCAGCGAATACGCCAGCCGGTACAGCAGCGGCTGGGCGATGCGCGGCAGGCGCGCCGAGTGCAGGTAGCTCTGGCCCAGGCGCAACACGGCCGGCGTCAGCGAGAACACCTTGTTTTCGTGGCGCATGTAGCCGAGATGGGTCAGCGTGATGAGGTAGCGGCGCGCGGCGGCGCGGGTCAGGCCGGTGGCGTCGGCGACTTCGGCAATCGTCAGGCGCGAGCGTTCCTGGTCGAAGGCTTCGATCACCTTCAAACCCTTTTCGAGGCCGGCGACAAGGTCGCGTTCGAGCGGCGAGTCGGTTTCCGTGGTCATTGCTGCAAATAGTCGGGGATTTGTGCGAGTATCGCACATATTGTGCGTACTGCGGACGAAGCAGCACCGGCGCCGCTTGTAGGGACGATAAGGCTGGCCTACCATTTTCGGCATCGACAAGATCCACCTGAGGAGACACGCCGTGAAATTCGATGCCATCGAGCCGGGCATTTATCCCGAACTCATCTATCCCGCCTATAAATCCACCGTCAAGCGCGGACCGACCCAGCCGGCCCTGCGCATCGAGGCGCCAGTGCCGACCAGCCAGAACATCGTCGCGACGCCGCGCATCCTGCTGCCGCACGATACGGATCTCACCGCCCATGGCGAGAGCGAGCCGCTGGGCGAGAAAATCGTCGTCACCGGCCGCGTCGTCGACGAAGATGGCAAGCCGGTGCGCAATTCCCTGGTCGAAGTCTGGCAAGCGAACTCGGCCGGCCGCTACTGGCACAGCCGCGACCAGCACGCCGCGCCGCTCGACCCGAACTTTTACGGCTTGGGCAAGATGCTGACCGACGAGGACGGCCGCTACCGCTTCGTGACGATCAAGCCCGGCCCCTACCCCTGGGGCAACCACGACAAGGCCTGGCGCCCCGCGCACATTCACTTCTCGCTGTTCGGCAACGTGTATGCCCAGCGCCTGGTGACCCAGATGTATTTCCCGAGCGATCCGCTGTTCGCCTACGACCCGATTTTCCAGAGCGTGCCCGACGAAGCAGCACGCCAGCGCCTGATCTCGCGCTTCAGCCTGGAAGAGACCGTGGGCGGCGAGATGCTCGGCTACGAATTCGATATCGTCCTGCGCGGACGCAACGCCACGCCGATGGGCCTGTAAGGAGAAGACAATGTCCAAGATCACCACCTCGCAAACCATTGGCCCCTTCTCGCACGAAGCCTGGCAATGGGCGGTCGATGCCTGCATCCCGGGCCACCTGAAAACCACGGGCGAGACCGTGCTCGTCAGCGGCAACATCTTCGACGGCGACGGCGCGCCGATCAACGACGCCCAGATCGAAGCCTGGACGCCGGACGGTGCGGCGCTCGAGCCGGAGCAGCTGATCCCGGGCTTTCGCCGCGTGCCGAGCGGTGCCGACGGCGAATTCAGCCTGCGCGTCTCGAAGCCCGATGCGGCCAAGCCGGGCGAGCCGCTGATGTACGTGACCGTGTTCGCGCGCGGCCTGGTGCTGCACCAGTTCACCGCCGTCTTCCTGGAAGACGACCCCGGCCTGGCCGAGTCGAGCATCCTGAACCAGGTGCCGGAAGCGCGCCGCGCGACCCTGCTTGCGCGCCGTACGGGCGACGGGCAATATCACTGGGATATCCGGATGCAGGGCGAAGCGGAAACCGTCTTCTTCGACTACGCATGACGTCTTACCTGGAGTCCCTGTGAGCGTATCGATCTTCGACAGTTTCCTCACCACCTCCGAGATGATCGCCGTGTTCGACGACGCGGCGGTGGTCGACGCCATGTTCCGCTTCGAGGCGGCGCTGGCGCGCGCCCAGGCCGAGGAAGGCCTGATCCCGCCCGCCGCCGCGAGCGCCATCGCGGGCGTTTGCAAGGCCGAGCTGTACGACATCCCGGCCCTGATCCATTCTGGACGCCGCGCCGGCAGCCTCGCCATCCCGTTAGTTAAAGAGCTGACCCGCACCGTCGCCCTCTACGACGAGGAAGCGGCGCGCCACGTGCACTGGGGCAGCACCAGCCAGGACGTGATCGACAGCGCCATGGTGCTGGTCACGCGCGAGGCCTTGCAGCTGCTGGACGCGGGTCTGAAGGAACTGAGCGGGCACCTGTTCAAGCTCGCCGGCGACCATCTCGCCACCCCGGTACTGGCTCGCACTCTGATGCAGCCGGCCCAGGTGACGAGCTTCGGCTTCAAGCTGGCTGGCTGGCTGGCGCCGCTGGTGCGCGCCCGGATTGGCCTGCGCACGGCCGCCGAACGCGCCCTGCAGCTGCAGCTGGGCGGCGCGGTGGGCACCCTGTCCGTCATGAAGGACAAGGGCGCGCCGGTCGCCACGCGCATGGCCGCGCAGCTCGGCCTGCGGGTGGCCGATTGCGCCTGGCATACCCAGCGCGACGAGTGGGTCCGGCTCGGCATGGAAGTGGCGGTCCTGGTGGGCAGCCTCGGCAAGCTCGCCACCGACCTGAGCCTGATGGCCCAGGGAGAAATCGCCGAACTGGCCGAACCTTCGGGCAACGGCCGCGGCGGCTCTTCGGCGATGCCGCACAAGCGCAACCCCGTCTCGAGCATGATCGCCCTGGCCGCGGCGCGCCGCACGCCCCAGCATGCGGCGGCGCTGCTGTCCTGCATGGACCAGCAGCACGAGCGGGGCCTGGGCAACTGGCAGGCGGAACTGGCCGAATGGCCGCCCTTGTTCCTCTCGGCCCACGGCGCCTTGCGCGCATTGAACGATGCCTTCGCGGACCTGAATGTCGACCGCGAGCGCATGCTGGCGAATATCGCGACCCTGCACGGCCTCGTGTTCGCCGAAAGCGCCTCCGGCTATCTCGCCGGCGCCATCGGCCGTCCGAAGGCCCATGCGCTGCTCGAAGGCCTGACCCGGCGCGTCACCAGCGAAGGCAAGTCGCTCGACGCGCTGCTACGCGAGACCATCGAGGCCGATCCGCAGCTCGCCGCGCAGGTCGACCTGCAGCAGCTCGCCACCCTGTTCGATCCGGTCGCCGCCGCGGCGCCCGCCCAGGCCCTGGCCGCAAGCCAGCTGCAGGCCCTGCGTGCGCGCATGGCCGAACTGGACGCCACCCCCCCTTACACTACCTAGAGGACGCATGAGTTTCGATCCCATTGACCACGATTTCGAACGCGGCCTGCAGAACCGCCGCAGCGTCCTTGGCGACGCCTGGGTCGACCGTTCGATCAACAACGCCAACAGCTTCAATGCCGACTTCCAGAACCTGATCACGCGCTTTGCCTGGAACGAGATCTGGGGCCGGCCCGGCCTGGAACACAAGATGCGGCGCGCGATCGTCCTGTCGATCACGACCGCGCTCGGACGTTGGGAAGAATTCGAACTGCACGTGCGCGCGGCCCTGCTCGGCGACGCGGACAGCCGCCTCACGCCCGACGAGATCAAGGAAATCCTGATGCAGTCGGCGATCTACGCCGGCGTGCCGGCCGCGAACACGGCGTTTGCCCACACGCTGGCGATCCTGCGCGACGTCGGCGAACAGATCGGCTACACGCTGGAACCCACGGCGCCCGGTTCGGTGGCGCATTCCGGCATTGGGCGCGAAGGCCGCACGGCCAGCTCCCCCGCCCTGCACTACAGCGTGCGCGAGCCGCGCAACGGCAAGGCGCCGCGCCACACGGTCGTGCTCAGCCACGCGCTGGGCTGCGACCTGACGATGTGGGACGCGCTGGCCAATCAGCTCGCGCTTGAGAACCGCGTGATCGCCTACGATCACCGCGGCCACGGCAGCTCGGATGCGCCGGATGCGCTGTACGCGATGAGCGACCTCGCCGACGACGCCGCGCGCCTGCTGCGCGAACTCGATACGGGACCGGTGGTCTGGGTCGGCCTGTCGATGGGCGGCATGGTCGGCCAGGAGCTGGCGCTGCGCCATCCTTCGCTGGTACGGGCGCTGGTGCTGGCGAATACGACCAGCGGCTATCCGGAAGCGGCGCGCGCGGTGTGGGAACAACGCATCGACACCGTGCGCTCGTCGGGGATCGAGGCGATTGCGGATGCCGTCATGGGGCGCTACTTCCACGATGCCTTCCGTGCGCAAAAGGCGGCGACCGTCGCGCGCTTCCGGCGCCGGCTCGTCACCACCGATACCGTCGGCTATGTGGGCTGCTGCGAGGCGGTGGGCAAGGTCGATACGGGCTCGCGGCTCGGACAGATCGGCGTGCCGACGCTGGTGATTGCAGGTGAACTTGACCAGGGAACGCCGGTGGCGATGGCTGAAGCGCTAGTGAATGGTATTCCGGGCGCGAAGCTAGAGGTGTTGAAAGAGGCGTCGCATTTGAGTGCGGTCGAGCAGCCGGAGGCGTTTGCGCAGTTGGTAACGCAGTTTGTAGCAGACCTGTAGCCCTGTAGGGTGGGCGCCCTGTGCCCACCGGATGGGATGCGTCCGCTCGGATGCGCCGACGATGCATCGTTCGGATGGCGGTGGGCACGGGGCGCCCACCCTACGCATTTATAGCTGACGCAGGGTGGGCTCCGCCCACGCGCTTACACCGCATGCATGTCGCACCTTCTCCGCGAGCCGCACGGTATGCGAGCGGCGCGACCGCGTGGGGGAAGCCCACCCTACATACCGTGGCCCATCCCGCGTCGCCGACCGCGGCCAGCGACGCCAAACGTGTTCACAGGTCGAGCACCAGCACCTTCGACTTGGCGCGCGAGCAGCACGGCGTAAACTGATCGTTCGCCGCCTGCTCTTCCTCGGTCAGATACATGTCGCGGTGATCCGGCACGCCTTCCAGCACGCGGGTCAGGCAGGTCCCGCAGACACCCTCCTCGCACGAATACGGCACCTCGACGCCGGCATCGAGCAGCACCTTGATCACGGTCTGTCCCGGCGGCACCGTCACCACCTGGCCGTTTGAAGCCAGCTTGACGTCGAAGGACTGGTCGCCTGTGGTGTCCACCGCCGCTGCGCTGAAGTACTCGACGTGCAACTGCGTTGCAGGCCAGCCCTGTGCCTTGGCGGTGTCCAGCACATACGAGATGAAGCCCTGCGGCCCGCACACATACAAATGCGTATCCGGTTCCGGCCTGGCCAGCAGCGCCGCCATGTCGAGCTTCTGGCTCGCGTCGCCGCTGTCGTAATGGAAGTGCACCAGGTCGCGCAGGTGCGATTCGCCGAGTCTTTCCTTGAACGCCGCCTTTTCCGGCGAGCGCGCGCAATAGTGCATCTCGAAGGCGGCGCCCCTGGCGGCCAGGCTCTCGGCCATCGCCAGGATCGGCGTGACACCGATGCCGCCTGCCAGCAGCAGCGTGCGTTTGGCGTCCACCAGCGGGAAGTGGTTCTTCGGTTCCGAGATGGTAAGCAGCGAGCCGACGTCGATGTGGTCGTGCATCGCTTCCGAGCCGCCGCGCGAATCGGCGTCGCGCAGCACGCCAATCTGGTAGCGATGGGTCTCGCCCGGCGCATTGCAGAGTGAGTACTGGCGGATGAGGTTGTTCGGCAGGTGGACGTCGACGTGGGCGCCGGCTTCAAAAGCCGGCAGCGCGCCGCCGTCGACACGTACCAGCTCGTAGCTGCAGATGCCGTCGGCTTCGTTGTGCTTGCCGGCGACACGAACCTCGATTGAACTCATGGCGCAAACTCCTTCATCTGTTCTTTCGACAGCCACTGATCGATGATGCGGCGCGACTGCACGCCGCCGGCGTCGATGTTCAACATCAGGAGCTTGCGCTCCGGGTGGCGCAGGATGTTCTGCTGCTGCAGTTCCAGCATCTCGCGGTCCTCGCCAAAAATCTTGCCCTGGCCTTCGCGGATGGTCTTGGTCAGCTCGGCGTCCTGCGGCTTGAAGTTGCGCGCCATGCCCCAGAAGTACCAGTGCGAGGTTTCGGTTTCGGGCGTGATGAAGTCGACCACGATCGACGAAGCTTTATGTTCCGCCGGCGCATGGTAGCCGCCCTTGCCCGCATGGGCGACGCCGACTTCAATCATCACGTGGCTCGGCGCGTTGAAGCGGCAGATCTGCCAGCGGTCGACCGGCACGTCGTCGGCCAGGCCGTTGCCGCGCAGGGCAGCCTGCCAGAACGGCGGCGCCATGATGTTCTCCATGAAGCGGCTGGTGATCACCTGCTCGCCCTCCACTTTGGTCGTGACCGGCGCCTCGTCGATTTCCTTCTGGCCGATCGAGGACGCGTGGACATAGGTTTCGTGGGTCAAATCCATCAGATTATCGACCATCAGGCGGTAATCGCAGTTGATGTGGTACAAGCCGCCGCCGTAGGCCCATTCCGGATTCTCGGCCCATTCGAGGTGGTGGATGGTGCTTGGGTCGGCCGCTTCCTTGTCGCCGGTCCAGACCCAGATGAAGCCGTAGCGCTCCTCGACCGGATAGCTGCGGATGCAGGGGAAGCCGCGCACGCGCTGGCCCGGCATGCTGATGGCCTTGCCTTCGCAACCCATTTCCAGGCCATGGTAGCCGCAGACCAGGTTGCCGTCGCGGACGAAGCCGAGGGACAGCGGCGCGCCGCGGTGCGGGCAGAAATCCTCGACCGCGGCGACCTTGCCGCCCTGGCCGCGATAGAACACGATCTTTTCGCCGCAGATCTGGCGGCCGAGCGGCTTGCCTTCGATTTCGTCAGGGGTGCAGGCCACGTACCAGGCATTTTTTGGGAACATCTTGTCTCCTCCTTGATTTGTGTGCGATATTCAGTGTACTGAATGTGAGAAAAGTATCACGCGTTTGCAGCACGAAGTAAACTGTATTTTCAAATTTTATTGATGGTGCAGCGCACCACATTTTTCGAAGAAATATGCCTGCAGAAAAAGCACACGAGGGCCGGGGCGAGATGCTCGATTTGTATAACCATCCCGGCCATTTGTTGCGGCGCGCCCAGCAGATTTCGGTGTCGATTTTTTACGACGAAATGGGTAATGAACTGACGCCGGTGCAGTACGCGATCCTGAGCAGGCTGGCCGAACACCCCGGCATCGACCAGGTCTCGCTGGCGGGCCTGGCGGCGATCGATACCTCGACCGGCGCGACGGTCTGCGCGCGGCTCGAGGAAAAAGGATTGCTGGAGCGGCGCGTGATCCCGCATAACCGGCGCCAGCGGGCGCTCAGCATCACGACGGCCGGACAGGCGCTGCTCGATGCGCTGGTGCCTGGCGCGCAGCGGCTCAGGGAGCGCCTGCTCGAACCCTTGAGTGAACAGGAGCGGCAGGTGTTCATGTCGCTGCTCGCCAAGCTCGTGCATGAGAATAACGAGCAGAGCCGGGCACCGTTGGCGGTGCCCGGCGCGGACAAATGATCCGGCGTTGCCGGGGGCGCAATCCCGGCAACGCTGCCCTTACTCCACGCCCGGATCCTTGAACTTCTCGACCTTGTCGAACTCGACGTTGTACACGCCGCCGTCGACCTGCTCGGCCTTGCGGATGTAGACCGTCTGCACGATGTCGCGGGTGGCCGGGTCGATCGTGACCGGGCCGCGCACGCTGGTCCAGGACTGGCCCTTCATCGCTTCCAGCAGGGCCGGACCGT
>Ga0308160_10005292_pt1 | contig 13517 bp, 13 predicted proteins | sample PhyFR1_FD_201036 | JGI IMG/M metagenome (GOLD analysis project Ga0308160, IMG submission 201036) | Phyllosphere microbial communities from UC Gill Tract Community Farm, Albany, California, United States - DLSLF.R1 | ecosystem: Host-associated > Plants > Phyllosphere > Unclassified | place: USA... | reverse complement strand
TGTGGGACTTGTTGCGAGAAGCACAAGTTCGGAATTCGTTCTCTGCTCCCACCAAAGAAGGAAGCTACCTCACGATTCGATCCCTTGGTGCTCTGAAATTCGCGATACTGTCCATTCTTGAGTACACCGGTGTGGTGTTCCTCGACAATAGCTTCCACCAGAAAGGAATCGCGGCTGATCCGGCGGCTGCTGTCCCTGGATACATCCTGGGAGGCTTGAGTTGGTACGCCATGCCGTTTGCCCTCGCGACTACGATGGGACTCGTCGCTGTCGCCCTCGAGAACACACCTGCTTTCCCGACCTATCCTAGGAGGATGAACACAAGCGAAATCGGAGCTGGTCTGGTACTTCCCTATGCGGCACAAACGATTGCCGGAACAGGCGGAGCTGGGGCAGTCCTTCTACTCATGTTCATGTCCTGTACCTCCGCTATATCGTCTCAGCTTATCGGTGTCTCGACTGTTATCTCCGTCGACGTCTACCAGACCTACTTTCGACCTCAAGCTACCGACAAGCAAATCCTGAAGGCAGGACAGTGGGCGGTGATTGGCTTTGCCATTTTTATGGCGGCATTTGCGTCGATGCTTCACGGGGTCAACATCGATCTTGGCTTTATCTATGTAAGTGGAGCTCCATGAGGGGATCACGCTGACACTGCAGAACATGACCGGTATCTTTACCGGATCAGCTCTACCAGGACTAGTGGGAACGTTCTTCTCCTCTCGGCAAGGCCCCCTCGCCATCGTCTCCAGTATCTGGGGTGGATTTGCAGTTGCCGTCGTTGTCTGGATCACTATCGCCCAGAGGTTGAGCGGGGAGGTCTCGATCGCATCAGTCGGCGCCATCGACCCCTGTTTATACGGATGTGTAGCGGGTATCGGCGCTTCAGCTTTGATCACGATCACGATCTCTATCTTCCAGAACGCAAGATACGACTGGGGCACCCTGAAAGCGGTACGTCTCATCGATGAGAACGGTGAAGAATACGATGTCGCCAAGAACGATCCCACATACGACGCCGAAAGACTGAGAAGAGCAGCTTACTGGGCTCGAGGAGTCACACTCTTCTTGTTCCTTGCTTTGTTCATCATCTGGCCGCTATCAATGTACGGCTCTGGATATATCTTTTCGAAATCGTTCTTCAGAGGATGGGTTATCGTATCTCTTCTGTGGGCTTTCGGGGCGATCTTTGCCGTTTCCGTCCTACCGATTATCGAAGGACGGCGTACGCTAATCGACATTGCCCGCAAAGCTACTCACCTGGTCCGCAGAAAGTCATCAGCGCAGAGCGAGGTAGAACGCAGGAGTCAGAGCTCGGAGTTCAGTACAGAATCTCCGCCAGACGACGCAAGTGGGACGGATCTGAAGTCGTCATTGTAATTGCGAAATGTAGACAGGCGCCGGAAGAGAGGTATAGCGGGATTTCATGAGAGGTGTTGGTAGATTTAGAGTCTTCGATATCATGCATTTTGGTAAACGTTCGAAGCGAAACAGGATTTTCGTGAGGGCGAACGGGATTGCTTCCGTACGGGACTCTTTTTCGTGACTATACCAATGACCGTGCATGGCATATTCTGCGATGCTAACCAATCTTGATATGACTCTCAAGACCAGCTTAAACACATGTCCCGCACCACACCTTTGATTAAGACAGGTACGATCGGGGAGCTAATGTCAATTTGAAATTCAATCAGGTATATATAGACGCGACGCGCTTGGCGCGATTTCACGCGATTTCATGGTCTCATGTCGCCATTCCGGTATCTTCAGTCACCGTTTCTATTGCGTCTTTGAAGAAATGGCAACATCTCCCGAACGAGATCTCAGCCCCTCTATCGCTCTAGAGTAACGAGATGGCCTGAACGGCAGACCACCTTCTTCTAGCAAGTATCACACAACATGGTTTCCCGTCAACGACAAATACGAGTCGCTATCGTAGGCGCTGGGATATCCGGCTTGGCCCAGGCTATACGACTACGTGACGCGCTGGGAGGACGAGTAGACATCACTGTGAGTCTACCCACACGCATAAGACTAATCGATAGATCATCGAAAAAGCTAGTTCGCCCGGAGGTGTTTGGCGGGATTCGACGTGGCCAGGAGCCGGTAACGCACTGGAACTCGAACGTTGAATATCGCTGAGATCAGGTGTCGACATTCCAATTCATCTCTACAGCCTTTACTCGGATCTGAAGCATGACTGGACAAATGTATATGCTTCACAGGAACAAGTGCTGGAGTACTGGGAAGGATTGATTGATCGATATCGTGAGCCACCATCTTCTGGACTTGAGCTTACCAGACAAGAACTGAACGACACGTTCATGTTCAACACGGAATACAAATCGTCCAAGTGGTCCAACGCGTCGCAAACACATACGTTGACTTTATGGAACTCTGCGATCAAGGAGGAGACAAATCTGGAAGCCGAAATCTTGATATCTGCGAATGGGCCACTCTCGACTCCACAGATTCCCGAATTGCCCGGTCTACAGTCGTTCAAAGGCATCAAGTTTCACAATCTTCGATGGGACAAGAATGTGGAGTTCAGTAACAAACGAGTCGCCGTGATTGGTAACGGAAGTTCAGCCGTTCAATTGATTGTGAGTGCAATTAGCGGTAGAAGCTTATGAAAGCCTGGAATAGCGAAATTACCGGGGACGCACGTCACTCAATTTATAAGATCGGGGGGATATTATTTCCCAAAGCGTAATTGATTGATTAGGTGTTTGCTGATTGTCAGCGAATCCCAAATTCACTAGATGGGAACTGTTTTGCTTCAAGTGGATTCCCGGCTGGCTGCTTTACAAGCGAACGAGATTGTTTCTCGATGTGAGTCCTGCTATGATCGCGAGCTTGACCAAGCTCATACTCAGCACAATACCAGATGGAAGGTACGCAACTCGACCAGCGGAGATGAACACACCGCTCTGGAGGACTCTCTGCTCAAATACCTGGAGGAAACAGCTCCTGCCGAGTATCTGGATGCTCTACGACCCAATTATCGTAAGCTGGCATCGCAGCTGCACCGCTGACCCCAGCCCTTGGATGTAAACGACCCGCTTTCGATGCCGGCTGGCTTGAATCTTTGCACCAAGACAATGTCCATCTCACAAATAGCCCAATAAGGAGCATTACCGAATCCAGCATCCAAACTCTCGACGGAATCGAAACCAAGGCCGATATCATCGTATTTGCGACTGGTTCCAACGTAGCGGAGCATGGACTCGGTCTCAATGTCGGACTCTATGGTGAAGATGAGATCGAGTTGAGATCTTACTGGAAAGGCATTGATGGACCTCAAGCATACCTCGGACTATCTGTTCCCAAGTTTCCCAACTACTTCATGGTCGTTGGCCCCAACGCAATCGCCGGGTCCTGGGGTTATACAATAGGTAATCAGGTGAGTAGTGATTCCAATCGAGGCTGATTCTAGACCGCAGTGATAGCTCGCCTGGTCAAGGAGTTGTACGACAACGATCTCAGTTCAATACAGCCTCGTGAAGATGTCTTTCACTCACATAACCTCGCTATCCAGCAACAGCTCTCGAACAGCGTAAGTCACTCATGCATACGTGTATCTGACATCGTAGACCATGGCTAGTAGTAAATGTACCAGCTGGTGGAGAATCACTGGGGGCCGCATATCGGTACCCAGCTCGCTGTCCGCTATTGGCTTGTGGCGTGCCACCCGAACCACCCGATGGGCAGACTGGCGGGCGGTCCGATTCACCTCTGCTGGAACCCTCGAAGACGTGCAGATGACCGCAAGACAACGTCGTCGAGCGATTCAGCGAGTGGTGCTGTGGACGGCTATCGCTGTGGTTGGAGGTTACACGGCAAATTCGGTCAACGCACTGGCTTATATTAGACAGACGCTTGATTTGTGATTTCAGCTCTATGAATGTATGGATTGATGTCACAAGCTCACGAAGCGACATGTGCTCCGAAACTTAATGGGTTACACGTCGATAGCATTCACACCGTCGCTTCTTCGCCCCTTGCTCTCAGGCGCAGAAGATTCATCAAAGACAGATCACGTCATAAAGGACAGCTGTGCGGCTGATCTCCAATCGAGTCGACCCTGCGGCGATTGACCATCCGGACTTGGTCCGTTCACACTGAAATGTTCCATACACTAGCAGCAAATCATACATTCTGGCCCTCATAATGAGTATTAGGTATACTATACCTAATTACGCTTATTCGAGAACGTGAGGGATCAAGATCTCAACTCCTTCACTTCACCTTCGGTAGGTCGCCGGGCTCGCGTTTGTCGTCATAGTCATCCAAGACAGTTGCGTCTGGAGTCGAATCAGAGATACTTTCCAGACTCCCTTTCTCTCGAACGATTCGGATATCTCTCTGTCGAAGCAGGTGTATGATAGGGACCAGTATCGCGGCTATCACGCCGGCAGCCCAAGAAGTGATGAACCCAACCTTGAATCGGGGACCGTCCGTTTGCTTGAAGTTTAGAGTCGGTAGCCAGGCATCCGTCCTTTAGTGTCAGCATTGTATACAGTTCAGGGTGATCGGGTAGTACTTACTCGTACCAGCCACCGGTAATACACCCTGTTATGAAGGCTCGCTGAGTGGTGTCCATGAGACCGACACTACAGATATCCGCTACCCAGGCGTAAAAGATCGGGGTGACATAGGTGGTTCCATTTATAAGGAAAGCGGCTACCCGAATGGCGTTCGAATTCGGCCAGAAGGCAAGAACAGCATTGGGCAGCGTCGCCCAGATCAGGACCAGTCCAATCCACCATTCTCTTTCGTACTTGACTGTTCTGTCGGAAATGTACGAATACATGATCGGACTAAAGCTGGTAGCGATGGAAGCTGTCGCTGGCGGCGTGTTGCGGTCAGAGACACTGAATCCGTATGCTTTGAGATATACATAAAAATTTCGTCCGATAACGGCTTCCAAAGAATAGAAAATGTTGAATGGAGCCAGAATTTCCAGTTGCGAAGAGATTGCTTGCTGACTTTCTTGTCGATTTTGCCGGTCATTCTCGCAGCGCCTGGAAAGTCAGTATACGTAGATGAGTTCTCGTAGATGAGTTCTGGCGGTTAGAACTCACCATTCCTGACGATCCTGTCCCTCGCCAGTGTCTTCTCATCCGCCGTCAAGTACCAGGTGGTAGTGTTCTAATGTCTCTTGAAGAATTCGGGAAATAACAAGACGGCAATACTTTGCAGTCTGTCGATGCACTGCGGTAATATTCCTTTGACATGGATCTTGTTTGTTTGAAGGTTCACTCCATAGTCACTGCCGCGGAAGGCTCCGAGGGACTACTGATCATTATCGAATCACAACTTCTCCCGCATCCTCCCTAGTACGCGGCGATTCCCTATTTCCCCTTCTACTTCACAAGAACCGATCATCACCGAGCATATTCTGGCCTATACACTGTTGGTGGGACGAGTCGGGAGTGGGGTGAGTAGCCGACCGATGACGGTTGCGATGGACCGGTCTGTATATTATCGAACCGTACAGCGAGGGAGCTCGTTCATAGCGGAGGTCACCAATCGTGATGGGTGTGGAAGACGGTGAATTTGATGATTAATACGTGGGAGAGCAAGATATCCCTAGAAGTCAGTCCCGGATAGGTGAAGAGACTTACCTCGCGTGATAGACATCTCCCTCTGCTCAGGCTGCATGGTCTGCTCCTCTGTACTCGTTTCCTCGATCCACGCCCATCCTTATTTCTTCTATACGTATCATACAGGCGCACTGAACCCCGGGTCCGTCACTTCGAGGCCCAAAGGTGATGTCTGTGTATCAGACAGGATGGTTCGACAGGATGTAGTTGGCCCGGACGGGAGTTCAAGAAACCAGCGCGGATGTAGGGAGGGCTGTAGGTCTAGCGCAAAGGGATGTTGGACGGTATGGGCCTGATTCGAGCAGCTTTGACGCGTGGAGTCGAGCATTCGAGGTGAGTGGAGTCCAAATGTGTCGATATGGCGTACGGTGTTGGCTATATATCAGCAAGAGATGAGAAGATGTGGCTTAACTTTCATAGACTACGTCGTTCTCTCCCTCCGACCTCTAACCAGCCGCGTTCGATGACCAAATGGTATCTTAGTCTGCGCAGTTGGACTGTCCGTTTGTGCCTTTCTCCTTCTGCCTTCTTCCTGCTTCCTTCTTCCTTCTTCCTCTTCCCTCTTCCTTCCTGCTCCTGCTCCTTCTACTTCTTCTTCCTTATTCTTCTTCGCCGTCGTCATGACATACGTCTTACTGGTCGAATCCAGTTGCACCTAGTAGTCAGCGTTTGAGAAGAGATCCCCGGAAAATGACTCACCGGGCGGGGCGATAAGTGTAGTCGAGCCAGCCACATTTCCATTTCCAATTTTTCGGTGTATATCTCTTTTCCCGCAACGCCAGACCTAGCTCCAGATTACGTGGCGGCAATTATGAGGTAGGGCGGTTACTGAACATGGTGTGGCTTGGCGACTACCGAGCAGCGAGTGGTAGTCTCCGAGTCTTCCTGCAGGAGGACCACTGCGACTTCACGCCCTCGATTAGACATCCCAGCAGCCTATCCACCATCCTTCATTCCGCGCTATATCACTCGGATCCCATTCGCCAAAAGCTGATTTGCGGTCCGGAACGATCACTTCAAAGCGAGATTCGATGAGGTATGCATAGCAGTTTGTACTAATGAGGAAGAAGAATGGATGACACAAAACAGGCTAACTACAGTAACATGGACAAACGCGTCGATTCCAATGTGGCACTTGGATCTTTCATCAACACCCTAACCCCCTACAAATCCAGAAATCCGAATTCCTATTCACTCCAAAAAGGCGGCGCCTAACGATAATGGATGGTACTGGGCCACAGGAGTAGCTTGTCATCGGGCTCAAAGGTGTGGAAACATGCCCGCGCCGTCAACTGCCAAGCCTTGCAGGTGATAAATGCGGTGTTTGGAAAAGCACATGAGTCCCCGGTAACGAGACAAAAGCGGAACCAGCGCTCATCGTCCCGTCTGCGAACCCCGGAATACTTGATGGTCAGCTAGAGCTTTCTTCTATCGACCAATATCGTCCCATGGCCGTTGTGCGCTGGAAACATATATACATGAGAAAGCTTTCATTGTTTCCTCTCCAAACCCCACTCTCTTATCATTGTCTTTCTGTCCCATCGTCCGGACTCCAGCCCATGAAACCAGTGGTTTGGCCCTGCTTCAGTTTCCAAGCAATCCCTCAATTCCCTATCTATGTCGCACAGCTCCTCCTCTTTGCAAGCCTCTAAAGAGGCTAGAATCCACTCAGACAGCTGCCGGTCCATCGTGTAGAGTTTCGAGTGGCGATCTCGTCTTTGAAGGTGGGGTACCTGGAAGACGTGCCGAGCTGCCTCGGCCGGAGACTGATTCGCCGCAATTTGATGGATGAACTCAACTGATCTTGGTCCGGCAGCCTCATTATTTCCGTCCTGCCCGTTAGCATTGGCGACCAGCAAGATGACACAGAGTTACCTCACATGACAAGGGAAATGTGCCCGACTCCAGGCGCGAATATGGGTCCAACCGAATAATTCGGTGAGATCATGAAAGAACTGCAACGTTCAGAGCCACCCAGTGAGATGGCAGGGATCAACTCACTTCATCATCAACCTCAAGCCCGAGTGTGCTGATCGTGGGTCCTGCATCCCAGGTAGGGTCCAGCACCCAAGCTCCGAATATCTCGGTTCCAACGTCGTGGGGAAGTCTACCAATCGAGAGTCCCACCACACGAAACCTCGTCGATCCGGAATACGTGACAGTATGCGGCAAGATTGAAATATCGGCGTTGATCGAAGAACGATTCATGGAGAGGGCGGGCTGGGTGTGTATGTATACTACAGGGCTTCCTGGCACAGCGTGAAAAGTCTGCCTTTGTGTCGCCAGCATGATTGCTAAAGCCACCGAGTAATGTCCAAAAAAACGATTTTTGTGTCACTTCATGGTCCCGACATCTGAGCGAGGACATGATCGTGTTCTGGCACATCATAGGGCGGGAATGTATCGGGTCGTCATTGTTAGACGTCCCAGACAAGCCTCCATCCTCATCGGTTCCCGTTGAGCTGGACAGAAATTGATTGAAATCTCTTTCGAAATAGACCGAAAGCTGCTTGGCGAAGGAAGACAATCGTGTCCAAGCAGATAGCCGTGATATGTGGATAGGTCGTCCTCCTGCCTCGCCCAGCACGCGCAGAAGACACTGTGGTCAGCTTCTGCCAGTCATCTTAAACAGACGTACAAGAATGACTGAAGGCCCTGATGATCTATTGGGTGATCCGAAGTTGACGACCAAATGGGCCGTCTCGATGGGAGGAGAAGAGCATTTTGATCAACATCGAATAAGCGGTCTGACATCAGAGACATGGATGGAGAGCCGGACCATATCAGTCCTGACGACATGTCATGCACGTCAAAGGTGCAATCTTGTTGCGAGGCATAACAACTCAGGCAGGGGCCAAGCGATACGAATCTTCGCGCGATTGCGGAGGAGTCGGGGGTTGGAGTGTGGGCGAAGAGACAGCGTGTCTCAGTTTGATCTGTGCATCGAGTACATTTGCGTGGTGGCCTGTAAAGGTCAGCTCGGACGACGGTGCACTGACTTTACTTACGTATAGATGAAATGAGGGAGTCTGAGGATCCGTTCAAGTCCACCACCCAGAGAGCCCCGGCGAATCTCGATTTCGCAAACCTTCGATAATTCTGTGATCAGGTCGTCATCGAGTTCTGCAACCCGCGATAGGTTTGCCTTGCGAGCGACGCACGGCGGGATTCCCTGAAGCCCGGCTTCAACACCCAATATGTCGAGATGATCACATGGAATAGCAAGATCGTAAAGATCGGCGGATCCAGACCTCGAGCGGATATAATGCGGTAAGTCTGGGTTCGAGGCCAGATCCAAGTTGGTGTAAGGCGTAATGATCACCTTGTAAGGCACGCATGGAGACAGCAAGGAGCTGTGCGATGCTTCTGACGAGAACCTCGATGTGCCGGTTCGCTTTGGTGATAGCGGTGTGGATGCCTTTCGTTTTTCTTCCCGAGTCTTGTCGGTACTACCACTGACGGTAGTTGATTTGAAAGGGCGCTCCAGATCGACCGATTGGACTTGTGGAAACGCGATTGCGGGACTGACTGGTGACAGGTCTATCACTAAGTTGTCCGGCTCTCCCCCTTTGAACCAGTCAATTCTGCGCTCTCTGACTTCGTCCTGAGCAGCCAACCATCGCTGGTGTAGTTTGAGTTTGATGCGATGGGGCCGTGGTCTCTGTTTGGTGAGATTGCATTGGTCGAAATGGCGGCAGAGCGTACAAGCCTCGCCCACTAATCTAGCGGAAGTTTTGGGCTTTCCAGATTTTGGGGTGTAGATGCTCAACGAGCATGCCCATCCATACGTGCGGCAGTGTTCACACGCATCCATTCCGCCAAGATGGATGTAATTATCCCATTGGTCAAACACCTCAGCCTATCTCATCAGTCCATGCCATTTGCGCAAGAGTGTCATAGTCACCCACTTCCTTTACTGACCGAGCCTGATCTTCTAGCGATCTACGCTTCATGTTGTAGAGGAGCCTTGTGTGAGCGATCTCGGATACATGAATCTTCACGTCAAGCGGCTACTGGGTCAGCATGAGATACGAAGTGAGACCGATCCGTGAAAGAGTGTCCTGAATGGATGGTCAAAAGTCTCTTGGCCGAGCTGCGTGCGGAAATGGGTAGGTGGACTCACAGCACCGTCATGTACGCATCGGATGGTGATAGGTGTGCATGGCCCAGTCTTTATACTTGCTAGAGAACTGGCAGCTTCTCGTCTCCTGCGGGCATCACTGCTGTCAATGCTGTCTTCTTGTAGCCTCGATGCTGCATCGGAAAGGCCCGGGGCGATGACATCTCCACGTATGTCGGTGCCCATCAAGACCGTGAAGTCGATGAGGGAGTAAGTTGTCTCGATGAAGTCGTATCCCTGACCACCAACGAGAACAAGAGGTATCCGGTCAGGTGTATGGACCTCTAGAAGGAAGTCGAGGAAATGTCGATAGGGAATGTTAGCTTTTGATGTGAGGGATTGTAAGGCGAAGGCAACGTTCGGCAACGTTCAGAGTTGGCGCAACGATATTGCGTCGTGCCGGAAGCAATTTGAGGGGACGTTGCCGAAAGCTGGAAAGGTGGAATGGCCTGACATCCCTTTGATTTGCTCCTCTGTGCTATTTGCTGACTGGCGGACTGGCCATGCTTGGGTAGTGGTCCTGACGTTCTGGTCACATATCCTTACAGCTTGCGATGTATTCACCCCTCAGCTCGCCATGACCCTCACTTGCGTGAGTTGAACTTTTGTCTTGGGTCTCTGGCCTCACACGGGTTGTCAACTCGGTGATGTAGGCATTGTGTATTTTCTAGTGGTACAGTGTTAATCAGACTCACCAGTCGTCTACCATTTGCTTGTGCGACCGCAGCAATCACAGCAGTTTTGCCACTGCTGCTACATGCTCAGCTCAGCTTCTCTCCTTTGAGTGAGATGAATCGAGTGTGTGTGTGTTTTGACTTTCACATATCGCGGTTTGCGCTTGGAGCTTAATCGGACACCGCCGACACACTGACAAATTGTGTCGAATTTTGTGTCGGGTTCCCGTCAGCTTTTGGTCCTAGATTGCTGCCGATCGGCCGCCCATGTCTGCGTGGCACTCAGGGTGGAACTCAGGAACCGTGTTTCGATCCGCAAATCGCGGCAGAGATTCAAGAGACCGATAAGTTTCACGCTATCACCTTTATATAGTTGACAACTGCGAGACCCGAGGAGCTGCGGGCCTCACTCGACGGTACTGGTGCGGCGCTCTCGATTGGCAGACTGCTCACCGGACAGAGAGGCTCGGGTAGGATCTTCGTGACTCCGCTATTCCGGAGTTTTTTCAGAGACCCATCGTCTCTGTATGACCTATTGCCTTGCTGGGAGCTATAGCGAACAGGTGGGTGCCTTCTCAACACAAGTTGACTACAATATTCATTCTTTCAAGAGCAGCTACGACTAAGGTTGATATATATACCTATCTGTAACTCAGGGACGACTCTCGGAGACCCTACAGTAAGCGAGGCTTGCTGACTGATTCATGACAGGTTTGCTCTGAGGTTTGAACTCTGGCAATCTGATGAATTCGGTAGTATGGGAGGGTTTGAAGGAGAAGTATGTTGGTTTCATTGGCGACGACTTAGTTCGGCTCCATCCACTAATAGACCATCCACTAATAGACCATCCACATGATAGATACGGTCTTCGGACAGGCACACAAGCCCGCCGGGAACGAAGCAGAAGTTGGCGCAACCCGCACCCTTGTTCCCATCCGTCAACCCTAGAACACTAAACTGTCAGATGGAGTCTGGCTGTATGAACCTACATCCTGCCAATCAAGAGTCCAGCCGAGTCTACCTATCAGTGGCAGGTATTTGTAGAGGACACCGGAACTCACCCCACACGTGAATGCCGTCTCCACATCCAGCATATACTCTTCCGCCTACGTCGCATTTGACTGGGATCAGCATACTGGTGTTGCTAGGACCTACTTCCATCAGGAACACCACAGTCCGCGAAGGCAAACAATCGTCTGTTCCGAAGGGAAGGTACGTTCGGGCTGCCTGAGGGACGAAACACGTCAAAAGCATATCTTTCATCAGAGATCACCTAGCGTTAAGAGCTTCGGCTTACATGGTACTGGGAAGGCTTGGATCTAGTCTGCCCGATCCATGTATATGGCTAGTATCCGTCACATAGCACGTTGTTCCGTCGAGTGAAAAGGCGATTCCATTCGGATGGTGGAATCCGTCCGCAAGCATCCTGACCTGTCCCTCTTTTGGATCGAAAGCGTAGACTGCCGGAGGTAGTTGACAAACAGGTCGAAAGCCTTGTTCGTTGCCGTAAGGTGGATCGGTAAAGCAGATCAGGTCCCCCGAGGGATGTTCGAGTACAATCACGTCGTTCAGCGAGTTGAATTGACGACCGTTAAAGTTGTTCAGAATTGGGTGGGCTTTGGATGGATCGTTGAAGTCGCAGTAGACGAGCTGCGATGGTGTTTGTCTCGTGCCCTGATCACAGAACAGCACACCCTCCTTGTAGCGGCATCCACCATTTCCTAGAGACACCTGATCCACATCTACAATGGTCACCTTTCCTGTCTCAAGACTGACTCGACTGATCTCGACGCTTTTCTTGCCATCTCTGAGCAAGAGGTTGGACGTGAACCACACTTCATTGCTTAGTGATGAATATACTCCAGCCTCATGAGCAAATGCGTAGTCTTTCCTTGCCAGAACTTTGACCGAAGCGTCGGATCGGAATAGGGTCTCGAATGTCTTGTGTGCTGCGACAAAGGGACTCTGTACAGTATCGAACAATGAGCTTCCGCTAGCTGTGTCGGACGTAGAGATCAACGAATCAGAGAAAGCGTCTCTGTTGAAGTTTCCAGGAAGCACAGCATGGTCTAGCGGGGAAAGCATCTGCTCGTCAAACATGCATCACATTGGCCCAGCTAGACGTACCTGAATACCAGTCGTTTGTCTCATTTCTTCTTGGCGAATTGGGGAAACGCGTTAGCTCGCAGCGTGCTCTTGCCATCTCAGTTCGCTGGCCAACCATGGCAACGATAACGATACTTGAGTATAGCGTCGGTCCGTGATCTCCGTGAGCCACACCGCTGATAGCCGTAGACAGGCCATTTTCGGCGACGGCAATCGTCCCTTCCCGAGTTCCGGTAACTCTCAACCCATCATCGTTCGGATCAGGACCCGCGAAAGCCGGGCTGATCAGGTACATTACCCAGATCTAGCTTTCCAGTTGCCGCGTATTATGCTAAAATAGCCTACGTGCCTGAGGATCTGGATTCAATCGACATTCTCACATTCAGATCTGTGCAGGTTATAGATCGCCAACCGGGGTCAATCCGAGTCGGACCGTACCCCGCTTGGTCCCCCAGGTGCATGGTCGACCTCATCGTCGATCGGACCGTACCCCGGCTGGCTCCCCGCATATAAAGTGGACGCGAATTCAAGGAATCATTTTTTCACACAACACACTCTCCATCATGTTCGGCGGGAAATCCTCATTGTACACCACCACCGCCCTTACCGCCATCGGCTTCATGCTGATTGGGTACGATAATGTATGTGCTTCCACCGCTCTTGGGATGCGCTGACAATAAAAGGGAGTCATGGGTGGTATCATCAACAATGCCCCTTTCAAGGAGACATTTCACGACCCATCACCCTCGCTACTCGGCACAATCGTCGCCATTTACGAGATCGGATGCTTCGTGGGATCACTCATTACAGCGCTGGTCGGTGAACGATTGGGTCGACGAATGTCGATATTGACTGGGGCGATCATTATGCTCGGGGGTGCTGGTATGCAGGCGGGAGTCAGCGCAGCAGGACCGATGATCGCTGCCCGAGTCATCTCTGGTCTAGGCATGGTGAGTCACCTGTCTTCTTTGTAGCTAATAATAGGGTTTCATCAACTCCACTGTTCCAGTA
>Ga0308160_10005291_pt1 | contig 13519 bp, 8 predicted proteins | sample PhyFR1_FD_201036 | JGI IMG/M metagenome (GOLD analysis project Ga0308160, IMG submission 201036) | Phyllosphere microbial communities from UC Gill Tract Community Farm, Albany, California, United States - DLSLF.R1 | ecosystem: Host-associated > Plants > Phyllosphere > Unclassified | place: USA... | reverse complement strand
AATTCGCGATATGCGCGAACGGGGTTGTATGCAGATGCTGCCCAAACAACACATATAATCGCCGTTCGCTGGTGCCCGCATAGCGCGCAATATCACGCACTGTCAGAGCGTTGCCCAGGTGCTGCTCGCTATAGGCCAACGCCTTCGCGAGAATAAGCTGCCCAAGGTCATTCGGCGCCACGTCGGGCTGTAGCAAAGAGTCCAACAGCAACCGACTCCATGACTCGGCCATCGCTAGTGAACCGATCAACCGTGCCCCGTTGCTGCTGGCGTAATCGAGCAAATACCGTATATCCGGCCTGACCGCAAAAAAGCGCTTGTCATTGAGCAGGTCAAATTCCGCGGCAGCGCTTTTATGCGCTTCGCCACGGTCAGTGGGCACATCCACCACCAGGAAACTGTTATGGGTGTCGGCCAGAAAGGTATGCCGGGAGCCCGCAGAAATCACCACGCCCTGGCTGGCATCGACCTTGCCACCTCGCCCGTCGACTTCAATCTCCATCGACCCGGATTGGGAGAGCACTATTTGATGGAAGTCATGCTGGTGAAGCTCGACCTGACCGGAGTAGGAGCGTAGCCAGAGAGCGAAGGGTTGGGGGTTGGGGGTGCTCATCCGTGGGGGCTCCGGAGGGTGAGGGGGTATCGTACGTTAGTGGTTTGTTTGGATGCCAGGCTATCGTTGGGTGGGATTTGTGGAGGGGAGGTAATGGGGAGCTGCAGAAACAAGAAAGCCCGCACGGGGCGGGCTTCTTGAGGGGTTTCGTAGACTGTCTGAGACAGCCCGAGACTGCTATATGGTGACCGGCGTCGTTTGAACTGAGCGTGAGAAGTGCCGTATTTGCTGGTCCTTGTTGGGTCGGTTTCGGTTAGGCATACACGTAGGCATACAGCAGGCGGTTTCCTAGGGGGATTTAGGAGTGCTCGGGCCAGCATCCCCCGTAGACTTTTTAGACTGCGTTTTGACATCTGGCTTGAGCAGCGTCTTTCTCATCACGCGGTTTGAGGCATTGTCGATTTTGTAGACAGCGTCTTTGATTTGGATATAGGTCGATTTGGTGTCTGCCACGATCAGCCGCCCGGTAAGTATTTCTTTCTGATCAGTGACAATGGTGTGTTCTCTTGATAGTCCGTAGCTTGCGTGCACTCCGGTTTCAGCTTCGTAAACTCCTTCTGCTCTTTCGATGCCGTTCCGAACGGCTCGCGTGGGAGCGAGAAATACCAGCAAAAGCATGATGCCTACCAACATACCTTTTTTGAAAGTACTCCATACCGGCCTGGCTTCGTGCATCGCAAAGAAGAGAAATGTGACCGCCGCACCAATACCTATAAACACGATCTGCGGGATGTACGCACCGAGTACGGGCACCGCATCTACAGTGCCCATTAGCTCGGAGAACGTGTAGCTATATCCGTACACCAGCAGCGTATGCGTGCCAAGCTCAAGCTCGGTCGTTCCTATACCAAATTGCTCGTAGTATGCCGCAAGCTCCAGATAACCCCAGACGATGAGAAACGCCTGCGACAGCACGATAAAGAACGTTCCGAACTTGAACACCAAGTCGGCATCGATCCTTTTCGCTTGATTGGCAGCCAGGGTGCTAACCCGGTCGACGGGAGGTTGCCCAGGTGGTGACTGCACTATATTGATCGGTGTGGTGAGCTCTACTCGCACCGTTCTATCGCGTTTCCAAAACATGTCTCTCATCCTTGAACCTCTGGAAGGTCGAGACGATAACGAAAGCGTTGATGGGATGCTAGAAATCGCTGGGGACCCTGAGGCTTTAGGCGAGGTACGGGGCATGAAACCCGCGGGATCGAGTTAGTGGGAGGCGTAGGAAGTTACTGAAATTTCAATCGTTGAAATTGAAAGGATGTTGAAGAAAAAGGGCCATCGTTACAGGATCGGTAAAGGTGGCTGTATCTGTTGCTGATAGTGAACACCTGCATGGCGTCAACCATGGTGATGGGTGTCAACCACGTCAACCTGTCAACCAACTTAAAAAATGCAGCCGCTAACACTAACGCGCGGGTTTTATGCCCCGTGTTGCAGCAATATCGTCAGGGTCCCCGCTATCTAACCAAAGCCAAAAGCATGATCGATCCCGTCTCGCTGGAGGAGCAATACTAATGGGGCTAGGGGGATACCCTAATAAAACCGTGTTACAGGTGTTACGCGAGTTACAAGTATTCATAAGTATATGATTTTAAATGATTTATACGTCGTTACACGGCTACGATTGGTTTGCCGATTTGCGTGTTACATGGCAAATATGTGTTACATCAATGAACGCTCTGGAAGGAGCGGTTTATGATGATTAAGGCGGGTGTCAGCGAGCTGGAGCCTTTCGCTAAGAAGGACCGCTACCCGGCAATCTGCAGTCGTTTAAGAGAGTCATGAAACGACGCAAATGGGTCAACGAATCTGGCCACAATCGCCTAGAGCCATTTCTTTAGATACCAGTACAATATTTTTAGGATCCGAAATTAGCAGATGGAGTAGCACGTATGCCAACGATCGACTTCACCAATATTCGCAGCGCTCCAAAAAGCAAAAATGACAGTTTTGAAGCCTTATCTGTACAGCTATTCCGCTTCAGCTGCGACGCTCCCGAGGACTCAAGTTTCTTCAGTCTCCGGGGTGATGGTGGAGATGGTGGTGTTGAGGCGTATTTCCGCACACCAAATGGGGAGGTGTTGGGAGCACAGGCAAAGTATTTTTTCCAGCTTGGCGCCAAAGAGCTAGGGCAAATAACAAAATCGGTCACAGCGGCCCGCCTGAACCATCCAGCCCTTTCAGAATACTGGATCTACATCCCATTCGATCTAACCGGGCGAGTCGCGGGAGGCGCACGCGGGCAGGGTGAGGTCGAACGATTTGAGAGATGGAAAGAGGAGCTAGAACAGCGTACCGAAGCCGAAGGTCAGCGTGTCAAAATCAATTTGTGTAGCGCTACAGTGATGCGTGAACAGCTCCAGCATTTGGATACGCATGGAGGGATTCGTCGTTACTGGTTTGACGATTCTGTACTGACACCGGTTCAAGTTCAGCAATGCCTTGACCAGGCTCGGGAGTTTGCTGGTCCTCGGTATATGGGCCAATTAGACGTGGTAACCGATGCCCATGACATCCTGGATTTCTTCGGTGGCACCGCTGATTTTTCAAACTGGCGACGCCAAACATTTTCCCCAATCCGAAGCGAACTGAGATCACTGCGCGGACGCACGGACGACGTTTTCGATCTGTTCAACGAGAACAAAAAAGCAGAAGCAGAAAGCTTGCTTGAACAATTATCGTCGCAGTTAGCCGAGGTTCGGGTGACCGAGAAGCCGGAGCAGTCGGTCACCCATGCTTTGAAGACGGTCATTCAGCTAAAACCCATTTTGCTCACAGCAAAGGAGGGTCAAGAGGCGGCGTTTGCTGAACAGCACGGTGTGGATAGTGATACCCCGAGTTTTCGGCAATTCAACGCTGAGTACATGTGCGCTTTTCCCGCCGGGGCTATGGACGCGGCAAGAGAGCTTTTCCAGCTTAATCAATCTGTGGAAAAGATTCTGACCTGCCCCCAAATGAGCGTTTCAGAAGGCAACTCGTTGCTTCTCCTCGGACCGGCAGGTGTCGGAAAAACCCACGCAATAGTCAGTGCGGCCTATCGGCGTTTCGCAGAAGGTGGTCTGTCTCTTGTAGTGTTTGGAGACGATTTTGATGGGGGCGAGCCTTGGGAAACCATTCGAAGCAAGCTTGGCTTTGGTGCTCAAATTGGGCGTGATGACCTGTTCCAGTGTTTGAGCACGTCCGCCGAGCACGCAGGCCTACCGTTCGTAATATTCATTGATGCACTGAATGAAAGTCGGGCTGCTGCTCGTTGGAAAGCAAAACTTCCCGAACTGATCCAGCAGTGTAAGCCATACTCTGGAGTAAAAATTTGCGTATCTGCACGTGATACTTATAAAGACTTGGTTACTGATTCCAGATTTCCAGGCTATGCATTTGAACACCGAGGGTTTAACGGACATGGAGTCGAAGCACTTCAAGCGTTCGCTGATTTTTATGGGCTTGATTCAGAAATCACTCCTCTTTTTTCGGAGGAGTTGAGCAATCCGTTATTCCTCCATTTGGCATGCAAAACTTTGCAGGAGGAGGGGAGCAAAACCCTCGATGTATCCTTGCCAGGTTTTTCTGCCTTGCTCGAGCGGCACCTCAAATATAGCAACGCTGCGGTCAAAGAACGACTGAACTATTCAAGTCCGAAAAATTTGGTCCGCCAATCGATGCTGAGTCTGGCGCAAAGGCTCACGAGTGCATCAGCAAGTGATCGGCTTTGGGAATCATGCGCTGCCGGCATTCGTGACGTAGTGGGTCCGGAACTTACGCCTGAGGTATTCATTCGAGAGCTTCAGCGTGAGGGTCTAGTCATACTCACTGAAGGAACCGATGACACTTGGACGGTCAGGCTTGGATACGAGCGATATGGCGACGTCCTTCGAGCAATTGCACTGGTAGATGGTCACACGCATGAGTCTGGTGAACTCGATTTTAAACGATTAGGCGCCAGCTTGGTCTCGCTTCCGCTTGAGGACAGAGGCTTGTTGGAAGTACTAGCGGCGGTAATTCCCGAGAAAACGGGAATTGAAATAGTAAATCCCGATATTGGATTAGAGGCGGAGCTTGCCAACCGACTGTTCGTTCACGGATTAGCATGGCGCTCTAGCAAGAGCTTCGAAAATAACGGCCTGGAAGATGAGATCTTTGCTGCACTGAAGGTGCCGGGACTTTGGGAAGACTTATACGAAGTCTTTGTAAAAGTCAGTTTGGTGCCTCACCACCGTCTTAACGCAGAGCTATGGCTAGACAACTTTTTGACTCGCCAGCCTTTGGTAAATAGGGATGTTTACCTATCACGCGCAGCGTTCAAGTCATACAACAATAATGGCGCGGTCAAGTCCCTGCTAGATGCCTCTCTGACCGCTGACATTATGCGATGGCCAAGTGAAAGCCGACGATTAGCTACCATTGTTCTTGGGTGGCTGACGTCTTGCGCGGACCGTCGCGTTCGCGATCAGGCATCGAAAGGACTGGTGCGTTTGATAGTGGCTGATTCTGCGCTTGCAGCTGGATTTGCAAGAAATTTCCTGGCGTCCGATGATGATTACATTCTTGAGAGTGTGACTGAGGCTATATATAGCGCGTGTTTGATCGCACGCGCGCAGCGTCCCGCATTCATACCAGCCCTTCGGGTACTGGTCTCTCACGTATACGACCGAACTAATGTGATCATTCGGGATTCGATTCGGATGCTCGCGGAGTTACTCAAAGATTACGGTATTGATGAGCCGCTAAGAGAGCGGTTGGGGCGCTTTCCGAATAAAACTCCAGTCATACAAGCGTGGCCGACGCTATCGGATGCCAAGCCGCTTCTCGATCTGGAGCATCTTCCCTCAGATATGAAGCTTTGGGGCTCAAATATGGGGCCTGATTTTTGGCGGTATCAGGTGGAGGGGAAGGTCTCAGGGTTTGATCTGAAGGCTGCTTCGGTAACGAAGGAAAACATTGCCTGCTGGATTATGGTCGAGACCTTGAGGCTCGGGTTTCCTGGCTACAAGGAAGGAGCACTGAATTACGACCGAGCCTTGAATAGTGAGTTTGGCTCTGGCCGTGGGCGAGCGGGCTACGCTGAACGGCTTGGCAAAAAATACTACTGGATCTCACTCCATCGACTGCTCGGGGTCCTTTCAGATCACATTCCGCCGTGTACGTCATATCAAGGCACTGTGCCTGGGCCAGAGCATTATTGGTCAGTGGATGTGCGAAAGCGTGATTTAACCGACATGAGAGATGTAATTTCTGAGAGATCATATCCAGACAGCATACTACGCCAGCGTGAGTACGCTTTTCCTTCCCATGAAAGCGATGTCAAAACATGGGTTAAGACCGATGATTTCCCGACGCACGAGACCCGCTTATCTTGCACAGATGCCAATGGTGTCGTGTGGATTGCTCTACAGCTTAATGAAGCCGCCGACGATTTGGGTGAGGATGATGCGTGGACAACGCCGTATCTTTCATTTGATGTTTTATACACGTCAGTACTAGCTGATGAAGAAGTTTTTGGTACGAGATCCTACAATCGCGTCGATCGTGCTTTTTCTGGTCATGCGAGCTGTTACCGAAGCTTTTTAGGGGAGTACCCGGACGGCGCTGCTTTCAATCAATTCGTAGAGGAAGGCACGACCAGTACCCATTGTGACGAGATGGCACGCACAATGGTGACATTAAGCAGGGGCGGCGAATGGGAGTATGAGTTTACATCTGAGACTGATCGACCAAGCCTAGGTGTGCCGTGCCAAGATATTGTTAAGACGCTGGATCTCATTTGGGATCAGCAACGTGGATGGTTGGATGAGTCAGGGTCTCTTATCGCTTTCACCTCCGGTACTAACCGCAACAATGCGTTATTTATACGCAAAGCGGTACTGGATTCATTCTTGGAAAAAACAGGGAAAAGCTTGCTCTATAGGCGATTCGCGAATCGTGGTTTTATTGACCAGCGAGGGGACGCTGGATCACAAGTCGACTTTCGAACCTACCTTAAATACATTCCACAGAATGGCTTCGTGGTTATGCATGAGGAGTCGGAATTGTTCGAGTGATAGCTCATTTGTTGGCGTTATCCCTACGGCAAAGGTCAGAGTCTAAAGGAAAACTTAAATGTACTCTGATTTCTTGACGCTTTGACTGTCTGCATTTGAGCGATTGCGGCCAGTTCCGACGGGCAGCTTTCGGCCAAAAGCTGCCTGCAGATTGGTTGTCCACAACACTGAACTGCTGAATATCTTATAGCACATTGTTTCCAGCACCAGATTCTCGATAAAAATGCTATAGCTAGCGTAGATGCCTGATAATCCAATCATGCCGAAAACCAGCCCTTGCCGTCGAGCTTGACTGTACTATTAAATGAATGATATATAGTGGCGAATTGACATGTTAAGATAATGCATTTTGCATAATCTGCATGGCCCATGTGCTTATCTATAAGTTGGAAGGAACCATGCTTGAGTCAATTAGAGTTAGAAATTTAAGAAGTTTAAAAGATACAGATAGAGTATTGCTGCGCCCTCTCACGATTCTGCTAGGCGAGAATAGTTGCGGCAAAAGCACTTTCTTGCGCACGTTTCCGCTACTTAGACAAAGTGCCGAGTCAAGTACGAGAAGCTCTATTCTTTGGTTTGGGAAATATGTCGATTTTGGCGATTTTGATGAAGCATTAATCCGGGAGGAAGGCGCTAAAGAAATCGCCTTTGAGTTTGGGTTGAAAGTTCCATCTGGTATATATTACGGCCCTGCAAGACATATGTTCCGAAGCAAATCTCATTTCGAATCAAAAATTTATATTTCGCTCCGGCTAGCGTCTCTTGGCAAGGACGGTCTTACACGAACTGCGGGAGTGGATCTTGAGATTGACGGGAATTCAATTAAAATTGATATTTCTGAAGCCGGGAAAATCTCATCTATAACTATAAATGGTAATAGTTATAATGACTATTGCGATTCGTTTGATTATCAACCCGCATCTAAGATTTTTCCCATTATTGGGCCTCGGCAAAGCTTAGGTAAAGACAGAATTTACAGTGGTTGGTGGGGTTCGATCACAAGCCAACGCGTAAGTGATCGACTGCTGAGCATTCTATCTCGATACTCCCATAAACGGAGTAGTAAAGAAAAACTCCTGGCGCATACCCATGTTGCTCGAATCGGCAATAATGAAGATATGTTTATTGGGTTTAGAGCGTTGGATGATACAGTTACTTGGAAAAACAAAACAGCTCAGGTAGATATTAGCGACTCGAGCTATGTTGAATATCGAGATTTACTATTACTCAGCAAGCTATCACTGTTATTGCATAATATTGATGATGTCTTGGATTATACTTTTCGCAGGGTAAGTTATATTGAGCCTGTGCGCGCCTCAGCTCAGCGATATTACAGGTCTCAGGATTTAGCCGTTTCGGAACTTGATTCTAAAGGTGAAAACCTGGCGATGTTTATCCGTAATTTGTCTGATCGCGACCGTTTATCGTTAGAAAGCTGGATGATGTCTGAGCTAGGATTGAAAATTTCGGCAGCTTTCGATGGCGGGCATGTAAGTCTCCGCATCACTTTCTCACAGTCTAATCAAACTTATAATCTGGCGGATATGGGTTTTGGGTTTTCCCAAGTCATGCCTGTACTCGTTCAGCTATGGACGATTTTAAACAAAGCTTCAAAACCGATGATGCAGATATACTCCGTGCCCCACATCTGTGTAATCGAGCAACCAGAGCTTCATTTACATCCACGCTTCCAAGCTAAGTTAGCTGAGATCCTCGTGAGGGCATCCCAACTAGCAAAGAAAAATCAGACGCAATTATTGATAATTCTGGAAACGCACAGTGAAGTCATCATAAATAAAGTTGGACTGATGACCTCTGATGGTGCGATCCCCAAAGAAGATTCAAGCATTATTTTATTTTCGAAATCATCAAGCACTTCCAATACTCAAGTAGAGTTCAGTAGTTATGATAACTCTGGATCTCTACTGAACTGGCCGTTTGGCTTTTTTGATTTCGAGGTGTAATTTGTTAATTCACCTTGATGATACTATAAGTCAGTTGGGCGATGATCTGGCGCCAGGAATAATCGGTTCTTTGGAGGATGTGGCAGCAGTTGTTAGGGCGGGAACACACATTGTTACGGGTAACATCAGCACACTTAGATATTTAGCTAGCCTGGACTGCTTGGGCATTTCTGCTCGATCAGCTTTCAGAGGGTTAGCGAATAAGTACGCTCAGTTTGCATCGATAAAAAGCATGGTGACAACTTTTGCTGAGATTATTCTGTCTGAAAATACACCTACTGCGAGTCGGCGTGGCGATGTGGATGTAATATCAATTCCTCTCGCATACGTTGCGCAGCTTAATCTCCGAAGCCCGACAGAAGTCATATATGAAGAGATTCAGGATGATTTTATCTATGAGATAATCTCACGCTGGTATATCCAAGAAAAATTAAGCCCAGGTTTTCTGAACAGAAACTATCGTCCGATTCACGGTGGTGGTGGAAGAACTCATGCAGTTTACGCTGAGGCTCAGCGGCGCAACAATCAGTTTTGTCTTTGTGTTACTGACTCAGATAAAAAGTTCCCTACAGACATTTCCGGCACTACTAGCGCCGAAGTAAGGGCTGTAAATGATATCCATCAGGCATTATCATCTCACCTAGACTTGGATTTTCATGAAGTAGAGAACTTGGTTCCTTTGAGTTTTCTTAAGGAAAAGTGCACATCGCCAACCTCTCAAGCGATTGCTGAGCAAATCAAAGGTGTAGACGCCGCTGGCTTTCCTGAAGCCAAACTTTTCTGGGATTATAAGAAAGGTTTCTCTGTGGGAGGCCTGAAGCAGCTGAATGGTGGCTGGGATTACTGGCGTGCGGCACTAGGCTTGGCAAACTTGTCATGCCCTGATACCTGCACTCCGCAACGATGCCAATGTGAAGTTTTGAAGCCTTGGCCTGAGAAGAGAGCCGTTAAAGACCAAATTTATCAATACGCGAAAATGGATCCGTCTGAGTGTGAGTTATTGTCGAGTCTGTGGGCTGATATCGGAGGATCGCTAGTTAGTTGGTGCGTATCAGCCATGCCAAAGCCCGCATAAAGGTAAATAATTTTTCATAAGCTCACGGCTCCATAGGTCGACAGCCGACTAAGTCTGAACCCTTGTTTGTGAGGAATGGATTTAGCTATGCGGAAGCTGTTTAGGCTTCCGCTTCTTCATCACCCACTCTTTCTTTTGAGCTGGAGGTCAATGAAGTCGAGCTCTGCCTTGATTGCATCAATCGTGAGCGTCTCGACTTTGGTGTCTTTGTTTGCTCTTGCATTGAGCTTTTTCATGCCAGCTATGACGGCAATTATCCCGCTCAAGTGAAGTTTGCGGGCCTTTAGATAGTCGGGCAGCTGAGCACTGTTCTGCGGTGGTTTATTCATGGTTAGACCGATGGTAGGCCCGAAGTAACCGGCCCTCGCCGGTCGCTTCGGGGAAGGTTTAGGCTAGGCCGCCAACAGGTCAATCAAACTGTGTTGGCGTGAGCGATCTGCAAGTTCTTCCCAGTTCCAGCTTCCATAGCGCTCGCCCTGTTCAGGGATATTTAGCTTCATCAATGCAACCGGGTCTCGATTAACCAGATTGCGTGCGGCCCACAGCTGACCGCCCGTCTCCAGCAGCGCTTTGGCGGCCTCGTTCCACTTTTCTTCTAACACTGTGTTCGCCAGATGAGCCGCTTTGTTCTCGATCTTGGCGTGTTCTTTTTTTGCCTCCGTTATGTGCAGGTCAATCGTCGCCAGCTCCTGCTCCAGGGCGGTGATGAGCAGTTGTTGACGGCGATGATGCTCAACAGCAGCTGTGAGGTTTTTTGCTGCTTTTTGAGCTTCCACGTTAGCGGCTTTCTCGCCCTCTAAATCGCCCCACGCCACAGCCTGCGCATAAGCGGTGGCTGCATCCGTTTCAGCTTGTCGAGCCTTTGCCATGTCTTCCTGAGCGCTCTGGCGGACATGCTGTAGCCGTGTCTCAATGCTGGTGCGCTTCTCGTTGAGTTCCAACTCGTCGGCTTTCCAGTTCGCCATATCGCTGAGATAGCCCGCAACCAAGCTCTCACGGTTTGCCAATGTCTCAAGGCGATCAATCTTCTGGTTCAGTGTGCTGATCTCTAGGTTTCGCGAGTCGATGCGTCTTTTGTGATCATTGATTTCATCCTGCACGGCCCGTTGACGGCCTTGCTGGATAACCTGCGGGCTTTCTAGCGCTTCTTCGAAGGGCGCCAGGTCGCGCTGAATGCTCTCCACTTCGAGGGTCAGTTGGTCGCGGCGGTCTTTCATTTCTTGGATAGTATTCATCTGTATTGTCTCTGGGTACTGCGGTTGATAGGGATGGTTGTCCAACGGCTGGCGAGGCCGGTAATGAGCCGGCGCTACCTCTATCAGCAGGCATGCCGTCAGGCGGCCTTAGCCTCGCCTTCATCCGTTCCTGAAACCGTCTTCACCACATAGCAGCGCTGGGGGCCTAGCCCGGGCAGGCGAATCAAGCTGTACGCCTTGCCGTCAGTTCCCGGCTCAAGCACGCCCCGTTGCAGCAACTCCTTGTTCACCGCACTGATGTTCATGCCCTTGAAGATCTCGGCCCTCCAGGCTTCAGGCAGCACGTAGTAAGTGTTGGTGGTGTGCAGGGCGTCGCCCATGCCGTGTTCCAGGGTCTTGCGAAAGCCCAACCGATCAATCGTACGAGGGCCGTGCTCATCGATCTTGGCAGCGGCAGATTCCCAACGGGTAAAGCGGCTTTCTCCAAAGCGTTCGATGACCTGGCGCAGCCGCGCCAAGATCGCATCGCCCTCGAAGTTTCCGGCGCCGCCGCGTTCGGCCAGCCACGCATGCAGACACACCCGTGCTGCGGTTGTGGCTGTGCCATCGGGCCAGCCAGTAACGCCGAAGGCGGTGGCTAACTCCCCGGCCGCTGCTGCGAGGCCAAAGCGAAGGGCGGCACGTTGCGCCTGACCACTGGCCGAAGCGGGCAGGTTTTGGCTGATGAACTGCTCCACCGTGCGGCGAACGATCACCGACCACCTGAGCATTTCTCCAGGTGCGCACAGTGCGTGCAGGAAGGCGGTGAGGGGCGTGCCGTAGTACTTGGCTACGCGAGCCTTGAGCGCATCGGAGAGGGCGGCAGCATCCTCAAAACCGTTCAGCACATCGAACATGCCGAGGCCTTTGCTGGCATCCGCAGGCACGGCGAGCATGCGAACCTCCATGCCCGCTTTCAGCTCCTTGTTTGCGTCCGCCATGTGTTGCGCCAACGTCTTCTCGCCGGTCGAGAGAAACAGCAAGCGCCACTCCTGCACCTGTCGGCCCGCTTGCCCTCGATCATTCGCCCGGGCTTTACCGGTGCCGTTACCGAGCATGTAGACCGTCTCGCCAATAATGCGCGGGTCGCACATGCCGATTTCATCCAGCACCAGGAGGCCGTCTGAGTGCGCGGCGGCGATGGACTCCAGGGCGTTATCCGTGGAGCGCCACGAACGCACCAGGCGCGGCCCGCCATATACCGATGCAGCGACCTGCAAGTGGGTGGTCTTGCCGCCGGAGCTGTCGCCGTAGAGGTGGAACCCGCCCGACTCATGCCCAAGCAGGTTAAGCAGAGGCCCCGCAAAGGCCACAGAGACGACAAACGCCAAGCGGTGATTGCCAACGCACAGCGCGCCGATTTGCTGCTGCCATTGCTCCAGAGAACCCGCCTCGCTGATCGGCGGCAACTGCGCACCAGCCTCGTAAAAATGCAGGTGTTCTGCGTGCGAGCCGATCTGTTGTTCAGGTAGAAGGAATGCGTTGTCGTGCCAACCCAGGCGCGTTACCAAACGTGCGCGCTGGGCGCTGTCGAAGCCACCGAGGTAACTCTGCAGATCATTGCGTGCGTTACGTCCAGACCGGCTTCCCGCGAGGCGCAGGCCCATGTCGACCAGCGGCCCGAGTACATCCTTGCCGAAGTCACCGGTCATGGTTCGGGCCGGAATGTTCCAGCGCTTTTTGGCACCGTCCGGGTCGTCGAACTCGACCAATAACCCCCAGTTGTGGCCCTTGTCGTCGCGAGTGCGGGCGATGATTTCGAGAGGCGAACACACAGGACGCGCCTCGCCATCATCGCCGGAATAAAACACCCCTTCAGGCGTCAGCCGAAAGCCGCCCGGCAATAGGTCATTTTTCGATTTCGCGGGGCGTTTGGCGGGCGCCTTGGCCTTCTGTTCTTGAGGTTCAGTTGGCGCAGCGGCACTGCCGAAAAACTCACCGCTGCGCACCAGCTCGGCGACGTGGACAGCGGTCCAGCCTTTGGCTAACGCATCCGCTGCATCGTCACCGTCTGCCCATTTTCCACCCTTGATGAGTGTCGGCTGGCCGCCTTTGCTGCTGGGCTTGAGCTTGAACACGTCGAGCGAGATTCGTGGTACTGACGCCGCGCCCAGCTCAACCAGCTTGAGCTCGATGGCGTCCATGCAGCTCTTGCCGCTGGCATCGTTATCCGGCCACAGCACTACCGTGCGCCCTTTGAGTGGCGTCAGGTCGGCCTTGTGCCAAGAGTTGGAGCCGTTCGGCCAGCAGGTGGCTACATAGTCCGGCATCAGTTCAGCAGCGGCGTCAGCAGCTTTCTCTCCCTCACACAACACCACAGGCGCATCCGCACGCAGCGCCAGTTCATCCAGGCGCAGCAATGGCCGAGGTTCCGGCAACCCTTGCCAGCGCCATTGTGTGGTTTGCCCATCGGAGCGCTTGCACCAGGTCAGCGGTGCAAAGACCTTCCTCGGTTTGCCGTCTTCATCTGGGCCCAGGTCGAAGCGATACAGCCCATGACTGGCTGGCCCTGAGCATCGCGATAGATCCACACCTTGGACGGAATACCGTGTTGCCGGTGCTTGGCAGGGCACTTGTTCATGGCCTCGACCGGGATC
>Ga0308160_10005290_pt1 | contig 13522 bp, 18 predicted proteins | sample PhyFR1_FD_201036 | JGI IMG/M metagenome (GOLD analysis project Ga0308160, IMG submission 201036) | Phyllosphere microbial communities from UC Gill Tract Community Farm, Albany, California, United States - DLSLF.R1 | ecosystem: Host-associated > Plants > Phyllosphere > Unclassified | place: USA... | reverse complement strand
AATGATTCGATCAATACTCAAGTCAGGAGCCAGGAGGGGCAGGCGGATCCGCGCCAATCCTCAGCACTCACTTAGAACATGTCAAGACCGCTCGACGTATTTCTCAAAGGACACGGTAACCCGGGCAAAAGCGGGCATCGAGGCCGTCAAGACCGCATTGGCAATGTCTGGTCATCCTTTCTTGTTCTTCGGATCTCTCGGCCTAAACACTGAAACCGCGCTGGGACCATCATTGCGATGCATTGACGGGGCTACAAGACCGTCTTATCGGGTTAGGACGTGCCCGCTGCTTGACTATATGATACTTAGTTGAATTGACTCTATCATCTCTTCGACAGCTTCCACACCACTCATTCATCGACCCAAACCAGCTCATCAACATACGAACACCATACAACAATGGCTCGAATCGAAGTACTACCTGGTCAAACACCTGCGGAAGCCTCTGGATACGAATACATCCCTTCCCAAGCTGCCGCTATCGTCTTCCTCATCCTTTTTACCCTGAGCGCTCTCGTACACGTAGCCCAAGGTATCCGGGGCAAATACTGGATCGTCTTTCCCACTCTTGTCACTGGTGCTCTAGGTAGGTACCCTCTATTTCTTTCGGTCGACATATGCTGACTACTAGTCGAGGCTTTAGGCTGGGGGGCTCGATTGTGGTCGTCCCAGGATGTCTTGGAGGATACTGCTTTTCTCATGCAGATCTGCTGGTAGGTCTCTCCCCTTTTGGACTGGTCTGACGGTCAGCCTTATCATGGCACCCGTCTTCTTCTCGGCGTACCTCTACGCCATGACTGGAATGGCCATCATGACCCTTGGTCCTCGATACTCTATGCTCACTCCACGATGGGCAAGTCTATCCTCATATCATATGACTGTGCTGATGAGCAGTACCTCGGCATCTTCCTCGGCGCCGACGTCATCTCCCTAATCATGCAAGCGGTAGGAGGAGGAATCGCATCCAGTGCCGACGCAGCCAAGGGGGATGATATGGACATAGGCCCCAATATCATGTTGGCCGGTATCGTCTTTCAATTGATCTCGATGTTGTTCTTCGTCGTCATCGGTACCGATTTCGTATACAGAGTCGTGGCCGATAGACCCTACGCTTTCCGCAGAACAAGCTCGCTTGTATCTTCCACTTCAAATGCCGAAAAGGGCCTAGTCGGCAGCTCGCAGGTGAACCTTGTCCGATGGAGGATCTTCCTTATTGGGGGAGTCGGCATATCGAGTCTAGCGATCATTGTTCGAGGGATCTATCGAACTGCCGAACTGAGTCAAGGGTGGGGCGGATCGATTATGCTCACTCAAAACTTTCAGAACTTTTTGGATGGTCTGCCGATGGTCATTGCCGTCGGGGTGTTCAACTTTATCAATCCGACTCATTTGTTGGAAAGGCGAGCTGGCTGGAAGGGGATCCATTAGAGCGTCTGGATCGATTACGATGTAGGAGTTAAAGCAATTTAGATAGATTGGGAAGAGACTGTTTCCAGATTGGAAATAGTATGTAGCCTAAATATTAGATGGAATGTATCGCAACGTAACGACATGTCGAGCACCTCTTGCAACGGGCTGTAGTGAGTCTTGCGTAGGTGTGAGAAGCTAGATTCCAGACGACAAGAGCTACAATGAAGGTTACAGCCGAGCTCAGGGTCCAGCTTAAATTTGGCGTCATAATAATATATTGCATTATTCGACGTTATCTTCTCTCTCTTGTCCTTTCGCTTTCTCCCTTTGTTTCATCCTTGGCGCTCTCATATCCCTCACCTCCCTCTTGAAACAGTCACCGTGGCTTGGATCAGGTCGCTACCCGCGTTCTCACACGACCACTGATCGGAAGGTAACATGTAGCTGATTACCCCTCCCCCCCTCATCTCCCGTCTGTTTATACCCCCGACCGATTTCGGTGCCTCTTTCACTCCCGTTGAGGTGATCAAGGTCAGAGTACAAGTGGGGAGAAGCAAGAGTGAAACAAAGCCTGGACTTCCAATCTAAACTGACGTTATTCGACCTTGATTGATTGGTGAAGGACACGAGAATGGAAATCAGTCTATGTATCAGACTCCGACTCCCACTTCCCTCTCCTTTTCACCTCATCTATCCTACTACACCCGATCATGAGTATTGAAGAAGGATCAAACGATATGAAGATCCAAGCCTTGACCGACTACGAGGGATGGGGACCATCGGACCATGACGATGCCGACTTGAAAATCATCAGTAGCGACAGCAAATGTCTATGGGTTTCTTCGAAACAGCTTATCCATCACTCGTATGTATTATCGCTTGGGGTGACTGTGCGGCTGCTGACCATGTCAGGCCCGTTTTCAGCGCAATGATATCTACCTGTGGTGACAAAGTAAACAAGGTACAATTGACGGACCACGAAATTGAGACAGCCTTCTATCTCAGAGCGACCTTCGAGATACTCGCTGCCCTCGACGAGGATAACCACCACAATCTCGTTGGTGCGATGTATCGCTTGTCCACCGAACGAGTTGTGCGTTTGGCCGACAAGTACGACATGAAGCTGGTCACCGACAAGATCAGGTACTTCTTGTTCAGCCTCGCGACTCAATATCCCCCCTCGGGTGGACATCTCTGGCTTGCGGCGGCCCACATGTCCGAATGGGCCCTTTGCGGACGGCTCGTGGCCTCAATCTGTACAGGACATCAAGGACAGCTAGCAGTGCGGACGCGAAAGATGCTGGATTGGAGAGGATGGACTCCTGGAACCATGCTGGAGCTGGCAAGTGTCAGCACAAGATTTTCATGGGTAGTCTGTCACGCCGGCGCAAAACACCATATTGCAGGCGCCACGGCCAACTACATCAACTACCAAGGTATGGGTGAAGATCTGGCCAAGCTCATGTTGATGTAAGTTTGGTCTCTGAGTTCGGGGGATTGAGCTGATATCAGGTCTCCTGCCGACGCTGAGAAGGAAGTTGAGAGTTGGAATAAAGGCAGGCCTTCGTGGTCGGGCGCATAGTAACGTTCCACTGAGTCCCGTACCGGGGTGAAAGGTGTAGAAAGCGACATGTACCTGCGTGCCCCTATCTCCCGTATCTTCATGCTTATTGACCTGCTCTGATACGAGCACAAGCTTATCGGAGACTGTTCGAACACCCCTGACTGTCTGCAAGCGTGATCGCGGATCTAACCTTTGTTTGACGCCCTTGACTTCGTGATTGCTAGCTAGGTTGTTTGAACTCTGGCCCGTCTTCGCCAACCCCCTCACGGGCCCACACTCTTCTCTTCGGCACACACCGCCCCGCCCTCTTCCCGGCCTTTAACTCCCGAGTCAATTTCACATCATCCTCCTCGGCTACCTTGTCAATCTGGTTCCTGGATCTCTGATGCAAGGTACCCAAGGATCAATTTCGGACAAGATCCTGCCGCCGTGCTTGAAACGTGTTTCACCTTTCCTGTTCTACCGATCGCGATCTAATTAGCGTCGATCCAAAATATCCTAGCGTCTCCGATCTGCTTTAAGGTTTGAACTTAGTTCGTTATATCAACACACCATGGGCAGGTCCGACCTTGTTTTTGGTCCCGATATGTTCTGCGTCAACTTGTTTTTTTTGCCACCCATCCGCCTTCCTCTCCCTCGTTTCCAACCCATCATTGTTTTTACGAGGGCCTCCCATGAGGCAGAAACGGGTGCTAAAGATGATACATGACTTTGTTCAGCTATACCCGACCCCATCAGGACTGGGAAAGGGGGGGCTGGTAGGCAGAGAGCGAGCGAAGGAAGGATTCGCAGGTAAATCACTTTCCCCCTCAAGTGGTCAGGGCTGAACATCACGGAGCGGTGCTGCGTTTTCACACTTCAGGTCATCGCGAGCAAGAAGATCGACAAATTCGAAAAGTCCATGATCAACCCGAAACCGGACACACTCATTACATGACGATTGCTGGTCTCCGGGCCGTAGCGGACCTAGTCGGCAATGGGCTGGCGAGTGCCTAATCCACTTCGCAGATCAAGCTGACGTAGTAGATGAAGATGGTACCCTACCCTAAATTTTTCGCCCTTGGAGCTACAGGCCGCAAAAAGAGTCTTTGTTGAAGCACGAAAAGCTCCTCATTATACGATACCACCTGACGAGCAACGACCGCACTGGCACCGTCCGTCTTCTCCCGGACATCTGGGTCCTGATCGAGACCTCGTTGTGAGATCTCAACATCAACACCTTCCTTCGGATGGTAAATCGTTCCGACGTCACGTTTCAGATGGTTCCTGACTCACGGATAGTGTCTCAACCAAAGTACGACCCACAAAGTCGGAGAAACACCCATGCTGCTGGCTCATGCCTTCCACTCCACAGTATTCGGAGACAGGTCTTTCGAGGATATCGTAACGTCCGACCTCATTGATTTCAAATGCGACGACGCTCGGAACCGAGAGCCGGTGTTGAAAGCGAGAGCCAGTCGAGCATCATTTTCCGATCGTCCAATGAACGATGAGGCAGCGCGCGGTGTTCTTGCAGACTTGATGCGAAAGGCAGGGATGGCGACTGGAAAACGTAAGCTTGAACTCAGTGTGCCAGGGCTAACCCCAGCCAATTCATGTACATTTTATGCCACACGAAGAGGTTTCGCCACCTCGACTGGCATCAACCTTGATCCTCGCCACGCCAAATTTCTCATGGGACATGCCGCAAACAGCACCATGTTTGAGCGGTACTGCGACCAATCACACGACTACTTGAACATGACCGAGGGTATCCTGGGACCCGAGGAGGCGAGGGAGATGGTGGTCAATCCGATCTCATTCAGAAGGTGAGCTCTCTGCTGGCGCGGAGGATCGAGCTGACGACGCAGGGCAATAAACCCCGCCAGTGTGACCCCGGTGGCCCTGGAAGAGGCACTAGCTGCCGATCCGACGTATCGGCATCTGAAATCCAAGCTTGATCTCTTGGTCGGCTGCCTAACGTCGGGCACGATTTCTTGGATGAAGGTGGCGCCGGTAAGTTTGACCATTCGAGAAGAGGTGCGCTGACCCTCAGTTCAAGGAGATGGCAAAAGGAGGCGGTCTATCGAATGCCTCTCTACCGATCATCGTTGCTCGTTACCGAGCTAAGCTCAAGAGCGTCGTCCGGCAAATCAAAGTCGATGTCTACGCTAGCGAATTCGAAAGGCAGGAGCAAGGGAAGCTCCGCCAAGACTACCGATTGGTTCGTAGCCGGGAGCAGGGAGCCGAGGGGCCGTCCCCGCTTGCCTTGGATTTACAAAGGCGACTAATTGAGGTGGAAAGAGGGGTGGCGGGTGACGGTGGGGAAGATCTAGTAGCGGTTGATACCTCCATAGAGGTTGACATCGAGCAAGAGCCAGTCGGGGAGGATGAAGAATGGGTGGGATGGGAAGACGAGTCGGAATTCCAGGAGGAAGATGACGAGGGTGATGAAGATGACGGGTTCGGAGGTGACGGTAGCGAAGACGGTATGGGGGGTGAAGATGAATCTGAGGCGGGGAATGAGGAGCCGATAGTCGATGACGATGTCGAGGCGAGAACTCGAGAGTCGGAGAACCTTTCCAGCTCCGACTACAGAAGTGAGAAAGGGGTGGCGGGGGACAGGAAGTCCCCGTCGTTAGACAGAGACAACATGCAGTGAGAACTCTGCTCCGTCAGTCTGACCATCGCTCTTCCGATCTCCACTCTGCAGAGGCTACCCCGACCCCGCGGATGCTACCCAAATATGATAGCTCGTACAACTGCACCAAACCCCCAAATCACTCATCCCAGGCACTCGGCCGGAAATTGTGGTCAATTTGTGAGTGTGGCACTTTTCATTTCGCGCGGCCAAATCAGGCCCAAACTCGCTTTCACTTGATTTTCGAGCGTCTCCTCCTCGACCAGCGTCCCGTGCACGACGATTCTGATGCATGCGAACACAAAGTCGAGGCCATTGCATAGCGGGGAAGGGGAGCAAAAAGTGTGGAGGCGCAGAGGATCGAACTCTGGACCACTTCAACGTACTGTGTGTTGCAAATGAAGGATGATACCACTACACCACACCCCCACTGGAGATGATATCTGCCCCTCTTCTGTAGCACTATATACCACCAATTTTGGCTTAACCGCTAGATCAAGAGGGATGCTAGCTCTATATTATTTACTTGTTCAATGCATAATTTATGTTCCGAAGAGAACCTCCTGGAGTCGGTATGAGAGCCCTGAGGATCCCTGAGGCAAGAAGAGCAGATAGTCGCCTCAGTGAGAAAGTGCCACAACGATAATCCTACTCGTCTGTCTACTTACTTTCTACCTTCTCCTTTACCCAGGCTACGGAACAGCAAAGATGTCCGGTCGAGATGCTCGTGACAGAGCGCCCAGAGTACGGAACCGTGCACCCGCACCAATCCAGGTCAGTCGTCGTACACAGCGCGTGAAATGTAGTGTCTAACTAATGACCAGATTACTTCTGAACAACTTCTTCGTGAAGCCGTAGAACGTCAGGAGCCAACGTTTACCGCGCCCAAGCAGAGGATTCAGGATCTAGAAGAGTTGAAGGAGTTCCAGAGTAGGAAGAGGACTGAGTTTGAGGGACGTATCAGGTACTCTAGGGATAGTATTATTGGTATGTTGTTATTGTCTGTTACTTTGCTTGTCACTGACAATATTAGCTTGGATCAAGTATGCTCAATGGGAAGCTCAGCAGAACGAGTTTGAGAGGTAGGTCAATGGCAGTCAGGAAGGACGTGGATGGATGCTGACTGCATAGATCAAGATCTGTGTTCGAGAGGGCGCTAGAGGTAGACCCACGCTCATCGGATCTCTGGGTATGGCAACACTTCACTTGATAGGATAATATGCTGACGCTCTTAGATCAAGTACACTGATATGGCAAGCTACATCCACCCTACGGAACGGAGCCTCAGCTGACTTGTAGGAATTGAAGGCCCGTAATATCAACTTCGCGCGTAATCTGTTCGACCGAGCCATCACCCTCCTTCCGCGAGTAGATGCTGTATGTCTTTATCCTTCTCCACTCGCGTATCTGCTGACTATCTAGCTATGGTACAAATACGTCTACCTAGAGGAACTCCTACTCAACATCCCGGGAGCGCGACAAATCTTTGAGAGATGGATGCAATGGGAACCCAATGACAAGGCTTGGCAATCATACATCAAGTTGGAGGAGAGATACAATGAGCTGGATAGGGCTTCGTCTATCTACGAGAGGTTCATTGGGTGCAAGCCTGTACCAAAGAACTGGATTGCTTGGTCGAAGTTTGAGGAGGACCGTGGGCAGGCTGGTACGCGCCCTCTAACCTGTATGGAACGCGCTGACATCTCAGACAAAGCACGAGAAGTGTTTCAGACTGCTTTGGAGTTCTTTGGAGATGAGGAGGAACAGATTGAGAAGGCTCAGGTGGGTACACTCTCTTACCTCTGGACCACACTGACAGTATAGGCTGTATTCTCGGCATTCGCACGAATGGAGACTCGTCTCAAGGAGTATGAGCGAGCCCGAGTAATTTATAAGGTGAGTCATTCTAGCCAGAGGAGGTCCGTGCTTACGCCCCAGTTTGCTTTAGCGCGACTTCCCAGATCCAAGTCAGCAACTCGTACGTTCATGTTACTTCTTATCTTTGACATGCTGACTAGCCAGTCTACGCATCATACACCAAGTTTGAAAAACAGCGTAAGCTCTTCGTGTCGCGTAGAATGTGAGAATGAGCTGATCATCCAGATGGTGACCGAGCTGGTGTCGAACTGACTGTTCTCGGGAAAAGAAGAATTCAGTACGAGGAGGAGCTAGCTTACGATGGAACCAACTACGATGCCTGGTTCTCCCTTGCTCGACTGGAAGAGGATGCCTACAGGGCGGACAAGGAGGATGGAGAAGATGTCGAACCTACTAGGGTGAGGGAGGTATACGAGAGGGCTGTTGCCAATATCCCACCAGCAACGGAGAAGAGGTAAGCAGCGGAAAACTACTAGGAGGGTCCACTAGCTGACATGCAGGTTATGGAGAAGATATATCGTATGTCCAGATGACTTATCATGTTTCGTATAGCTGACCGTGTCTCTTTTTTCTGTAAATAGTATTGTAAGTGATCCTAAACCCCTATCGTCTGCCCAATGCTGACTTATAGTATGGCTACAATATGCTGCTTTCGAAGAGATAGATACCAAGGATTACGATCGTACACGCGACGTCTACAAGGCCGCAGTCAAGCTCGTGCCCCACAAGGAGTTCACTTTCGCCAAGGTACGCATCCCTGATGAGCTTCACTGATATCTAGCTATGGCTCTCGTACGCCTATTTCGAGATCAGAAGACAAGACATTACTGCAGCACGTAAAGTACTCGGTGTCAGTATCGGCATGTGCCCCAAACCCAAGCTGTTTACCGGCTACATCGAGCTTGAAATGCGATTGAGAGAATTCGATCGGGTCAGGACGCTGTATGAGAAGTTCTTGACGGTAAGCTTGGTGTTTCTCTTTCATGCGCCGAAGCTGACCCACCAGTACGACCCCTCCCTCAGCTCTGCCTGGATCCAGTGGACACAGGTTGAAGGCGCTGTCGAAGACTTTGAGCGAGTCCGTGCCATCTTCGAGCTCGCTGTCACTCAGTCGTTGGATATGCCCGAGATTGTCTGGAAGGTACAGCTCCTTCTCCTTCAAAAAAGGCTGAGCTGACATGCAGGCGTACATCGACTTTGAGATTGAAGAGGCTGAACGAGAGCGTGCTCGACACCTGTACGAGAGACTTCTTGAACGTACTTCCCACGTCAAGGTCTACATCTCGTATGCTCTCATGGAAGTCTCGACTCTTGGTGGTGGTGAAGATGAGGATGGGAATGAGATCGAGGGAGAGGCTGGAAATGATGAAATGGCCCGAGGCGTCTTTGAGCGAGGGTACAAGGATCTACGTGCTCGAGGCGAGAAGGAGGACGTGAGTACTCTACCTCGCGATCGGAATGAGCTAAAGTGTCAGCGAGCATTATTGTTGGAAGCCTGGAAGACATTTGAGGAACAGTACGGTACAGAAGCCGAGAAGGCACATGTCCAGGAGATGATGCCAACCACGAGGAAGCGATGGAGGAAGGCCGCAGATGGAAGTGGAGCATTGGAAGAATATTGGGATATCGCTTTCCCCGACGACGAAAGGGAGGCCAACCCGACGACCTTCAAGTTCTTCCAGGCTGCTCAGAACTGGGCTGCCCAACGTACGGCAGATGTCGGTGGTGGTCTGTCTTACGATATGCCTTCGGACTCGGATGACGACGACGACGATGATGACGAAGAGGACAAGGATGAGGACGAGCCTGAGGCTGAGGCTGGGATTGAAGAAGCTGCGGTTGTCGGGACCACCTCTACTGCTGATGAGGCTATGGACGAGACGGAGTAAACAGAAGATAGTCCCCATATTAGACAGTGCCTGTGGCGACGGTCCGAGATGCATAAAGTCCTGGTTCTGCTTTGCATGATTCAATGAATGGAAATAGTTGTAGTCTAATCCGAACAACTGGTTCCTATTCCTGTTCCTGATGTTCCTTGAAATCATCTTTGACGCGACGCGTTTTGTTCTGTACGTGGTCTGGATTAGTGATCCTTCGACGCTTCACCAGGAAAAGACCGCGTGTTGTCGCTGGTGTCCTGCACTGATACTGTGAAGCTCCTTTGAGTAACAGGATGAACTGAAAACGCTATTGTACGATGAATGAGGCAGAAATTGGTTCAACAATGACATTATCGGAAAAGCTGAAACTGAACAAGGGGAATGCTGCTATGGACGACGATAATATAAAACCCAGTCCCGCCTCACCGACATATCCTCTCTTCCTCTATGCAACATGATCACTGCCGACATGTCTTCTTATGATCAGGTTCCAAGTTTTGCCTACGTCTCTCCGGTCTCAACCCAATCTGCGGATCACAGCCGGGCCGAAGCTCTCGTCTCACCTGTTGTGGAGCCGAGCACTTCATCTCCAGCTATCATGGGTGCTGGCGAGGCCTCTATCGAGTCTGAAGTCATCCCGGTGAGTGTTCTTGCACACACATTGACGTCAAGCTGAAGCTGTAGGCTGGCCTTTCTACGTTGACAAAGGATTATCAATCCGAGAACGCAGATTATACTATCCGGTCGAGCGATGGTATAGATTTCAAGGTGCATTCTCATGGTCTCAAATTGGCGTCGTGAGTACAGCACTGCGTGAGCTGGCAACAATCTCACTACCCAGGCCATACTTCAAGAAAATCATGCAAACATCGCAGACGGCCACAAGCTTTATCGTTCCGACCTCCGGATTTTCTGAAGGTGCTGCCGTCAAGGTCCTTCTCGACGTCATCTATAACTTTCGGACCATCCCAATCACAGATACCATGCTAGTCTATCAAGTCGTTTCTTTGGCTGAGCACTTGGAATGCGACACCGTCCTAGAGATAATCAAAAAGGAACTGGCGACTCACGCGCTTGTCGGTAGTCCTCGGGGACCCTCTACCAGAGACTTTCGACTGGCCTACAGAATTGGCGATTACCATCTCATGGCATTGATTGCTCAACAGAATCGGTGTCCCGGGTCCGGTCGCTCTCTGAGACAGGGGGGACCGATAACAGATGATACCGGCATATATCAGAAAAACGACGAAATTGCCGGCGGATTGCTCGACCACGCAGGCATCGAGTCGCCCTTCTTCGAGCTAGGGGGGCTGAGCTATGGACAATTCATAGAGCTGCCTCCCAGCGTTCTGTGGGCCTTGGCGAGGTCGACCTACCTCGCTCGTAAGGACCAAGGACAAGTGGACGTTGTCGAGATGGCAGAACACTTCGAGAAGCTCTTGAAGCTAGCCTGTAAGTCACTCCATTGACCTGCACTGACCGCAGATCCGGGACCTGTTCCACAGAAGGTAGCTTGCGCGTCTTCTACTCCGATTGCTTCTCCGGTCCATGCTTCGGATTCTCCTTTGCTTCCGACTCCGGTGTCCCCGAAGGAAGCGGGGTGCTCGCACCACGAGTGCCCGAAGTGATTCGCCCTGGACATCACTCTATGGGTGATGCATCTTTATCTTTGAGATGGCGAGCTACTTTACTTGGAACTCAGAACAAGAGTACGAATTCTCCCGTTTTGCGCAGATGATCCCCGAGATCAGATAAGCAGACAGTAGCCAACATGGCCCAGTCCATGTTTATAATCTTCTCCAAAGCTCCTGCACGCATATGGTACTTGCCCCTCAATTGACCGACCACTCCTTTCACTCGTCCTTTGTATTGCGAATTCTGAGCCACCCCATCGACCAGATTCAGTGGTAGCAGTAGACTGACATCAGCTCGTATTTCCACAAAGCGGGGACTTACCCAGCGTATGCGCCTCGAGCGATCGACAAGGCGGAAATGTCCAGGACCGCCTCGACCAGCGTTTGTACAGCGCGCGACCTGATGCTCTCGCCCAGTATCATGGTCCGCAGGAATACCTCCATGCAAGTGGTGGCGAGTATGACCCCCGTCGTCACTTCCGAGCGTAGGTTCATCGACTGGCTGTCAGCCCTGTACGCTTTACTGATTGATATACCTGTGTCTCTTGCTTGATGGAATCTCCACGAGGTAGGATATCCTTCACCTGCTGAGATAACGCAGCCGAACGAGAATCGATGACGCTCGACAGTTGTTTGTGATTCGGGGTCGGTTGAGCCTTGCGTATAGTATCAATAGCTCTAGCCTCACCAAAAAGCAACATCGTCTGGACTATCAGCATCTGACCTGCGGGAGTTTCACCCACTTGAGCCATGAATACGACAGACGTCCGTGTCCAGCCATAAACGTCCTGCACATGATCGTCACCTAAAGGTGATCAGATCTCTTGAGGGCACCTGGTCGTAACAGACAGACCTACCGATCGGATACCATTCAAACCATTCACTGTCCCAATTGAACATTCTCGGACTATTCAAGTAGGTCAACGAGCCTTTGAATGTCAGCCACCCGAGCAAAAGAGGTACACACCTATCAGATCCAGGATCGCCAGTTGCTCGACCAGGAACCGCCTATCTGCGGTCGCATGTATACTGATGCACCGACTAGGTCCCCCAAAGCTATTGATGATCTCTTGTGCCATCTGTAATGGTACCTCCCAATCTTGACACCCGGCTAGCCGCTACAATGTCAGCACTGACGAGCACTCTGGCGGACTCACATCTCGCTGGCACAAGGCAATTACCGTCGCAAAGACAAGGTCCGCGGCACTGTGATCGCCTTTCGGTATATCAGAGGCGATACATGCCTTGAGCAGCATTTGTGACTGATCCCGCTGCTCTTTGCTGATATCGTACATGACGTTCTCTGATACTGGATCTGATGTTTTGTCCAATCTGATACCGAGATCGAGTGATGATAGCGAGAGCAAAGCGTGACGAAAAGCGTCCTGAGCGACACTCTGTCCCGCAGGAGCTCCAAAGGCTAGATGAGAGAAATGGTGTAGGAGGGGGTTGTCTGCGACCGGCTTCGGCGCGACCAACAGCGAGTGGGAAGCATGATGGAAGAAGTGTCGAAACTGCGGGGATTAGCGATCCATGACTTAATTGTAAGATTCACTTGCCTGATGTCGCTGCTCAATAGTCGGGAAGAACGGCGTGAGCCCATCGGGTTCATTCATCAATTGTTTTTGGTGTAAATACGAGAGGCTTCCTTGTCCAGCCGAAAACGCCTGAGGCGCAGTTGTGAGAGCCAGTGCGACAGCAGAATCAAAGTCCATGCCGTTTGAAGTGATCCACCCATCGAGATCTGCTTGGGCCAGACCGTCGTTGCCCTCGTATTGATCTTTTCCCTGGTTCTCGAAAAGGGAGGACTGGCCTAGGTCGATGTTCCAGTCGACACCGGCCCAGCTCGATCCTATAGGCACATTCTCATCCCGCGAGATGGGGGTACCGATATTAGAAGCGGATATCGAACCAGACGTAGATTGTCGAGTACTGGCAGTTCCACTTGGACCACTAGGTGCATACGGGCTGATGGTTGGTCGATCTAAGGTGGTGAGTTCAGGGCATGCAGTCGACAAACCGGCGCCGAGGGTTTCGGAATGGACAGACTGCTGGCCAGAAGGAATACTCGAACCTTCAACATGACTTGGTCTCGGATTCGTCGAGGACCCAGAAAGTGATCCACCCCCGTTTGTTATGATAGTGTCAGTCTGGCGAACATGTGTCCTAGCCGGCGGTGAGGTAGAAGGACCTATTGAAGCAGATGGTCTCGGAGGATATCGGCACTAGAAGTCAATGTCCACTTGCTCAACACGACTATGTCTATGGACCTACAAGCTCAGCGAAGCACCTCTTCTCGCATCCTCCGCACACTGGTCTCCTCTCGTCGCATTTGACTTTGCGAGTCTTGCATTGAGAGCATCCGGCTCTGGAACGAATGTGATGACGTCGGATTCGACCGGTCCGATGGGGCGCCGGACTTGCCTGACTAGCATCTTCCGAGCCGTCATTTGTAGTATTGTCTGATGTATCTCTCCGATGAGCTGCGACCAGGTCACTTGGTCCTCTATCGACCTCGACCATGTCTGCCGATATT
>Ga0308160_10005289_pt1 | contig 13523 bp, 19 predicted proteins | sample PhyFR1_FD_201036 | JGI IMG/M metagenome (GOLD analysis project Ga0308160, IMG submission 201036) | Phyllosphere microbial communities from UC Gill Tract Community Farm, Albany, California, United States - DLSLF.R1 | ecosystem: Host-associated > Plants > Phyllosphere > Unclassified | place: USA... | reverse complement strand
CGGTGGCTAGGGATCGAGGACCGAAAATGTGTCGACAATGGGAATTGAGTGGTCTCTGCGACAGGCCACAGGGATGCAAATTCGCTCACGACTGGGAGGAATACTTCAAGACTAAACCTTTGGATATACATTACGATCCATCAGCCGAGCTCCAACTTGAACCTCCGTTCGTGGCGCCAGTCGAGATTCAACCAGCTGGAGACGATATGGTTGGACAGAGACTCGACACAACGACGGTGTGCCCTGTCAAGAGAGATCTAGGATGGTGTCCTTATGGAATGAAATGCAGATTCCTGGGTGGGCATCTGAAGCGGTCCGAGGGGGAGACAAAGGGAGCTGAGAATGAGAAATATGCTGGATGGGAACTGACGGATCATATCGAACCGGAACAGAAGGAAGGGTGGAAACAGGGAGAGACCAACTGGCAGGATCACGAGGTGATCAGGAAACTGAGATTCCACGGAGTGAGTCATAGCCCTTCTCTCAGCCAAATAGAATCGGAGACTTATCCGTAGTACGAATACAAATACTCAAAAGAATACTTGAAACGGATCGAACCACACAAGGAATTCTATCACGACAAAAACTTCAAACCAATCGCACCAGAAGCCGAGAATGAGGAGGAAGCATTCAATGATCTCGCAGCAGGTGCTCAACCTGTCAGTAAGAGTGATATTCCCGGAGAATCCGAGGCGGACGACGTACCCCTTCGACCAGAAGAAAAGAGGAGTTTGAACTGGCAGAATGGCTTATATCTCGCTCCATTGACTACAGTCGGTAACCTAGTACGTCTTTCCGTCTGGTCTACCAGCAGTTGAGTAGAGCTGATGACAGCCTTTCCGAAGATTATGTGTAAATTACGGAGCAACGATAACATGTTCCGAAATGGCCCTTTCTCAACAACTTCTATCGGGTCAAAACGACGAATGGGCTCTAGTGAGACGACATGAGAGTGAGAAGAATTTCGGTGTACAGGTAGCCGGTGGATATCCTAATATTATGGTTCCTACGGCCGAGATGATTGGACGGGAATTGAAAGGAGGCGTGGATTTCGTGGATGTCAATATTGGATGTCCTATTGATTTGGTCTTTAATCAGGGTGCGGGCAGTGCATGTGAGTTTTATTCGCTCGTTCCTCTATTCTGCTCAAACAAGATGCTAATGGTAGTGATGGATTCTCAGGGGCGATTAGGAAAGATTCTAGTAGGAATGAACAGAGCTTTGGGAGAAAGTGAGTCTCGAATAGCCACCAGCATTCGATCAATGTACTGATAATAGTCCCATTGACCGTTAAATTCGTATGTCCCTTCAATCTCTCGGTGGACCCCTGTCCCACTGGCCGCCTCTATCATTTCAAATTCCTTGGAATCAAGCTGATAAAACAGCGAACCGGAGTTGCTAATGGGAAACCAAACGCTCACAAGCTTATCCCCAAATTCGCGACCGAGTGGGGAGCAAGTGCCATGACTGTGAGTTTTGCTCTGCATCCAATCCCATTTCGTATCCTGCGATCTTCCTCTTTACCACCGCGTCTCACCCCTCCACTCCTTGTTACCTCCACTACCTTCAGGAGCTTATGATAGCTTCACGGTAGATCCCGCCAACAACGATACTCGAAATTAGCAGATTGGGCCTATATCAAGTCATGCGCTACGACTCTCCGAGAATCCCTCTCTGATGCCGGTCTACCTCCAGTCCCAATGTTTGGAAATGGAGATTGTTTCTCTGCTCAATCGTACTATGATGAAATGGAAGGAGCGGGTGTTGATGGTGTCATGGTCGCGAGAGGGGCGCTCATCAAACCTTGGATATTTACAGAGATCAAGGAGAGAAGGGAATGGGATATTAGTGCTACTGAGCGATTAGAGGGGATCAGGAAGGTGAGTTCAACATCTACAATAATTAATCGTGCATCACATTCCCAAAATACCTTTCCCGATGAGATCTTTCCGGCCTTCCGACGCTCGAGCTGATAATCAGTACGCCGAGTACGGACTCTCACATTGGGGTTCCGACGCTCAAGGTATCAATACCACACGTCGATTCCTACTAGAAGCACTCTCCTTCCAACATCGATACGTCCCAATCGGACTTCTAGAACGACTCCCCGCTCAGATGAACGAACGACCACCAGCATACAGGGGTAGGAACGAATTGGAGAATCTATTGAGTTCACCAAATTGTGAAGACTGGGTGAGGATTAGTGAGATGTTCCTTGGGAAAGTTGGGGGGGATTACAAGTTTACTCCTAAACATAAGACTAATTCTTATGGGTCCGAGGAGGCTCAGGGTTAGATGAGGGGTAGTACTGTACAGTACTGTAAGCACAAGTATATGCGATGTAAGCTATTTGATTTGTCCAATCATGGCTACATGGACACGTCGGCGAAGTGTATCGAGTGGTTATCGGATTTTCAGGTACGCCTTTGATACCACCGCTCTATCGATGCTGGCGAGACATGGTACCATATGTGATACCCCTACACAGTCTCTTCTCTGGTCCAGTGGTAAGTGGATCTACTGTATACAGGCCGGACTTCCTTTGTGTGTGATCATACACTGATCAAATTACCCCTTGTCCTCCTTTCTCCTCCTATCATGGGGCCTATCCTTCTGAATAGGAACTACTTTTGTTCACGCACCAGGTGTGCTGATGCCTCGGACTCCAATCGCTCCACAGCCCCTAGCAATCGCTCATGGGAACGGACCGACCCACCCTTGACCTCCATTGTTGTAAAGCTGTGTTATCGGCTCCCCCGTGGGAATCAGCAGGGGTCCATACGTGGCGATCGCCATTGATTACTGAAAACGTTTACGAATTGTGGCCTTCCATTCACAAGAGCTAAGACACCAATCCATCCCACTCCATATATACTGCAGTCAAAACCTTTTCAGTCTGTTTCTTCACTCACTCTCGTTGTTTTCCATCCTTTCCTCTCGAACATCTCATTACACGACTTCTCCCCTACTACAGCCACACACGCCCACCATGTCCACGCCAATGCTTTCCACCACCCATCAACCGCTCGCTAACCCTGACTCTATCGTTCAAGAGGGTGAATGGCGACTCACTGTCCTCACCCCTGGTCTTGTTCGACTCGAACATTCCCCTAGCGGTGAGTTCGAAGACAAAGCAAGTACATTCGCCATCAAGCGAAATCTCCCTACTCCAGACTTCAAGGCTATCAAGACTGCTGCTGGTGGATTGTCACTCACTACCGCCAATATGATCCTTACCTACGACGGCAAAGCTTTTACTACCCACGGTCTACAAGTCTTTGGCGTTGCATTGAGTGAGTCTCTCCTGCAAATCTGTAATACTGCTGACTTCTAGGGATTGGTGAGAGTGGATGCGGTGGAAGTGCTGAATGGCGATATGGTCTTCCAGATAAATATGGCCGAAATATGGGAGGAACAGCTCGAACTGTTGATTTCACCACTGGCAAGATTGACGTAGGAGAGGGGATCATCTCTACTGTACGTGGTTTACCCTTGTCGATCAAGACATTCCGCTGACACGATTCAGGAAGGAATCAGCATGAATGACGATTCCAAATCCATGCTCTTCACTGATGATGGTTGGTTCACTACTCGACAACCGGGTCGAAGCGACATCTATATCTTTTGTTTCGGTCGAGATCATCGAGCTGCTTTGGCTGCTTTCTACGCCGTTTCTGGTCCCCCTCCCGTTCTCCCCAGGTGGTCCTTGGGCAATTGGTGGTCCAAGTACTGTCAGTACCTTCTTCGTGTTTCTGAACCGACCTGACAGATCCAGACCCATACAAGCAAGATGAATACATGGCCTTAATGGACAAGTTTCAGGAAGAAAAGATTCCACTTGCCGTCGCGGTCGTCGACATGGATTGGTGAGGTCGGGATTTGTTGACAAGTATCTAGCTGATCCCAGGCATATTCTGGACATCCCGGCCAATCAAGGAGCTCCCTGGACTGGGTACACGTGAGTTGGGCTACTTGATACAGAGTGAAGTGGTCCCCTTACGCTGTCAGATGTTCCCTGATCATGTCAAGTTCATGGCAGACTTACACGACCGAGACCTCAAAATCACACTCAACACCCACCCAGGAGACGGTATTCGATCATTCGAAGAGAGTTACGAGCGAGTCTGCAAGAAACTGGACCGAGATCCTTCGGTCGGAGATGTACGTATTATTTAGTGAGGAACACTAATATCAGGCGGTCTTGTTCGACCCTACTGATCGAAAATTCCTCGAGGCTTATTTCACCGAAGTCCACCATCCTCTCGAAGATGAGGGTGTTGACTTTTGGTGGATCGACTGGCAACAGGAAAATTTACTCGAACGGAGGGTATTGATCCCATTTGGATGTTGAACCACTACCACTTTATGGGCTCAAAGAGGCGACTTGAGAGGAGGATGACCTTTTCACGATTTGCAGGTCCTGGAAATCAAAGGTACCCTATTGGATTTTCTGGTGTGTGTTTCATGTGTACTTTCTCGGAGCGAAGTTGATTACCAGGACACCGAGATTCTCTGGAGCGCCCTATCCTGAGTTCACAGCCACATCCGCTAATATTGGTTATGGATGGTGGTCACACGACATTGGCGGACATCATCACGGTATCACCGTAGGTGAAGGAATTCTAAGCTGAGTAACACTAACGAACAGGACGACGAGCTTATGATTCGATGGATCCAGCTTGGACTCTTCTCGCCTATTTTGCGATTACACAGCAACTGGAACCAATCTATCGTCCGAGAGCCTTGGCTCCGAGGACCCAAATGTCACAAGATCATGACCGATTGTCTTCAATTTCGACACCGAATGATTCCTTACTTGTACACCATGTCTGTCCGAGCAACCCTTGAAGGCCGATCCCTTGTCGAACCCATGTACTATGATCATCCTACAGAGGATTACGCCTATCGAAACAAGAACGAGTTCTTGTTTGGATCCGAAATGATTGTCGCGCCGATTACCCAGAAGAAGGTGTTCAGCACCGACATGGGTTCTGTCGAATGTTGGTTGCCGAAAGGCAGGTATGTCGACCTCTTTACCGGGACGACTTACGATGGTGATCGAGTCATTGTCATGCATCGACCCGCAAACTCGATCCCTGTTCTCTCGGGTGCTGGATCAATCATCCCACTCGACAATTCTCCCGATGTGACCACCAACAATGGAGCTCCCATTCCCTCGGCTCTCGAGATCATCGTCACCGTTGGAGTCGACGCTGAATTCACACTCGTTGAAGATGATGGTACCGGTGAAGACGTCGATCATATCAATTTTTGCCGAACTCCACTCAAATACGTCCAGGAGACAGGTCAAATTATCATTGGACCCACCAACAATCCCCTCGTCCAAGTCCGAGACTGGTCCGTACAACTTCCCGCTTTCCCTCTCGACCACATCGACCAGATCAAAGTGAAGGTTGGCAAGTCCTCAGCAGAGTTCACTGTCAAGCAAGACAGTAAGGGTATCACTGTGCATATTACCCAAGAAGTCTCTGCCGACGACCAAGTGACCGTTGATCTCGGCACCGATCTTCAAATGCGATCCAACGACGTGCTCTTTAAGATCGATGAATTCCTCAAACGAGCTCAGATCGAGCATGACACCAAGTTTGAGGTGCTCACCATCATCAAAGCCAATCTGGACAAGGCAGTACTTGTCAGTCGAATCGAAGCTACCAACATGGAGCCGGAGGTTCAAAGCGCTTTGATGGAGTTCATCCTTGCGGATGCCTGATACCCCATTTCTCCTCCGTCATTTTCCACTTGTGGATATCTACCGTCTACACCTCGCGGTACTGTTTATGCATGTCCTTTCGCTCACTTGTCCTCGGATACGAGTAAATTAACTGAAAATCGAATATCTCCTTTTGGCTTGACAGCTGTATCAATGACCTCCCAATTGCTGTTCCCTGATGGCCTCCTCCGAATTGGCGTCGATCACCGTTCCCTTGAACTGTCTTGCCGGTAGCTTCTTTTGGAACAAGAGATTGATCTCGTAGTATGCTGAGTCTAATCAGCTGCGAGAGCTTGAAGAGGTAAGCACGACTTACATCGGTCCTTTAGTTCAGGGAGTCGGTACCAACACCAAACAGCAGACAAAGCGGCACATGGCGCCCAGAAGAATGCAGTCTTTCTGCAATTATCAGCTCGATATCAGGGGATGAAACGATACTCACCCCTGCCAACCGAACGCGGTGGGATTGATCATATAGGCATTCAAGATATTGAACACGATACCTTGAATCGAATAGCACATTCGAGCAAAGGCTAAGGTCTTGTTTCGCAGTCGAGTCGATGACGTCTCACTGATAATGGCGTAGCAAGTAGGGCCGAGGAATCCGGTGTACCCGATCATAAAAGCCTAATTTGTCAGCTTGGTCAAGATGAACTGATGAGACAGCGTACCATTTGTACACCAGCCTGGACCCATTTGGCCGCGGCATTCCCTTGAATCCCATATACAGCTGCGACACCAACGATCAAGAGATTGACGGTACAGTAGGCGAATCCCGCGATGTAGATCGTTCGACGGCCGAAGTGATATAGTAAGAACATGTTGAGGAAGTTGGCACCAAGCTGAATCGCAGATGTTCCCCACCCGAGATCGTAGGCGACCGACTGGCTGATACCGGCCTGCTGGAAGACGTAAGTTGTGTTACCGGCAAACATGGCTCCTACGCAATCAGCCAATATCCTCGAAAGATGTCGGTTGAGCTTTACCTGAGAAATTCTGCAGCACCCAGACAAAGACGGTAATTTCGGTTCTCCTGAGGTCGACTCCCTTGAAGATATCGATCCATCGACCGGAACCATTGCTTGCCGCTAGATCCTTCTCGAGTTGAGTGGTTCGTAACATGTTGGCAAGCTGCTCGTGGGCTCTGTGCTCCATGGCTTTGCCTCCAAGTCGTTTGAGCGATCGCTCCGCTTCCTGCAGTTTGCCGTTTCGAACGAGCCACCATGGCGATTCGGGTGCCAAGAATGATAGGATAATGAGCTATACGTCAGTACGTATATTCTCAAAGCTAATCAATACGTACGGGAACAGGCCATAGCCACTGTGTAGCATAAGGGATTCTCCAAGACCAATTGTTGGGAATCGTCTGGGTCCCGTTGATCACTCCGCTGGATACGAATCCACCTAGTGGTAAGCTGTATACCACCACTTTGGCTTACCGATGTTCCAGCAGATGTTGACGTAGCCAGTCATGTAGGCTCTCAACTTGACGGGGCAAATCTCGGAAGCATAAGCCTCACCGAGACAGGCGAAACACCCGAAGGGAAATCCAATCAACAGACCAGCCACGAGGAGCATGGCTTTATTCGTGGCAAAGAAGAAGATGAAGACGATGGGAATGCAGATGGCGTAATTGATCATGAGTGATTTCCGGTAGCCGTATCGGTCGTTGAGCCAAGCACCCCAGTATACGCCGAAAATTGCGCCAATGGATGGAGCTTGTCCTATGGCAGACTGACATCAGCACTTTCCGGTAGCTCTCACTTACCTGCCAGGCGGCTGTGGGTTGCCAGTCGTCGAGTTCGGGGTAATATGAACCGAAAGTCTGCGGATCAGCATGATACGGATTCAAAAGGGAGATTATGCTCACCTTTCGGTACTCGATCATACCCCATAGATTGCCCTGTAAACCCCAATCATACCCTTCCATGATGATGGACATGGATGCAACGATAGACCAGAAGACCGCCTGTAGCGTCAGTACGACCTGCCCTGAAGTCGAGCGACCTTACCGCTTTGTACATCTTGAAAGCCTGCCAGGTCGACATCTCATGCTCAAAGTGTTCTGCCTTGTTGGCGTCTTCTACTAGTATCTCGTGCTTGACTTGCTCGACACCGCCCTCGACATGCTCGGCTTCGAAATGTTTTTGTTTGTCATCGTGTATATCGTCGACCTGCGACCCATCGTGAGCGACTACTGGGACTATCTCGGCCATGTTGAGAAGATGGCACCGGTGAATGGGTCAAGAAGTAGAAGATGTGGGGTTCCATGGGCTCTCCATCGCGGATTATATATTCTGGATAGACCAGGTGATGGACATCACGAGTCTGGACGGTTGATCGGCAAAAGGCACCCATAGCCTGTCGTGCTTTGTCCTGAGTTCCGCGCGAAATGTCGCTCGCTCGGGTCTCACCCTTCGGTAAGCGAACTTGGCAGAAACGCCTTCCGTTCCAATACCGTCTTTGCCGTCTCTTGACCCGGTTCATACGGCATAGATCCTATATGAACTCAATGATAGCTGCGGCATTGATATGCCATGTTTGACGGTATGACACGGTCAAGTCTACGTCGGACGACATTGCCGATAGAAACACGGCCATAGACGACTTCGAGGTCGTCGAAAGCCGTCTCAGCGCCTCGGATATCCAGTCTGTACCGTCTTGCAGAGCCGTCTCGGCCCATTTCCGAAGCGACACGCCCGGGCCGTTGTTTCCCCGGATTGTTATGTACGCCAAAAGGTCATCTTCATTTCCATCTCATCATTCTTCACGTCTCTTGGTAGCATGAGCCTCACTACAGCCCATCGCTTTCCCCAACGCTCTGACAACAAATTATTCTATGGAGCCGACTATAACCCCGAGCAGTGGGATCGAGATGTTTGGCAGGAGGACATCATTTTGATGAAGGAGGCTGGCGTCAACGTCGTCTCGATCGGTATTTTCTCTTGGGCTCTCCTCGAGCGCTCAGACAATGTCTGGGACTTTGAGTGGCTGGACGACGTATGCGACTTGATGCACAAGAATGGAATCTCGATCGATATGGGTACCGCTACCGCTTCTCCCCCACCTTGGCTCAGCACCGCCTATCCAGAAATTCTCCCAACCTTTAAGGACGGTATCATCTCTTCGCCTGGCTCTCGAAACCATTATCGAATCACATCACCAGTATTCAAAAGATATGCACTTCGATTAGTCCAGAAATTGGCGGATCGATATGGCTCGCATCCCGGTCTCATCGCTTGGCACGTCAACAACGAGCTTGGTACCCCCGACTACTCGGACGACGCTGCGGCTGCATTCCGAGCCTGGCTTGAGAGAAAGTATCAGCATATAGACAAGCTGAACGATGCCTGGGGTACCGCTTTTTGGTCTCAGCGTTACAACGACTATAACGAAATCCTTCCTCCCCGAATCGCCAATACATTCATTAATCCATCCCAACAGCTAGACTGGGCTCGATACACTTCCGACGCCTTGTCCGATTACCTGGCTGACGAAACCGCAATCCTACACAAAGCTACACCGAACATTCCTGTCACCACCAATTTCATGCTTGCTGGCCAAACGAAGGGCATGGACGTTGCTAACTGGAAAGTCGACTTTGTCTCCAACGACCATTACCGAATGCCGGCTCGGGAGCTTGATGCGGACGAGCTTTCATTCTCGGCAAGCTTGACCAGTCTTGTGGCTGGAGGAAATCCATGGTGGCTGATGGAGCATTCCACCAGTGCAGTCAACTGGCAGTCGGTCAACCCTCGGAAAAAGGCTGGGCAGCTTATACGAGACTCATTGACTCATGTCGCTCATGGTGCCGATGCCGTGTGTTTCTTTCAATGGCGACAATCCCGATCTGGAGCGGAAAAATACCACTCCTCCATGATACCACACGCCGGACCCAACTCTCGCCTTTTTCGAGATGTCGTTCAGCTCGGCCGAGATCTCAAGACATTATCCGAAATCCGCGGTTCTCGAAAGCAGCTCGCATCCGTCGCGATCGTGTGGGACTGGGAATCATGGGTCGCCAGTGAGCAAGACGGTCATCCTACAACCCTGCTCGAGTATTTCCGAGAGGCTCGTGAATGGTGGGTGGCCTTCATGGACTTGGGTATCCGGGTCGACGTCATTACCGCTCAACACGATCTCTCGCCATACAAGTTGGTCGTTGCCCCGATCCTTTACCTGGTCCGGGATTCAATTCAATCAGCAATCGATAAGTATGTCAAGAACGGCGGCCACTTTGTGACGACCTACTTCTCTGGTATCGTCGATGAGAATGATCATGTCAGGCTGGGAGGCTATCCAGGCGCTTTCACAGATATCCTCGGCATACGAATCGAAGAATGGGCACCGCTACTCGCTGATGAGACGGTTGAGCTTGACGACGGCTCAGTTGGAACCATCTGGACCGACGACATAGATCTGAGCGCGGATGTCCATGTCCTCCGAAAATACGCGTCTGGCGAGTTGGCAGGGAAACCGGCGGTCACCGTCAAGTCGCACGACAGTGGCTCGGCCGCATACGTATCGACTCGTCTGAATATCAAAGGTCTCATATCACTGCTGCCAGAGCTTCTAGAGAGGTCGGGTGTCGAGAGCGATCTTCCAAAGTCACTGAGATCGACTGTCGAGCAAGTGGTCCGGACCGATGGGAAGACAAAATGGGAATTCTGGATCAACAGAACTGAAAAGGAAATCGACATTTCGGACGCTCCGGGTAGATTGATTCTAGCTTCGGGTGGAGGGTCTGCAGGTAGACTTGCTGGTAGAAGCATCGCTGTGTATCGGCGGTGACGGGATCTGTGGTAGCTGTAAAAGATGTCAAAGATCATGAGTACATATTGCGAATGCATGCCGCATGTATAAATCTGGCTACACATGGACCAAATCAAGCCAGTCCGTTGAACACTGGTAAGGTTCTGATATACAAGATCTATCTTTAAACGGTAGATTGAGCCTGCGCCAGATCATGTTCCTCCTTGGCAAGCTGGGCTTTCGTCTTCGTGGTAGCGAATTGACGTGTCGGCGTCTTGTTCTCGAATAATTCATCAATTTCCTCGTAGCTTCGACCCTAGCAGGTCAGCTTGCTCACAGAGCCAACATGTTTCCACTTACAGCTACTTCCGGCACGGTAAAGAACATGGCAATCCACCCAGCTACTCCGAAGCCGAAGAAGAGATAGCCTAGACGTCAGAATCTGACCAGAGAACCCAGACTTACCTGTCTTGTAGCTCCAACCAGCTTTCTGTACTGAAAGAAGGATAGGAGTGACGAAGTTGGTAAAGATACCAAAGCAAGCGGTACAAGCAGCAGCGAATCCAGCAGTCTTGGCTCGAAGTCGAGGAGTCGCGATCTCGGCGAGATATACGTACCCGATCGGGGCGCAGCTACTGGAGTAGCAGAATGTCCACAAACAGAACAAAGCGATGGTGAGCCCTCCTGGAGGTACCCAATTTGGGGTACCAACGACCGCGATGGAAAGACAGAATACAGTCATACCACCGCCGCCAAGAAGAAGGAGAATTCGTCTTCCGAATCGCTCAATGTTGTACCATGAGATGACTTGAGCGGTGAGCTGGATGCACTTGACGATGACGTTTCCGAGAAAGGGGTCTTTGACTCCCGCTGAGACATCAGCCATCTGGCGGTCATGTAGTAACTCACCAAGTTGGAAAAAGTAGGTAGTGTACGACAACACAAAAGATAAACCTCCCAAGCCCTGGAACTGCAGAGGCAGCCATGAGACCCATGTTCGTCGCCTGATGATCAGACATGGCAAACAGCATATTTACTTACAAGTTGGTTCCTCGAAAGATTTCGGCGTAGCTCGCATTCTTCTGTTCTAGTTGCTGTCGGTTTTGCTGTTCTCTTTCGTAGTTCAAAACGCGGTACTCGTGCTCTACATCGTAGCCATCGATGCCGCCATAGATGCGTCGCAGCATCCTTTTAGCATTCTCTGGCTGGTCTTTGTTGAGGTAATACCCTATCGGTCAGCTGTTTCCTATTAGCCCATTGATACTCACATGGAGTCTCTGGGATCAATACGAAAGCAATGGCCATCAGTCCGATGAAAAAGAATTGGGAGTAGATCGGGGTCAAGTAGCCATCTTGGGTGACGGCGATTTGAAGCGCGATGGCAGCCGCGAACCCACCCACACCAAACCAAAAGTTGTAGGTGGCGATCAGAGCACCTGGAAATCAGCTCCGATCCTAAATTACTGACGTACCCCGAAGCATGTGAGGACTGCATATCAGTGTCATGGGCAACATCAGAGCCACAGAGACTTACGCGATCTCACTGATATACACGGGAATACCGGTCTGCACCATGCCTGTTCCCCAGCCAGCGAATAGTCGGGCTACCAGCCACACCGGGCTCGATTTGGCGACGATTTCGAGAACCACACCCAGCGTCAAGATCACAGTCAGAAGGGCTAGATTGAACTTCCGACCGAATCGATCGGCGGTGAGGGGGCCACTGAGCATGCCTGCCTATTAGGGAAAGCTAATAATCTATGTGCTATCACTGGCTTACCGATGATTTGTCCGACCGACTGTACCGCGGTCCAAGCTCCGACGTAGACAGAATCAAGTGCACAGCTACCATTGCTCTCCGTGACGGTGCAGAATTGGGCCACAAAGTGCTTGTTGGCGACAATTGAGCCAGGAACTAGTCGCTTCAGCCGGGACACATGGGAGTAAGCAAGCCACTTACTGCTGATCAAGTATCCGTCCATGATAGCAGCCCAAGCAACGAGCATGGCGAATAGAACGGCTTTTCGGAAGACCCATACCGCTTGTCGTCGAGGCATATCCTTCAAGGGAGACACTGGGATATCTTCATAGTCACCCGTGTTCAGCTTCTTTGCGTACTCGGCCTCGGCATCCTCAATCGCGATATCGGTCGTCTTGCTGTCGGGATGAGCTTTGATTTGATCCATCTTGCTAAGTCGATGATTACAAGCCGGTCTCCGATATCTGGTTTATATAGCTTTCACGATCACTCTACATGTACGGAAAGCCCCACTTGCTCCTCCCGCCCCGCAAAACCCCACTTGTAGCTAGCCGACTGAAGGCGCATGTTTATTCCATTTCTCCCGAGGGGGACGATCACGAGCTCGGCGTATAGTGTTCCAGTTCGCGAAGCTCGGGAGACACGGCCCGCAACGATATCCGCCGAAGGATCTGCTCCACTTTGCAGATCTTAGGAAAGGAGTAATCATGGGCCGTAGCTCCACGATCAACATCCGGCCAGAAAACGCCGGGGTCGCCGGTGGAAGACATCAGAGCGCTTGGTGCTGCTCATCGGGATATTGTCACATCTGCGTCAGATCATGTCAACTCTACATGATACCGTCGTCATCACCGACGTCATTGACCGCGACTAGCTGCATCTGAGTAAAGGCTGCAAAGGAGGCAGGAACCGCGTCGGTCTCGCCAGTCTATTAGAAGGGTACCGTGCTTTTTTCGACGATGTGCGGAGTAGACACAAAGCATACATTGTACATGAAGACCCTCTACGGCACAAAGTTATCGGGTATGAGTACACTCTGGGGTCCTGGATGTCCTTTAGGTGGCCATCGCTCATCTCTTCGCCATCGACAGGTGAAACTTCGCTTCCCCGATCCGATCGTCTCCTCGATGCCAGGCAGCTTTACCAAAGCTCCGCCGTTAGGGGGCACTACAGTCTCTACAGTCAAGATCTCCTCATGCAAATTCCAAGACACTGCATAAAGACCGTATGGAGAATCGAACGAGATCGAGGCCGAAGTGAGGGTGCCACCGGGTTGAGGTT
>Ga0308160_10005288_pt1 | contig 13524 bp, 12 predicted proteins | sample PhyFR1_FD_201036 | JGI IMG/M metagenome (GOLD analysis project Ga0308160, IMG submission 201036) | Phyllosphere microbial communities from UC Gill Tract Community Farm, Albany, California, United States - DLSLF.R1 | ecosystem: Host-associated > Plants > Phyllosphere > Unclassified | place: USA... | reverse complement strand
ACACGCATATTTGCTCCTGAAGTATTTTACTGTTTATTTATATAGTTTTCCTCTGTGGGAGCAATAATAACGCTAAAAAAAGATTAGCCCTTTAGCGACCAGTTCAGGGGTTCGCCAGCAAGGAAAGGTATGACAGATTCGTTGCCCAGAGCTATCTCTGCTGGTTGAGTGGTCGGCACGCGTTGCAGCTCGATAAAATCTTCATTGACCGGTAGGCCATAGAAGCGCGGCCCGTTCAGTGAGCAGAACGCTTCAAGGTGTTGCAACGCGTCTAGTTGCTCAAAGACAGTGGCGTAGGCCGATATCGCATTCGGGGCGTTGAACACGCCTGCGCAACCGCAGTCGGATTCTTTGCGGTGTTTGGTGTGCGGTGCTGAGTCAGTACCGAGAAAAAAACGATCTGAACCGCTGGTGGCCGCTTTACACAGCGCTGCCTGATGAATATTGCGTTTGAGGATCGGCAGACAAAACAGATGCGGACGAATGCCTCCAACCAACATATGGTTGCGATTGAACATCAGATGTTGCGGTGTGATAGTGGCACCAAGGAATCGATCGCCTTCCTGCACATATTGAACCGCTTCTTTGGTGGTGATGTGCTCGAAGACGATTTTTAGTTCGGGGAACTGTAGGCGGATTGGCTCCATCACTTGTTCAATAAAGCGCGCCTCGCGGTCAAAGATATCGACAGCGACATCGGTGACTTCTCCGTGGATCAGCAGCGGCATGCCGATTTTTTGCATTTTCTCAAACAGTGAATAAATGCCTTTTACATCGCTCACGCCGTGGCTGGAGTTGGTGGTGGCGTTTGCTGGATACAGTTTGGCGGCGGTAAACACACCTTGTTCAAATCCGTTAACGAGTTCGTTAGCGGATAGAGAGTTGGTCAGGTAGCAGGTCATCAGCGGGGTGAAGATGTCGCCCTGCGGCACGGCGGCCAGAATGCGCTGACGGTAGGCGCGAGCGGCGTCCACAGTGGTGATTGGCGGAGCCAGGTTCGGCATCACTACCGCCCGGCTAAACACCTGACTGGTATAGGGCACTACCATTTTCAGCATCTCGCCGTCACGCAGATGGATATGCCAGTCATCAGGGCGGCGAATTTTCAGGGCTTGGGGTTGTGCAGTCATGGTGCTGGCTCCGGCGGTCAGAAAACGTTTATGTATAAGCGAATAATGGGGTTATCCACGCCGGGGTGTAAGGATAAGCGGAAAATGCCCTTGATGCATCTGTTTGTTGCAGCCAAGTTCAAATCAATTGACTATTGGTCACCTAGTGGTAGGGATTTTAATGATCCTGGTGATTGAAGCGCCCGGAGCCTGGTCTTTATCATCTGGATAGGGGAAAGAAATGGAAGTACGCGTTATTGCCAGGCGACAAGAGAAACCTGAGTTTGCGTCTGTCGTCAGCGATGCAAGATACGAGCTTATTTAACCAAGCCGCAAAAAGTTGGGTAACCTACAGAACGATCCGCTCCATGATTTGGAAAAGCCGGATATCTTCGAGCGTTGGGCTAGCAGTGAAGCCCTGGATAAACCTGGTGTAGCCAGGCATTTCCAACTGTTTGTCAGCCAGGTTGATGGCAAGTTGGATATGTTGGGTATCAAGCGAGTGAAAAAAGATAGCCTAAGCTCGGTGCAATACCGCGCTTAGGCTATATCAGACTGCCAGACAAAGTGTCCAATAGAGCGGATCACTTTAAATGGCCGTTTTTTATCAAACGGGCTAACTTTAGTCGTTAATCGGCTGTGGTTTGGCGGCCGGTGACATAGCCTGGTTCACTGCCGCATGCCCACCAGCAGTACCTTTGCCTGTGAAACTGAAGGAAGGTCGCTGCCAGTCGCTGTGCTTGCGTTCTTCTGGCAGATAAGTCAACGCAGGAGCTTTGGTCATCGGTGCACTAGCAATATGCTGACACGGTGTATTTGGCACGACTTTCACCGGAGGCTGTTGTTGCAGCGCTGAAGCCGGTTCGGCAGTGACCGGAACCGCAGCTTTCTGCATTGGCGTTTCCATCTCTGCTGGGGCTTTTTCGCTGGCTATCATTGGCTCGGATGTCTGCACTTCTGCAACCCCAGAGGTGGTTTTTTCAACATTGATGGTTTGCGGTTCAACGGCGTCATCGCTCACAGATACTTTGACCTCTGCTGACGTTAGCACATTGTCTTGCGTGGTCTGGTGGGCATTGGCCTTAACTTCAGTTTCTTTCGTCTGCGCTGCCTGAGCAACCGGGTAGCCTACACAAACTTTGCCTGATGCTAGCTCCGGTGAAGCGAAAGCCCCGGCCAATGGCATGGGCGATTGCAGCGGGTAACGTTCATCACGGTAACGTCGACGACGTTGACCGCTGACGCGCAAGTGGCGCGGTGAGCGTCGTGAGCGGCGCGGCATGCCGTTTTCGTTATTGCTACGGTTATCGCCCTGGGCATCATCTTCCACCTGAGCAGCCATGGTTTTCGGCAGCAGTTTAACGCTGTCTTCTACGCTTGCCTGCTGAGCCTCTTCAATTTTGGCAACCGGTGCTTTTGGTGCCAGCAGTTCTTCCGCCGCGCGATCCAATTCTTCCTCAGAGGACAGTAGGCGGACGTTCTGCGTCAAGGGACGGCGCTGACGGCGCTGCATGTTTTGCGTCTGCCGTTTGTCTGCCGGTGCCTCACCGTTATCGACAGCAGTGCTTTCCTGCGCTTTTACTTCCTGCTGAACCTGACGCTTCTCTTCCTGGCGGCGACGCTGACGTTCTGCACGTTGTTCACGACGTTGTTGTTGCTCATCACGTAGGCCCTTGGCAACTTCATCAGATACAGGCTCTTCGACAACCGGTATGTTTTGCGGCTGATTGCGGCGGTTGCGGCGCGGTTCTTCGCCAGACTCGCGCGGTTCACGATTTTCGCGTCTGTCACGGCCTTCAGCGCGCTCTTTGCGACCAGAACCCTGCCGGCTGCGACGCTGTGGGCGACGGTTTTCAACGTTGTTTTCTGCCTGCGGCGCTTCAGCTAGTTTGGTTTCGATAGCTGCGGGATGCTCTTCAGAGGCGAGTAACGCCTTCAAGCCACCGAACAGGCGGTTTAACAGACCCGGCTTGGCAACAGCGATGGCGGCTGCCGATTGGGTAATCACGGGTTCCTCGGTAGGCAATGGGTTGTCAGCAGCCAATGAGAAGGTCGCCAACGCTGGCTGTTCCGGGCGTTTGCGCTCAGCCGATGCATCTTCAAGCAGTTGCATCATTTCTTCTTCATGCAGTTTCGGTAGCAGGTAGCTGAGAGTAGGGGTTTCTTCCCCCTTGCGTACGCGCAATACCGAGTAATGTGGTGTCTGCATTTGATCATTTGGCACGATGATCGCTTTCACGCCAGCCTGGCATTTTTCGATCGCGCTGACCGAATCACGCTTTTCGTTCAGCAGGTAAGAGGCAACCTGAACGGGTACGATGGCGTGAACTTCTTTGGTATTTTCCTTCAGTGCCTCTTCTTCAATCAAACGCAGGATGGACAGCGCCAGCGATTCGTTATCACGGACAGTGCCGGTTCCGTTACAGCGCGGGCAGACGTGATGGCTGGATTCGCCCAGCGACGGGCTAAGACGCTGACGCGACATTTCAAGCAGCCCGAAGCGGGAAATGCGGCCAATCTGGATGCGTGCGCGGTCTTGGCGCACTGCGTCACGCAGGCGGTTTTCAACTTCACGTTGGTGGCGCACTGGGGTCATATCAATAAAGTCGATGACGATCAGTCCACCGAGGTCGCGCAGACGCAACTGGCGGGCAATTTCGTCTGCCGCTTCCAAATTGGTATTAAACGCGGTTTCTTCGATGTCGCCGCCACGGGTAGCACGTGCGGAGTTGATGTCGATAGCAGTCAGCGCTTCAGTGCTGTCGATAACGATCGAACCGCCGGAGGGTAGGCGCACTTCACGTTGGAAAGCTGATTCAATTTGTGATTCGATCTGGTAGTGACTAAAAAGAGGAATTTCACCGCTATACAATTTGATTTTGCTGCTGAAATCCGGGCGACCCAGCGCTGAAATGTGCTCTTTGGCCAGATCGAGAATTTTCGGGTTGTCTATCAATATTTCGCCGATGTCCGGGCGCAGGTAATCGCGGAATGCGCGCACGATCACGTTGCTTTCCTGATGGATCAAAAACGGCGCAGAGCGGCCTTCGGCAGCTTTCTTGATGGCTTCCCAATGCTTCAAACGGAAGGAGAGATCCCATTGCAGCGCATCAGCGGATTTACCAACACCAGCAGTGCGAACGATCAAACCCATACCATCCGGCAGTTGCAAGGAGGAAAGCGCCTCTTTCAGTTCGGTACGGTCATCACCCTCAATACGGCGGGAAATACCACCGGCGCGCGGGTTGTTCGGCATTAGCACCAAGTAACTGCCTGCCAAGCTAATGAAGGTAGTTAAGGCTGCGCCTTTGTTGCCGCGCTCTTCTTTGTCTATCTGAACGATGACTTCTTGGCCTTCGCGCAACGCATCTTTGATGTTTGGACGACCATGGGAAGAATAGTTACTGGGGAAGTATTCGCGGGCAATTTCTTTAAGCGGAAGGAAACCATGACGTTCTGCACCGTAATCCACGAATGCTGCTTCAAGACTTGGTTCAATGCGGGTGATTTTGCCTTTGTAAATATTCGCTTTTTTCTGTTCATAGCCTGGACTCTCGATATCCAAGTCATACAGCCGTTGTCCATCTACGAGAGCAACACGCAACTCTTCCCGCTGAGTTGCGTTAATCAACATTCTTTTCATCTTAACTTACTCGTTATTTTTACATTATCGACAAAGCTGCGGGCAAAATAACCACATGGCCGGATCAGAACCGAAAACCCCAAATTTTCTTGCAAAGCCGTCAACCTCACGGTTGTCGCCTGCATAAGGGCGCATTATTTCGGTAAGCCGATATTTCTTTGTGAAGACAGCAATTTTACTTGGGGAATAGCTTCTGATTAACGTTGACAGACCTGATTCCATTTGCCGCCCAAGCTACAACCCGCAGCCCGCTAATTGTGTGATTTCGCATTACGTCTTACGCCATTGCTGCGTGTTGCGCGATCAGACAAATCCATAATTCCACCTTTTTCCTGTAACCAGAATCAACGCGGAAAGAAACTACATTATTCCATTGCTGATGCCGTTATAGCAAGGTGACTTTTCCAACGGTGGGGGAAATCGCAAACGTTCAAATCGGCATACTGTCTTGCTTATTTGCCGCCGGGGTTTCACCCGCCATCTAGAGAGACAGTTAAGCACAGAAAAAGATGTGGCGCTATTAACGCGCTCTATTTAGAATTCCGTACCATGAAAATCAACAATCCGGCAGTACAAGTAATCACGATTTCTGACGACGAAGCCGGTCAGAGAATCGACAACTTTTTGCTCGCTCGCCTGAAAGGTGTGCCGAAGAGCATGATTTACCGCATCGTGCGCAAAGGTGAGGTGCGCGTAAATAAAAGGCGTATCAAGGCTGAGTACAAGTTGGCTGCGGGCGATCTGGTGCGCGTACCGCCGGTGCGCATAGCTGAGCGGGAAGTGGTGCCGGTATCCGCCAAACTGGATAAAGTGGTTGCACTGGCCAACTGCATTTTGTATGAAGACGACCACCTGCTGATCCTGAACAAACCCTCTGGTACGGCGGTGCATGGCGGTAGCGGCCTGAGCTTTGGCGTCATTGAAGGGCTGCGCGCGCTGCGGCCAGAAGCCCGTTTCCTGGAACTGGTGCACCGTTTGGATCGTGATACTTCCGGCGTGCTGCTGGTAGCCAAGAAGCGTTCGGCGCTAAGGTCGCTGCATGAGCAACTACGGATGAAAGGAATGCAAAAGGACTATCTGGCGCTGGTGCGCGGCCAGTGGCAGTCCCACTGCAAGGTGGTGCAGGCACCATTGCTGAAAAACATTTTGCACAGCGGTGAACGTATCGTGCGCGTTAGCAGTGAAGGCAAGTCCTCGGAAACGCGCTTTAAAGTGGAAGCACGTTACGAGTTCGCCACGCTGGTTAAAGCCAGTCCGATTACTGGGCGCACCCATCAAATCCGCGTGCATGCGCTACATGCTGGGCACCCGATCGCTTTTGATGATCGCTATGGTGATCGCGAGTTTGATCGGCAACTGCTTGGCACCGGCCTCAAGCGTTTGTTCCTGCATGCGGCGGCGCTGCACTTCGAGCATCCTGCCACCGGTGAAACCGTGCGCATTGAAGCACCGATGGATGGGGCGCTGCGCCAATGTTTGCAGAGGTTGCGCCGTCAGACAGCCCAATAAACCGGTCAGGCTAGCGGGTTGACGCCTTCAGCCCGCAGCATAGCGAGCAACGCGATCAGCGGCAGGCCAACCAGCGCATTAGGATCGCGGCCTTCTAGTCTATCGAACAGGGCAATCCCCAATCCTTCACTTTTAAAGCTGCCGGCGCAATTCAGTGGCTGCTCCAGGCTTACGTAGGCGCTAATCTCCGCTTCGCTCAGCGTGCGGAAATAAACCTGAAACGGTTCGCACAGCACCTGCAAATGCCTGCTGCGGCTATTGTACAGAGCCAGACCAGTATAAAAGGTGACGATTTGGCCGCTGGCCTGGCGCAATTGGGTGCATGCGTTTTCGGCACTGTGCGGCTTGCCGGTAATTTTTCCGTCAATCACGCAGACCTGATCGCAACCGATAATCAGGTGGTTGGGATAGGCGCTGGCCAGTGCCTGAGCTTTTGCTGTCGCCAGCCTGAGCACCAGCGCCTCGGCGGTTTCATCGGCCAGTGGCGTTTCATCCACTTCCGCTGCGGCGCAGGAGAAAGCCAGTTGCAGCTTTTCCAGCAGTATTTTTCGATAGGGTGACGTGGAAGCTAGAAGTATCTTAAGCATGATTTTTTACTAACCATAGTGTGAAATCAGCCCCTATCCCATTAGGCTATTTTATTTGCCATTTTGGCTCTGGCAGTGCTCACCCTCCTCACGTACGCCATGTACGCGCCAGATGTTGCGCTTTCCCTGTCCAAACTGGCTGCAACAAACTACGCCTACTGGGATAGGCTCTAAGTACGGTATTTTAAACTGTTGGCCATGGTGAAAGCGAATATTGGTATTAAAGGTGACGTTTTGCGGCCTTTTTCTTTGACTCTACTTCGCTACAACGTTAATATGCGCGCCCTATGCAAAAGGTAAAATTACCCTTGACCATTGATGCAGTACGTACCGCTCAGAAACGCTTGGACTACGTAGGTGTCTATGCGCCTGAGCAGGTTACGCGTGTTGCCGACTCTGTGGTCAGTGTGGATAGTGATGTCGAGGGAGTGTTGTCGTTTGATATCGATAACCAACGCCTCGCGGTGATAACAGGGCAGGTGAACCTCCAGGTAACCCTGATGTGCCAACGCTGTGGTATCCCATTTGCACATCATGTTCACACAACATATTGTTTTAGCCCGGTCATCAATGATGAACAGGCTGAAGCATTGCCGGAAAGCTACGAACCGATCGAAGTTGACGAATTTGGTGAAGTCGATCTGTTGGCAATGATTGAAGATGAAATTATTCTTTCACTGCCTGTGGTTCCGTTACATGAATCTGAACACTGTGAAGTGTCCGAAGCGGAGAGGGTATTTGGTAAACTGCCTATAGAGGTGGAAAAACCAAATCCGTTTGCCGTACTAGCCAGCTTAAAGCGTAAGTAATTGAGGAGTAAGGTCTATGGCCGTACAACAGAATAAACCAACCCGTTCTAAACGTGGCATGCGCCGTTCACACGATGCACTGACTACCACCACGTTGTCTGTCGATGCAACTTCTGGTGAGACTCATCGTCGTCATCACATCACTGCCGACGGTTTCTACCGTGGTCGCAAGGTTATCGGCTAAGCTAAAGTAGCAGTACCTTGACTCGTCTAACCTTGGCGTTAGATACCATGGGCGGGGACTTCGGTCCCCGTGTTACAGTGCCCGCTGCATTGCAGGTACTGGCCTCTAATGTACAGCTTCACCTTCTACTGGTCGGCAATCCCGACGCTCTCTCCCCCTTGCTTGCCAAAGCTGATCCGGTTCTTCTGGCGCGATTGCAAGTCATACCCGCTGAGTCAGTGATTGCTGGTGATGCCAAACCTTCACAAGCGATACGTGCCAGCCGTGGTACATCAATGCGTATCGCGTTAGAGCTGATTAACGACGGCAAAGTGCAGGGCTGTGTCAGCGCGGGCAACACCGGGGCGCTAATGGGACTAGCGAAGTTGTTGATCAAGCCGCTGGAGGGCATTGAGCGTCCGGCGTTAATGACAGTGATACCTAACCAGTTGCGCAGCAAAACTGTGGTGCTGGATTTGGGGGCCAACATCGAATGCGATAGCACTATGCTGGTGCAGTTCGCGGTGATGGGGGCAGTGATGGCGGAAGAAGTCGTTGGTATCGCGCAACCCCGTGTAGCGTTGCTGAATATTGGTGAAGAAGAAACCAAAGGTCTGGATCATATCCGTGCCGCTGCCGCCATATTAAAGAATACGCCGACAATCAATTATATTGGTTATCTTGAAGGGAACGATCTGCTCACCGGTAAAACCGATGTGATGATCTGCGATGGCTTTGTAGGTAATGTCACTCTGAAAACCATGGAAGGAGTAGTAAGAGTATTCATATCACTGCTGAAATCATCCAAAGACGGTGGCAAGCAAACGTGGTGGTTAAAATGGTTGAGCCGTTGGTTGCAAGCATGGGTGGTAAAGCGGTTCGGTCACCTGAACCCCGACCAGTATAATGGCGCATGTCTGTTAGGATTGCACAGCACCGTAATTAAAAGCCACGGCGCTGCGAACCTTCACGCGTTTGCAGCCGCAATCGAACAGGCTGTGCAGGCGGTGCAGCGGCAAGTCCCTGAAAGGATTGCTGCGCGCCTTGAAGCTGTATTACCTAAGAGTGACTGATCGTACATGTATACAAAGATTCTCGGTACGGGGAGTTATTTACCCGTAAAAGTGCGCACCAATGCTGATCTAGAAAAAATGGTGGATACCTCTGACGAGTGGATCGTCACGCGCACCGGTATTCGTGAGCGGCGTATCGCCGCCGCTGATGAAACCGTAGTGACGATGGGTTTCCAAGCGGCTGAAGAAGCGCTGGAAATGGCGGGTGTAGCGAAAGAGGACATCGGACTGATCGTGGTGGCGACTACCACCTCAACCTACGCATTTCCTAGTGCCGCTTGCCTGATACAGCAAATGCTGGGCATCAAGGCGTGCGCCGCGTTCGATCTGGCAGCAGCTTGTGCTGGCTTTACCTACGCGCTCAGCGTGGCCGATCAGTACGTGAAAAATGGCGCGGTGAAGCATGCGCTGGTGATTGGCGCAGATGTTCTGTCACAGACATTGAACCCTGAAGATCGTGGTACCCTTATCCTGTTCGGTGATGGTGCGGGTGCAGTGCTACTGGGCGCATCTGAAAAGCCGGGCATCATGTCAACCCACCTGCATGCCGATGGCAGCTATAGCGGCATGCTGACCTTGCCGTTTAAAGATCGTCAGGATCAGGACAAACCGGCCTATGTCACCATGACGGGTAACGAAGTATTCAAGGTTGCAGTTAACGAACTGTCAAATATTGTCGATGAGACGTTACAGGCCAATAATCTGGAACGCAGTGCGCTGGACTGGCTGGTGCCACATCAGGCCAACCTACGCATTATCAATGCTACGGCAAAAAAACTGGACATGAGCATGGATAAGGTGGTGGTGACGCTAGAACGTCATGGCAACACCAGTGCTGCTTCAGTTCCGATAGCATTGGATGAAGCAGTGCGCGACGGGCGAATTCAGCGTGGCCATTTGCTACTGTTGGAAGCCTTTGGTAGCGGCTTTACTTGGGGGTCGGCGTTGGTTCGATTCTGATTTGACAGGAATAAAAGAAAAAATGACGCAATTTGCTTTTGTTTTCCCAGGCCAGGGGTCACAGAGCCTTGGCATGTTGGCCGAGTTGGCTGCACAATTTCCGATCGTTGAAGAAACCTTCGGCGAAGCCTCGGCTGTTCTAAGGTACGACTTGTGGCAATTGGTGCAGCAAGGCCCAGCGGAGGCACTGAACAAAACCTGGCACACACAGCCAGCATTACTGGCCGCCTCGGTGGCGATCTTCCGCATCTGGCAGCAGCAGGGTGGTAAAGTGCCAATGCTGATGGCTGGCCACAGCCTGGGTGAATACTCGGCGCTGGTCTGCGCTGGCGTGTTGGATTTTGAAGCGGCGATCCGTCTGGTGGAACTGCGTGGTAAGTTGATGCAGGAAGCGGTGCCAGAAGGCACTGGCGCTATGTACGCTATCATCGGCCTGGACAACGCAGCGATCGCTCAAGCCTGCGAAGCATCCGCTCAGGGGCAGGTAGTTTCCCCGGTCAACTTTAACTCGCCAGGCCAGGTGGTGATCGCTGGCCACAAAGAAGCGGTTGAGCGTGCAGGTATCGCCTGTAAAGCTGCTGGAGCCAAACGTGTGCTGCCGCTGCCGGTGAGCGTGCCATCGCACTGTGCGCTGATGATGCCAGCGGCCAATAAGTTGGCGGTGGCGCTGCATGATGTCGCCTTCAACGTTCCACGGCTGCCAGTAGTGAATAATGTCGATGTACGCATCGAGAACGATCCTGAAGCGATCCGTAGTGCGCTGGTGCGTCAACTTTACAGCCCGGTGCGCTGGAGTGAGAGCGTAGAATTTATCGCATCACAAGGAGTGACGCGACTGCTGGAAGCTGGCCCTGGTAAGGTTCTGAGCGGTCTGACTAAACGTATTGTTGACATCCTGCCAGCAGCGGCGGTAAACGACCCCGCCAGTTTGTCAGCGGCGCTTGAACAATAATTAAAGAGGAACATGATGAATTTCGACGGTAAAGTTGTTCTGGTCACTGGTGCAAGTCGTGGTATTGGCCGGGCTATTGCAGAAGCGTTTGTGGCACGCGGTGCCAAAGTGATCGGTACAGCGACCAGTGAAAGCGGTGCTGAGGCTATCAGCAGCTATTTAGGGGCAAACGGCAAAGGGTTGATGTTGAACGTGGTTGATACGCAATCTATCGATAGCGTGCTGGCCGCTATTTATGCTGAATTCGGCGAAATCGATATTTTAGTGAATAATGCCGGTATTACGCGCGATAGTTTGCTAATGCGCATGAGAGACGATGAATGGCAGGATATCATAAACACCAATCTGACTTCAGTATTCCGCCTATCAAAAGCGGTAATGAGAGCTATGATGAAAAAGCGGTTTGGCCGTGTTATCACCATAGGCTCCGTTGTAGGCAGCATGGGGAACGCAGGGCAAGCTAATTACGCGGCGACAAAAGCTGGTTTGATCGGTTTTAGCAAGTCTTTAGCGCGTGAAGTCGCATCACGAGGTATTACCGTCAACGTCGTGGCTCCTGGCTTTATTGAGACGGACATGACACGGGCGTTGACAGACGATCAACGGGCAGGCATTTTGTCATCAGTTCCAGCCAATCGGCTGGGCGATGCACAAGAAATTGCCAGCGCTGTTGCATTTTTAGCCTCTGATGAGGCTGGCTATATCACCGGTGAAACGTTACATGTCAATGGCGGCATGTACATGATTTAAAAAATGCGAAAACCATTTGCGTTATTTGGGATAAAAACCGCAAAATAGCGTAAAATCGTGGTTTGACCAGCCGGGATTGAGTTGCATCTTTTCCAACATTTTATACACTACGAAAACCATCGCGAAAGCGAGTTTTGATAGGAAATTTAAGAGTATGAGCACTATCGAAGAACGCGTTAAGAAAATCATTGTTGAGCAATTGGGTGTTAAACAGGAAGAAGTGTTAAACAACGCTTCTTTCGTTGAAGATCTAGGCGCGGATTCTCTTGACACCGTTGAGTTGGTAATGGCACTGGAAGAAGAATTCGACACTGAGATTCCAGACGAAGAGGCTGAGAAGATCACTACTGTTCAGGCAGCTATTGATTTCATCAACAACTCTAGCCAGCAGTAAGATAAGAGAACATCTCTAGGCGGTCATTCGACCGCCTAAGTTTTTTCTATCCTTAGTATCATATTTTCCCTCCTTGGAGGACAAACGTGTCTAAGCGTCGAGTAGTTGTGACCGGACTGGGCATGTTGTCTCCTGTCGGCAATACGGTAGAGTCTACATGGAACGCTCTTCTTGCCGGTCAGAGTGGCATCAGCCTGATCGACCATTTCGATACCACCGCCTATGCGACCAAATTTGCTGGCTTGGTAAAGCATTTTAATTCAGAGGATTTCATCTCCCGCAAAGTTGCGCGCAAGATGGATGCCTTTATCCAGTACGGCATCGCTGCTGGCATGCAGGCTATGCAAGATGCGGGACTGGAGATCACCGAGGCTAATGCCAGCCGCATCGGGGCCGCTATTGGTTCCGGCATTGGTGGCCTGGGTTTGATAGAAGAAAATTACAATTCACTGGCTGAGGGTGGCCCACGAAAAATCAGCCCGTTTTTCGTACCATCTACCATCGTGAACATGATTGCAGGCCACCTGACAATTATGTACGGCATGCGTGGCCCCAGTATTTCCATCGCCACCGCTTGTACCTCAGGTGTGCATAACATCGGCCATGCCGCGCGTATCATTGCTTATAATGATGCAGACGTGATGCTGGCAGGTGGGGCAGAGAAAGCCAGTACCCCATTGGGGATTGGCGGCTTTGGTGCAGCGCGCGCGTTGTCTACCCGTAACGAGAACCCACAGGCGGCCAGCCGCCCCTGGGATAAAGACCGTGATGGTTTCGTGCTTGGCGATGGTGCCGGCATGATGGTGCTGGAAGAATATGAGCATGCAAAAAGACGCGGCGCGCAGATCTACGCTGAAGTGCTCGGTTTTGGTATGAGCAGCGATGCCTACCACATGACCTCGCCACCGGAAAATGGTGCAGGTGCCGCGTTGGCGATGAAAAATGCCCTGATCGATGCTGGCGTGACCACGTCACAAATTGGTTACATCAACGCGCACGGTACTTCGACTCCGGCCGGTGACCAGGCTGAAACACAGGCGGTGAAGTCCGTTTTTGGCCTTGATGCGCAACGAGTGATGGTCAGTTCGACCAAATCGATGACCGGCCATCTATTAGGGGCGGCGGGTGCGGTCGAATCGATCATTACCGTTTTGGCGCTGCGTGATCAGGCCGTACCGCCAACCATCAACCTGGATAACCCGGATGAAAAGTGTGATCTTGACTTTGTGCCAAATGAAGCGCGACAGGTAAGTGATATGCAGTATACGCTGTGTAACTCCTTCGGTTTTGGTGGCACCAATGGTTCGCTGATCTTCCGCAGAATGTAATCACGCTGTTGGTAACCTATCGGAAGCCTATTTTTGGCCCTAACGTTGATCGTTTATACGTGCTTGAGGGTTTCGCCAGTCAGAGACAATCCGGAGTCATCACTTTGGCCCCGGATTTTTTTATGCTTGAACATGATATCCAGTAAAAAAGCCCACATCCGTTTATGAGCTGTCAGCCGGAAATCTGCACGTGTCAGCCGGCATGTTGCTGCTAATACGACACGTGCCTGATATTCTTTTGTGAAAA
>Ga0308160_10005287_pt1 | contig 13524 bp, 14 predicted proteins | sample PhyFR1_FD_201036 | JGI IMG/M metagenome (GOLD analysis project Ga0308160, IMG submission 201036) | Phyllosphere microbial communities from UC Gill Tract Community Farm, Albany, California, United States - DLSLF.R1 | ecosystem: Host-associated > Plants > Phyllosphere > Unclassified | place: USA... | reverse complement strand
CACCCGCGACACGGCCGACCATGAGACGTATGATGTTCCACGTGTCCGACGACGGAGGAGCCATGCCTGTACCTGAGCGACCCACGCGCGGCCCGCGCCGACTCCTCCGCGACCTGACCTTCGAGTCCGTCCTCGGCGCGATCGTCGACGGCACGCTGCGGCCGGGCGAGCGCCTCTTCGAGGACGACATCGCGACCTGGCTGGGCGTCTCGAAGACCCCGGTGAAGGAGGCGCTGGCCCGGTTGGCCAACCAGGGCCTGGTCGAGATCGAGGCGAACCGCTTCACGCGCGTCGCGCCGGCGACGGCCGCCGACCTGCTCGACTCGCTCGAGCTGCTCGGCCTCCTGCACGGGGTCGCCGTGAGGTCCGCGGGCGACGCCGACCCGGGCGAGGTCTCGCACCTCGCGGGCACGGTCGTGCGGGTGCTCGACCGCCCCGGGGCCACCTGCTCCGACCTCCTGGCGGCGACGGGCGCCTTCCTGCCCGTCTCGGGCAACCCCCTCGCCCGGCAGGCCTCCGAGCCGCTGCAGAACCGCACGGCCTTCCTCTCGCGCCACCTCGCGCTCCCCCTCGACGACCCCTCGCTCGCCGCCCCGGTCGCCGAGCTGCGCCGGGCCCTCGACCAGCGCGAGTGGTGCGCGGCCGGCGACGCGGTCGTGGCGCTGCTCGGCCGCCACACGCTCGAGCCGCTGCTCGGCAGCGTGCCCGCGCCCGAGCTCGTCGCCACCGGCCGCCACCGCACCTCCCGGTGACCCGGGCGTGGGCGGCCGGCCCGTCAGGCCGCGACGCCCGCGACCCCGACCGCGCGGTCGTCGAGCCGCCCCACGGCCGCGCCCCAGGCGCCGGGCACCGCCGCCGCGACGGCGTCACGGGCGCCCGCGAGGCCCTGCACGAGCAGGCCCGCGTCGGCCTCGCCCCCGGCCCCCGAGGCGTGGTGGTGCAGCAGGAGGCCGAGGTGGTCGAGCACCGCGCCGAGCGACCGGTTCGCCGAGAACGCGGCGAGCGCGGCGCCCACCTCGCACAGGGTGGTCGTGACCGCGGCCGCCGCCTCGGGGGCGCCGGCGCGCACCTGCCGGCACCGCGCCTCCCCCGCCTCGAGGGCTCGCACGAGGCCGGCCCGGTCAGCGGGCTCGGCCGCGGCGACGTCGGCGTCGGCGAGGGCCCAGAGGCCCCAGGTGGTGCGCACCAGGTCGGTCAGCAGCTCGGGGCGGGCCGGCGCGATGCGCGTGACCCGGGTCGAGGTCGTCTCGACCAGCCCCAGGTCGCCCAGCCGCGCGAGCGCCATGCGGATCGGGGTGCGCGAGACGCAGAGCCAGGCCGAGAGGTCGTGGTCGCGGATGCGCTCGGCCGGCTCGAACGTGCCGTCGAGGATGGCCTCGAGCAGCCGGTCGTACACCTCGTCGCGGTGCAGGCGGCGGGGGATGCGCATGGTCGTCGTGGTGGGGACCGGCACGGGGACCTCCTCGATGTACAGAACTGGAGTTCCACGGTAGGGCATGTATGCCCTCCGGCGCGAGGGGGAGGCCCGAGCCGACCGGATCGGCACCGCTCCGGGGTACGACGCGGCGGTCCCTGGGAGGGGCGGCGCGCCTCCCCGGGTACCTTCGGCGCCATGACCGAGACCAACGACATCCGCCGCGTCGCCGAGGTGCTCGACGCCGCCCGCATCGGGATCCTCACCACCCAGAGCGCGCGCCAGCGCCTCGTCAGCCGCCCGCTCGCCGTCGTCGACCGCGAGTTCGACGGCAAGGTGTACTTCTTCACCCCCGACCCCTCGCCCAAGGTCGACGACATCAAGGCGCACCCCCACGTCAACGTCGCCGTCGAGACGGGCAAGGGCTGGCTCTCGCTCGCCGGCGAGGCCTCGATCGTCAAGGACCGCGCCCTGATCGACGAGTTCTGGAGCGCCGGCACCGAGGCCTGGTTCGACCAGGGCAAGGACGACCCGACGGTCGCCCTCATCGAAGTCGACGTCGAGACGGCCGAGTACTGGGTCAGCAACGAGCCGAAGGCCGTGACCTTCCTCAAGTACGCGAAGGCCGCCGTGACCGGCGGGCACCCCCAGAACATCGCCGACACGGGCACCGTCGCCCTGTAGGAGGCGCGGCGAGGGTCGGCAGCACCGGCCCGGTCAGTCGCAGGTGACGCCGCGGCCCTGGTCGTCGACGTACTCGCCCGGCCCCAGCTGGGCGCACGTCGACGACAGGCGGGCGGCGTAGTCGAGGGCGGAGACGCCCGCGACGAGGCCGACGACGATCATGACGCTCGAGACGACGAGGCCGACGCGGGCCAGGGCGGCCGACGCTCCGGCCGCCGCGGCCCGCCGTGCCGCCACGAGGCCGAAGACGAGGCCCAGGGGGGCCGCGAACACCCCGAAGACCACCGAGGCGACGGCGAGGCCGCGCCCCTCGTCGGCGCCGTCGCGCGGCCGTGCCGGCGGGGGCCACTCGTCGTCGCCGACGGCGAAGTACGACCCGACCCCGGGGGCGGCGGGGGCCGGCCAGGTCAGGGCGTCCTGCGCCGACGAGGCCTGCGGCGCGGCGGCCTGCGGCGGCCCGGCCTGCGGCGCCCACTGCGCCGACGGGGTCGTCGCGGCGGGCTGCGGGAACGGCTGCGGGTGCTGCTGGGGCTGTGGGGACTGCGGGGGCTGCGGGAACGGCTGACCGGCCCAGGCCTGCCCGGCCCCGGCCTGCCCGGGCGCCCCCTGCCGCGCGGGCGGGGGCTGCACCTCGGCGCGCGGCCGCTGCTCGCCGGGCGCCGGGCGGGCGAAGCGGGCCCAGGGCGACGGGGGCCGCGGGGCGGGCTGGTCGGTCATGCGCACGAGGCTAGCAACCGCGGCCGACGGTGACCCCGGCCGTCGGGGCTGCCGTCCAGCCGCGGGTGCGCCATGATGGGACCGATCTCGGCCGGCCCGACGGGCCCGACATGCGACGGAGCAGCGCGATGCGAATCGGTATCCTCACCAGCGGCGGCGACTGCCCCGGCCTGAACGCGGTCATCCGCGGGGCCGTGCTCAAGGGCACGACGATCCACGGGCAGGAGTTCGTCGGCTTCCGCGACGGCTGGCGCGGCGTCGTCGACGGCGACGTCATGCCGCTCACGCGGAAGGAGATCCAGGGCATCGCCAAGCAGGGCGGCACCATCCTGGGCACGAGCCGCACCAACCCGTTCGAGGGCGACGGCGGCGTCGCGCGCATCAGCGAGGTGATGGACCGCTTCGGCATCGACGCCATCATGGCGATCGGCGGCGAGGGCACCCTCGCGGCGGCGAAGCGCCTCACCGACGAGGGCCTGAAGATCGTCGGCGTGCCGAAGACCGTCGACAACGACCTCGGCGCCACCGACTACACCTTCGGCTTCGACACGGCCGTGCAGGTCGCCACCGACGCCATGGACCGCCTGCGCACCACGGGCGACTCGCACAGCCGCTGCATGGTGGCCGAGGTGATGGGCCGCCACGTCGGCTGGATCGCGCTGCACTCGGGCATGGCCGCCGGCGCGCACGCCATCCTCATCCCCGAGCAGGCGACGAGCATGGACCAGATCGTCGCGTGGGTGAAGGCCGCCTACGACCGCGGCCGGGCGCCGCTCGTCGTGGTCGCCGAGGGCTTCGTGCCCGACCACGAGAGCGACGCGCACTCCGAGCGGGGCCTCGACGCCTTCGGGCGCCCGCGCCTCGGCGGCATCGGCGAGCGCCTCGCGCCGGTGATCGAGGAGCGCACCGGGATCGAGACGCGGGCGACGACGCTCGGCCACATCCAGCGCGGCGGCACCCCCACCTCCTACGACCGCGTGCTGGCGACCCGCCTGGGCATGGCCGCGAGCGACAGCGTGGTCGAGGGCCGCTGGGGCCGCATGGTGGCGCTGCGCGGCACCGACATCGTGCACGTCTCCTTCGAGGAGGCCCTCGACAGCCTCAAGACGGTCCCGCAGCACCGCTACGACGAGGCCGCCATCCTCTTCGGCTGAGCGACCGCCGAGGAGGCGCCCCGTCGCCGGGCGGGGAGGGCCGCGCCCCAGCCCGCGCGCGTAGCGTGTCGCCATGCGCGCCGTCGTCGTCGAGAGTGACCGCCCCGCCTCCGTGCGGGAGATCGAGCAGGAGTTCCTGGGCACGGGCGACGTCGTCGTCGACGTGGCCTGGTCGAGCCTGAACTACAAGGACGGCATGGCCCTGGCGGGCGACCCCGGCGTCGCCCGCACACTGCCGCTCGTGCCGGGCATCGACCTCGTGGGCACCGTCGTGACCAGCGCCTCCCCCGCCGTGTCGCCGGGCGACCTGGTCGTGCTCAACGGCGCGGGCATCGGCGAGACTCGGCACGGCGGCTTCGCCGAGCGGGCCGTGGTCGACGCCGGCTCGCTCGTGCTCGTGCCCGAGGGCGTCTCCGCCCGGCAGGCGGCCGCCGTCGGCACGGCGGGCTTCACCGCGATGCTCAGCGTGCTGCGGCTCGAGCGCGACGTCCGCCCCGGCGACGGCGAGGTCGTCGTGACCGGGGCCGCGGGAGGCGTGGGCTCGGTGGCGATCGCGCTGCTGAGCCGTCTCGGGTACTCGGTCACCGCCTCCTCGGGTCGCGTCGACGAACTGGGCGGGTACCTGCGCGGCCTCGGCGCCACGACGGTCGTCGACCGCTCCGAGCTAGCCGAGGCCGGTCGGCCCGTGCAGCGTGCCCGCTGGGCCGGCGGGATCGACTCGGTGGGCAGCACGACGCTCGCCTCCGTGCTCGCGCAGACGCGGTGGGGCGGCACCGTGACCGCCTGCGGGCTCGCGCAGGGCGCCGACCTGCCGACCTCGGTGCTGCCGTTCATCCTCCGTGCCGTGTCGCTCGCCGGCGTCAACTCGGTCGACGCCCCGGTCGAGCTGCGCCGCGAGGCGTGGGCGAGGCTCGCGACCGACCTCGACCTCGACCTGCTCGACTCGATGACGACGGAGGTGGGCCTCTCGGAGGTCGTGGAGCTCGGCCCCCGGATCGTGGCCGGGTCGGTGCGCGGCCGGACCGTCGTCGACGTGCGCCGCTGAGCGCTCGTCACGAAGTCACGGCGTGGGCTCGCCACGGCGGCCCCGACCGTACTAAGGTCGTGTGAAGTACCGGATACCCGATACGTCCTCGTACATGGTGGTGCGACATGCGCCTCGACCGGTGACCAGGGCCCCGCCCTGGGCCGTGAGCCCGTCGCACCCCCACTCCCGCCCCCGAACAGGAGCACCCGGATGCCGATCCCCACCCTGACCGACCAGCCGCCCGCCCCCCGCCGCCTGCTGCGCGACGTCGTCTACGACAAGATGTTCGACGCGATCATCGACGGCACCCTCGAGTTCGGCGAGCGCCTCAACGACGACCAGCTGGTCGCCTGGCTCGGCGTCTCGCGCACCCCCGTCCGCGAGGCCATCGCCAAGCTCGCCGACCAGGCCCTCGTCGACATCGAGGCGAACCGGTACACGCGCATCGTCGCGCCGACCTTCGCCGAGTTCACCGACACCGTCGAGACCGGCTACCAGGTCTGGGCCCTCGTCGTCGAGCGCGGCGTGCCCGCCCTCACCAAGGAGCAGCGCAAGGAGGTGACGGCGATCCTCGACCGCCGCCTCACCGCGTTCTCGAAGCGCAAGCCCGAAGACGTCGCCGATCTCGTCCGCATGAACGAGCTCCTGCTCGACGCCTCCGGCAGCTCGTCGCTCCGTCGCCTCTGGGCGGCCACCGGGCCGCGCCTCCTGCTCGTCCTCCGACGCCCCGCGACCGACGGGATGTACCCGTGGGAGCAGGCCGTCGAGCTGACCCGCGGCCTGCGCGACGCGGTCGCGGCCGGCGACGGCGAGGCCGCGGCCCGCCTCGTCCGCGAGCAGCCGGCCTCGTTCGGCGCGTACTTCGACGAGGTCTCCGGCAGCGGCATCTACGCTGCGTGACCTCCCGGGCGGCCCTGCGACGAGCAGGGCCGCCCGACCGGCGCCGACCCGCGCCTCCCCCCGCACCCCCAGCACCACCAGCACCCCTGCAGGATCGAGAGCCCGATGCCCATCCCCGTGCCCGACGCCGTCCCCACGCCCCGACGCCTGCTGCGCGACGTCGTCTTCGACCGCCTCGTCACCGCGATCGGCGACGGCACGCTCGAGTTCGGCGAGCGGCTCAACGACGACCAGCTCGTCGCCTGGCTCGGCGTCAGCCGCACCCCCGTGCGCGAGGCGATCGCGAAGCTGGCCGAGCTCGGCCTGGTCGAGATCGAGGCCAACCGGTACACCCGCGTGGTGACGCCGACGGCGGAGCTCTTCGAGGACTGCACCACGACCCTGATCGGCCTCTGGTCGCTCGCGGCGGCCCGGGGCGTCGAGGGCATGAGCGACGCCGACGTCGCCGAGATCGGCCGCCTCGCCGAGCTGCGCCTCGCGGACGGCGTCGCCGAGACGCCCGAGTCGATCGACGCGATGTTCGCCCTCACCGACGTCCTGATGCGCTCGGCGCAGAGCCCGTCGCTGCTGGCGGCGGCGGAGCCGGTCAGCCGACTCACCACGGTGATGTTCCGCCGCCTCGCCGAGAACTCCGCGTACCCCTGGCAGCTGGGTGCATCGTCGACGACGGCCGTGGCCGAGGGAGTGGCGCAGCACGACGTCGAGGGGGTCACCACCCTGCTCCAGCGGCAGGCCGCCGCCCTGGCCCCGTTCTTCGAGGCCGTGCGTGAGACCGGCTTCTACCCGTCGGCGGCCGGGGCGCGCTCCTGAGCGGTGCCCTCGGGGGCCCCGGGTCGACGGGGCCGTCCCCGCTCGTCCTCGCCGTCGAGCACGTGCGCGTCACCCGACAGGGCCGCGACCTGCTCGACGACGTCTCGCTGCACGTGCGCGCGGGCGAGCACTGGGCGCTGATCGGCCCGAACGGCGCCGGCAAGACGACCCTGCTCACGCTCGCCGGGGCCCTGGGGCACCCCACGAGCGGCACCGTCGACGTGCTCGGCCACCGGCTCGGCCGCGTCGACCTCCGCGAGCTCCGGCAGCACGTGGGCCACGTCGACCCCCGGCACCGCATGCTCGGCGACGCGACCGTGCGCGAGGTCGTGCTCACCGGGCTGACGGGCAGCAGCGACCCCGTGGCGCGGTGGCGGCCCACCCCGGAGCAGGAGGCGCGCGCCGACCTGCTCACCGCCTCCGTCGGGCTGGAGTCGCGGCGCGAGGGGCTCTGGAGCGTCCTCTCGCAGGGTGAACGCGGCCGGGCCCTGATCGCCCGCGCGCTGCTCGTCGAGCCGGCCCTGCTCCTCCTCGACGAACCGGCCACGGGGCTCGACGTCGCCGCGCGCGAGCACCTGCTCGACACCGTCGACGCCCTGCGGATCGCGCACCCGGAGGTCGCGTCGGTCACCGTGACCCACCACCTGGAGGACCTGCCGGCGAGCACCACCCACGCGCTGCTGCTGCGCGACGGCCGGGTGGCGGCGTCGGGCCCGGCCGACGAGGTGCTCACGTCGGAGCTCGTCTCGGCGGCCTTCGACCACCCGCTCGCGATCGACCGCGTCGACGGGCGCTGGCGGGCGCGCTCCGGGCCGCGGACGACGTCGAGGTGACCCGACCGGGGCCCTCGACCGTGGTCGGGGCCCCGATCGAGTCACCTCGACGTGCGGCGGGCGCGGCGCGCGCCGCGCGCTACGCGGTCGCGGCGGCGGCCGCCCGCGCGGCGGCCGGCAGCGCGTCGACGATGCGCGACACGGCGGCCTCGTCGTGCGCCGCCGTCACGAACCACGCCTCGTAGACCGACGGCGGCAGCGAGACCCCCGCGTCGAGCATCGCGTGGAAGAACGGCGGGTAGCGCCAGGTGTCCTGCGCGCGCATGTCGTCGTAGTCGACCGGCGTCGTGTCGGTGAAGGCGAACGAGAAGAGCGACCCGGCGCGCTGCACCGTGTGCGCCACGCCCTCCGCCGACAGGGCCGACGAGACCTCGGCCGACAGCTGGTCGGCGAGCGAGTCGAGCTTCGCGTAGACCTCGGGGGTCGCGAGCCGCAGCGTCGCGATGCCCGCGGCCACGGCGACCGGGTTCCCGCTCAGGGTGCCCGCCTGGTAGACCGGCCCCAGCGGGGCGAGGAAGTCCATCACCTCGGCGCGGCCGCCGAGCGCGGCGAGCGGCAGGCCGCCGCCGATGACCTTGCCGAAGGTGACGAGGTCGGGCTCCCAGCCCGCGCCGTCGGGCACGACCTGGGCGGCCTCGAGGCCCCACCAGCCGGCGGGCCCGACGCGGAACCCGGTGAGCACCTCGTCGACGATCAGCAGCGCGCCGTGGCGCTTCGTGATCTCCGACAGGCCGCGGTTGAAGCCGCGCACCGGGGGCAGCACGCCCATGTTCGCCGAGGCCGCCTCGACGATGACGGCCGCGATGCGCGGGCCGTGCTCGTCGAACACGGCGCGCACGGCGTCGAGGTCGTTGTAGGGCACGACCAGGGTCTGGGCGGCCGTCTCGGCGGTGATGCCCGCCGAGCCCGGCAGCGACAGGGTCGCGACGCCCGAGCCGGCCTCGGCCAGCAGCGAGTCGGAGTGCCCGTGGTAGTGCCCGGCGAACTTCACGAGCAGGTCGCGCCCGGTGTAGCCGCGAGCCAGGCGGATCGCCGTCATGGTCGCCTCGGTGCCGGTCGACACCATGCGGATCTTGCCGATCGGGTGCGCGTCGCCGACGGCCACGCGCTCGCGCACGAGCTCGGCCAGCTCGGTCTCGCCCGGGGTCGACGCCCCGAACGACAGGCCGCGCGCCGCCGCCTCCTGCACGGCCCGCACCACCTCGGGGTGGGCGTGGCCGAGGATGGCCGGGCCCCACGAGGCGACGAGGTCGACGTACTCGCGCCCCTCGGCGTCGATCACGTGGGGGCCGCGGGCTCCGACGAGGAAGCGGGGCGTGCCTCCCACGCTGCCGTAGGCGCGCACCGGCGAGTTGACCCCGCCCGGGATGGACTGCTTGGCGCGGGTGAAGTAGTGGTCGTTGCTGTGGTCGCTCATCAGAGGTGCCCCTTCCGGAGGCGCGTGGCCAGGTCGGTCGCCCAGTACGTCAGGATCGTGTCCGCTCCCGCGCGCTTGATCGACAGGACGCTCTCGTACGAGGCGGCGTCCGCGTCGATCCAGCCGTTCGCGGCGGCGGCCTGGATCATCGCGTACTCGCCGCTGATCTGGTACGCCCAGACCGGCACGGGGCTCATCGCCGCGGTCTCGGCGAGCACGTCGAGGTAGCTCATCGCGGGCTTGACCATCACGATGTCGGCCCCCTCCGCGAGGTCGAGCTCGACCTCGCGGATGCCCTCGCGGCCGTTCGCCGCGTCCTGCTGGTAGGTGCGGCGGTCGCCGACGAGGGTCGACTGCACGGCCTCGCGGAACGGGCCGTAGAACGCCGAGGCGTACTTCGCGGCGTAGGCGAGCAGCGCGGTGCCGCCGTGGCCGGCGTCGTCGAGGGCCTCGCGGGCCGAGCCGATCTGGCCGTCCATCATGCCGCTCATGCCGATCAGCTCGCTGCCGGCGTCGGCCTGCACGACCGCCATCTCGTCGTAGCGCGCGAGCGTGGCGTCGTTGTCGACCGAGCCGTCGTCGGCGAGCACGCCGCAGTGGCCGTGGTCGGTGAACTCGTCGAGGCAGAGGTCGGTCTGCACGACGAGGGCGCCGCCCGCGGCGTCGGCGGCGACGCGGGTCGCGACGTTGAGGATGCCCTGCGGGTCGGTGGCGCCCGAGCCGACGGCGTCCTTCTCGAGCGGCACGCCGAAGAGCATGACGCCGCCGACGCCGGCCTCGGCGGCCTCCTCGACGGCACGCGGGAGGCTCGCGAGGCTGTGGTGCACGACGCCGGGCATCGAGCTGATCGGCTGGGGCTCGTCGATGCCCTCGCGCACGAACATCGGCAGCACGAGGTCGGCGGGGTGCAGCCGGGTCTCGGCGACCAGGCGGCGCATGGCGGGGGTCGCGCGGAGGCGACGGGGGCGGACTCGGGGGAACTGCGACATGGTCCTTCTCGGGTGATCAGGTGCGGGGGCCGGTGCCGCGCTCGTGGCGCGGACGGACGGAGGGGCGGGAGGCGCGGGGCACGTCGTGCGCGCCCCGCGCCTCAGAGCGCCTCGTCGAGGCGCGGGGCCTCGGGCGGGGCGTCGGCCGCGAGCGCGCTCGCGTGGTCGACGACGGCCTCGACGAGCGAGGCGGCGGAGCGGGTCTCGGCGATCAGGTGCACGGGCAGCCCCGCGGCACGGGCGTCGAAGGCGGTGCGGGGGCCGATGCACGCGACGAGCGTCGACTCGGGCAGGGGCGCGAGCTGGGCCGCGATCTGCCGGGCGACGCTGCCGGAGGTGACGAGCACCACCGAGATCGAACCGGAGGCGACGTCGGCGGCGACCTCGTCGCTGACCGGCACGCCCACGGTGCGGTAGGCCGCGACGAACTCGGCGTCGAAGCCGCGGGCGGAGAGGCCGGCGACGAGGGTCGGCTCGGCGATGTCGGACTGCGGCACGAGCACGCGGCCCGTGACGTCGGAGCCCGGCCACTCCTTGACGAGGCCGCGGGCGCTGTTGTCGCCCTCGGGCACGAAGTCGACGCGGTACCCCGACAGGGTCAGGGCAGCGGCCGTCGTCTCGCCGACGGCGGCGATGCGCGTCTCGGCCGGCGGCCGGATGCCGTGGCCGACCAGCACGTCGACGGTGGTGGCGCTCGTGACGACGAGCCACTCGTAGACGCCGGCCTGCAGCCGGGCGAGGGCCGCGGCGAGCAGCTCGGGGGTCTCGGCCGGGGCGAAGTTGATCAGCGGCGCGATGACGGGCGAGGCGCCGAACGAGCGCAGCGACGCCGAGACGCCGTCGCCCCACTTGCCGCCGCGGGGCACGAGCACCCGGGCGCCCTTCAGCGGCTTGCCGGCGGTCACGAGGCGCTCCCGACCGGGTCGCCGCCGCCGGGGCCCTCGCCGAGCGGGGCGAGGTCGGCGGCGCCGAGCTCGAGCAGCTCGGTGACGACGCGGCCGGCCACCTCGTGCACGTCGACGAGCTGCTCGGCGAGCGAGCCGCCCTCCAGCGAGACGGCGTGCGAGGCGCTGACGTGGACACCGCCGTCGGGCCGGTAGACCGTGGCGCTGAGCAGCAGCAGGCCGGCGTCGACGACCGCGGTGGCGCCGATCGGCGCCGAGCAGCCGGCCTCGAGGGCGGCGAGCACCTGGCGCTCGGCGGTGACGACGAGACGCGTCTCGCGGTGGTCGACGGCCCGGAGCGCGCGGGCGAGGTCCGGGTCGGGGTCGCCCTCGCGCACCTCGACGGCGAGCGCGCCCTGGCCGGGGGCGCTCGGCCACGGGCCGAGGCCCAGGAAGTCGGTGACCTGGTCGAGGCGACCGAGACGGCCGAGGCCGGCCGCGGAGAGCACGACGGCGTCGAGGTCGTCGGTCACCCGGCGGAGGCGCGTGTCGACGTTGCCGCGGATGGGCACGACCTCGAGGTCGGGCCGGGCCGACAGCAGCTGTGCGACCCGGCGGGGCGAGCCGGTGCCGACCCGGGCGCCCTGCGGCAGGGTCTCGAGGGTCAGGCCGTCGCGGGCGCAGAGCGCGTCGCGGGCGTCGGCGCGGCCCGGGATCGCCCCGATGACGAGGCCCGGGTGGGAGGCGGTGGGCAGGTCCTTGAGGGAGTGCACCAGCACGTCGCACTCGTCGGCGAGCAGCGCCGCGCGCAGGGCGCTGGCGAAGACGCCCGTGCCGCCCAGCGACAGCGACTCGCCGGTCGCCTGGGTGCGGTCGCCCTCGGTGTGCACGCGCACGAGCTCGACGTCGTGGCCGGTGGCCTCCGCGAGCCGCTCGGCGATCGTCGTCGACTGCGCGACGGCGAGGGCGCTGGCCCGCGTTCCTACTCGGAGGGTGGTCACGTCGCTACGGCACCAATCCCGAGACGGCGGGCTTGAAGCCGAGGCGCACGTTCTCGCAGCAGCCCGGCCGGCAGACGTCGTACCAGGGGCCGATGTCGGTGAGGTGCGGGCGGTCCTCCGCCGGGACGCCCTCGACGCGCTCGAGCACGAGGTCGACGAGGCCGGTGACGTAGTTCGGGTCGATGCCGGGGGTGGGCGTGCGCGTGGCCCAGAAGCCGTTCTTCTCGCTCGTCTCGAGCGCCTCCTCGTCGAGGTCCCACATGACCTCCATGTGGTCGCTCACGAAGCCGAGCGGCACGATGACGACGGCCCGCGTCGGGCCGCCGGCGAGGTCGTCGATGGCGTCGTTGATGTCGGGCTCCAGCCACGGCATCGAGGGCGGCCCGCTGCGCGACTGGTAGACGAGCTGCCAGGGCACGGTCGTGCCTCCCTCGGCGGGGGCCTCGAGGCCCAGGCCCGCCTCGGCGGCGGCCATGACGACCTCCGCGACGGCCTTGTGCTGGGCGGCGTAGGCGCCCTCCTCGTCGAAGCCGCGCGCCTGGGGGCCGCTCTTCGCCGCGTCGGTCGACGGGATGGAGTGGGTGGCGAACAGCACCTGCACCTCGGTCGCGAGGTCGAGGCCCTCGTTCTCGGCCCGGGCCTTCTCGAGGCCCTCGCGGACGCCGTCGATGAAGGGCTGGACGAAGCCGGGGTGGTCGAAGAACTGGCGCACCTTGTCGATCATGACCTTGCCCTCGAGGCCGGTCGCCTCGAGCGCCATCGCGAAGTCCTCGCGGTACTGGCGGCACGAGCTGTACGACGAGTACGCGCTGGTGGCGACGGCGATCAGCTTCGTGAAGCCGCGCTCGTCGGCCTCGCGCACGGCGTCGGCCATGTAGGGATCCCAGTTGCGGTTGCCCCAGATCACGGGCAGGTCGACTCCGCGGCGGGCCAGCTCGCCCTCGAGGGCGACCTTCAGCTCGCGGTTGTGCTGGTTGATCGGGCTCACGCCGCCGAAGTGACGGTAGTGGGTCGCGACCTCCTCCAGGCGCTCCTCGGGGATGCCCCGGCCGCGCGTGACGTTGCGGAGGAAGGGGATGACGTCGTCCTGGCCCTCGGGCCCGCCGAAGCCGGCCAGCAGGATGGCGTCGTAGTCGGTGGGCTCGCTCACGTGCTCGGGGCCCTGGGCGGCCGCGGGGGTGGCGGCGCGCACGAGCTGGCCGTTGGTGATGCCGGTGGTGTCAGTCACGACAGGACCTCGATGATCTCGGTGGTGGTGAGGCGGCGGCCCGTGTAGAAGGGCACCTCTTCGCGGACGTGGCGGCGGGCCTCCGTGTAGCGGAGGTCGCGCATGAGGTCGACGAGCTGCACGAGCTCGGGCGCCTCGAGCGCGAGGATCCACTCGTAGTCGCCGAGCGAGAAGCTCGCCACGGTGTTGGTGAGGACGGCGCGGTGGGCGGCGCCCTGCTTGCCGTGGTCGGCGAGCATCTGACGACGCTCCTCCTCCGGCAGCAGGTACCACTCGTAGCTGCGCACGAACGGGTAGACGGTGAGCCAGGCCTCGGGCTCGGCGCCCCGCATGAAGGCCGGGCTGTGGCTGCGCGAGAACTCCGCCTGGCGGTGCATGCCCATGGCGTTCCAGGTCGGCAGCAGGCCGCCCAGCACGTCGGTGCGGAGGAGGCGGCGGTACGCCGACTGGATCGCCTCGGGGACCT
>Ga0308160_10005286_pt1 | contig 13526 bp, 13 predicted proteins | sample PhyFR1_FD_201036 | JGI IMG/M metagenome (GOLD analysis project Ga0308160, IMG submission 201036) | Phyllosphere microbial communities from UC Gill Tract Community Farm, Albany, California, United States - DLSLF.R1 | ecosystem: Host-associated > Plants > Phyllosphere > Unclassified | place: USA... | reverse complement strand
ACGCTTCCGTGCCCCACAGCAGCGGCGACATCACCCCGGCCGGCGGCGGCACCGCCTTGCCGATCGCCTTGAACAGCTGGCCGACGAAACTATCCGGCGTCCAGCTCGACAGCGCGATGCGGCCGCCGTCGCGCACCACGCGCTGCAACTCGCCCGCGCTGCGGCCATGGTCGGGCGCGAACATGACGCCGAAGGTCGAGATCGCCACGTCGAAGCTGCCGTCCTGATACGGCAGCTTCTCGGCGTCGGCCACCTCGAATGCAATGTCCAGCCCCTCGGCGGCGGCGCGTGCCTTGCCCTTCTCGAGCAGGGCCGGCACGTAGTCGGTCGAGGTGACGCGGGCGCCGTGGTGCGCCGCGGCCAGTGTGGCGTTGCCGTTGCCGGCGGCGACATCGAGGACGCTCTCGCCGGCGCGGATGTCGGCCATCTCGGCCAGGGTCTCGCCGACGATCTGCAAGGTCACGCCGATGACGGCGAAGTCGCCGCTGGCCCAGGCCGCCTGCTGGCGCGCCTTGATCGCGGCATAGTCCGGCTGCGCCGTGCCACGTCCTGGTACTGAGCCCGGCGCTGCGCCCGGGACCGATTGCGTTGTCTTGTCCATGCTGTCATCCTTCCCATAACGAAGAAATCGAGAGATCGAATTTTCAGTATGGTGGGTGGGCGCACGCCGTGCTTGACCAGGCGTCGGCGCGGCTTGCTCGCCCGTCCTGACGATCATGGAAACCGACACCCTCTCCGATGTGTTGCGTTCGGTCCGCCTGCGCGGCGCCGTCTTCTACCAGATCAGCTTTCCCGCGGTCTGGGCGGTCGAGGCGCCGCCGATGCGCGAGCTGGGCCGGCTGCTGTTTCCCGACGCCGAGCACGTGATGGAATACCACGTGCTGGCCAAGGGCGACGGCTGGGCCTGCGTGTCCGGCCTGGCGCCGGTGCGCCTGCGCCCGGGCGACGTCGTCATCCTGCCGCACGGCGACGGCCACGTGCTCTCGAACGATCCCGACCTGCAGCCGACGCGCATCGATCCCGGCTGGGTGGCGGCCACGCGCGACGCCCCGAAACCGATCCCGGTCGTGTTTCATTCCCAGTACGAATTTTCCTGGGGCGAAGCGGCGAGTCCGGGCCCGACCGAACTGGTCTGCGGTTTCCTGTCCTGCGACCGCCATCCCTTCAATCCCCTGCTCGACGCCCTGCCGCGCCTGCTGCATTTGCCGGCGTCGAGCAGCGCCGCCGCCCACGCCGAACTGGGCCAGCTGGCCCTGCGCGCCGACCGCCGCCAGCCGGGCGCGGCCGCCCTGCTCGAGCGCGCCAGCGAAACCATGTTCATCGACGCCCTGCGCCGCTATCTGGAATGCCTGCCGGCCGGCAGCACCGGCTGGCTGGCTGGCCTGCGCGACCAGCAAGTCGGACGCGCGCTGGCGCTGATCCACCGCGCCCCGGCCCGCCCCTGGACCATCGACGACCTGGCGCGCGCCGCCGGCCTGTCGAGATCGAGTTTCTGCGCGCGCTTCCTGCGCCTGCTCGGCCAGCCGCCCATGCAATACCTGGCGCGCTGGCGCATGGAAGCGGCCGCCGGCCTGCTGCGCGCAAGTCGCGTCCCGGTCGCCTCGGTGGCGCTGGAAGTCGGCTACGAATCGGAAGCGGCCTTCGCCCGCGCCTTCAAGCGCGAAACCGGCACCTCGCCGGCGCGCTGGCGGCGCATGCAGCATGCGGGCTGAAGGGCACGCGTTCCGAAAAGTTATGGACGAGCCGCCACTTCGTGTTAGAATTCTCCGCCTTGGCCTGGTAGCTCAGTTGGTAGAGCAGAGGATTGAAAATCCTTGTGTCGGTGGTTCGATTCCGCCCCGGGCCACCAAGACATAGACATGACGCCCACTCCCGCGAGTGGGCGTTGTCGTTTCCGCCCGGCAAAAAGCATTTGATTATATTTGCCTAGGCAAATATAATTGATTCCTTCCGCATCAAAATATTGCGATAACGCATTTTTAGACCGTGTCAGCATTGGAAGAATTGAAGGATGCGCAGTTCGGCTACCTGATCAGCCAGATCCGGAATGCGCTCTTTGCTGCGCTCGATAAGGAAATGCTGCCCCTGGACCTGACTGCGTCGCAGTTTGTCGTGGTCATCGGTGCGATGCTCAATCGCGCACGGACCGTCAACGAGTTTTGCCAGATGGCCGGGATCGAACCCGGCCCCATGTCGCGTCTGCTCGATCGGCTGGAAGCCAAGGGCATCGTCTGCAGAGTGCGCGACTTGCAGGACCGTCGCCAGGTGAATGTCACCCTGACCGAAAAAGGCGCCGCGCTCTATCCACAAATCAACGCAGGGATTCACAAGGTCTACGGGCACTTGCTGAATGGGTTCAGCGAACAGGAAGCGCTGGCACTCAAACATGCGTTGGAAAAAATTCTGATGAATGCGAAACAGTAGTCTCGCAGGAACAGGCCAGACAGCCATCACTGCGCCGCTGGTAAAAAAATAACTTCTCGGAGACATCAGTTCGCGCCTGCGCACCGTTTTTGATCGACGGTGCCTGGCGCTTTCAATCGTTATAAGAAGGATTCATCGCATGAGTCAAGAAACTACCAACAATTCAGCAGCGCCCGCCAGCGGCATGCGCTTCACCCGACGCAAGTTCATGGGTGCTGCTGTCGGCGCCGCCGCCTTATGGGGCGGCTATTCATTTTTCCTGAAGAGCCAATTCCGTGCCGCCAAGGCAGATCGCACGGTCGACGTGCTGCTGATCGGCGGCGGCATCATGAGCGCAACGCTCGGCGTCTATCTGTCCGAACTGGAGCCAAAATGGACCTTCGAAGTGTTCGAACGCCTGGATAAAGTTGCGGAAGAAAGCTCCAATGGCTGGAACAACGCGGGCACGGGTCACTCGGCACTGTGCGAGCTGAACTACACCCCGATGGACGACAAGGGGCAAGTGCAGATTGCCAAGGCGATCGAGATCAACGAGAACTTCCAGATCTCGCGCCAATTCTGGTCGCATCAAGTGCGCAAGGGTGTGCTGGGCAATCCGCGCGAGTTCATCAATTCGACGCCTCACATGAATCTCGTGTTTGGCGAGGAGAACCGGGAGTTCATGCGCAAGCGCGTTGCGGCCTTGAAGGCATCGCCCCTGTTCGCCGGCATGGAATTGACCACCGATCCGGCCAAGATCACCGAATGGGTTCCGGTGATGATGGAAGGACGCAAACCGGACGAGATCGCTACCGCCACCCGTTCGCCGCTCGGCACCGACGTCAACCTGGGCGCGATTACCCGCCAGTTCTACAAGCATCTCAGCCAGACCGTCGGCAGCAAGATTTCGACCGGATACGAGGTCCGCTCGATCACGCGCAACGAGGATGGCTCCTGGCGTGTGTCGGCGTTCGACGTCAAGGATAGCTCGAAAGTCCAGACAGTCGATGCGCGCCATATCTTCATCGGTGCTGGCGGCGCCGCACTGCCGCTGCTCCAGTTGTCGGGCATCCCTGAAGCGGAACAATATGCCGGCTTCCCGGTAGGCGGCGAGTTCCTGGTCACGGATAATCCCGCCATCACCTCGCGTCACCTGGCCAAAGTGTACGGCCTGGCAGATACCGGGTCGCCACCGATGTCGGTGCCGCACCTGGATACCCGCGTGCTGGATGGTAAAACGGTGCTGCTGTTCGGGCCATTCGCAACCTGGTCCACCAAGTTCCTCAAGAACGGCTCTTATTTCGATATCGCAAAGGCAACCACGCCCTCGAATATCATTCCGCAGCTTCAGGTCGGCGCCCATGAGTTTGCACTCGTGAAATATCTCGCGCAACAATTGTCGCTGTCCATGGACGACAAGATGGCGGCGCTGCGTCGCTACATGCCCGAGGCAAAGAACGAGGATTGGCGCTTGTGGCAAGCTGGCCAGCGCGTGCAGATCATCAAGAAAACTGCCGACAAGGGCGGCGTACTGAAGCTCGGTACGGAAGTCGTGGTTTCCCAGGATCGCTCCGTGTCTGCGTTGTTGGGGGCATCGCCAGGTGGCTCTACCTCGCCGGCGATCATGCTGTCGCTGCTGGAGCGCGTTTTCCCGGAGCGAATGAAGACAAACACCTGGCAGGAAAAAATTCGCGAGATCGTTCCGTCCTATGGCAAAAAGCTGAACGACAACGTGCAGCTGCTGGCGGCGACCTGGGCAAGCACTGCTGACACGCTGCAGCTGGCGATCGCATCGCCAAGCCTGGACAACTTCGTTGCCGGCTCCGCTCCCGTCGGTCAAGCTGGGCAAGTGAAAAAAGTGTCCGATATCGCGCTGTAATGCTGTCTCTGGCTGCAATGTGAGCCTGCCTCACTCTTCAGCAGCAAAACAAAAACGCCGACCTTCGCAGGTTGGCGTTTTTTGTTTCACCTCCAGGATCCGGGGCATTCGCGCCAGCGTAGAATCGACATGCCGCAAGGAGCTGGGGTGCGCGCAGCGCTCCTTGCAAGATGCGGGGCAACTCCATGAACACCCTGGGAGTGTCATCATGTTCAGCAAAGATCGATTCATACAGGATTGCAGGACTGCCGTGGCCGAGGGTCAAGGCGCCATTCGCGACATCGTGGAAGAAGCGGTTTCCGACGGCGCCAAAGTAATGGAAGCGCTTGGCGAGCCTCGGCATGCGGGTATTACGACGCTGTATCGGGCGCCTGACTTGACCATTCTGCAATTCACCTGGGCGCCGTATATGGCTCTCATGCCGCACAACCACCAGATGTTCGCCGTGATTGGCATTTACTCGGGCAGAGAAGACAACATATTTTGGCGCAGGAAAGAAATGACGATCGAGGCAGCAAGCGCAAGGTCGCTTGGGGCGGGTGACGTCGTGGCGCTAGGAAGGGATACCATCCATTCCGTTCTGAACCCGATCGGCAAGATGTCATCGGCGCTACATGTTTATGGCGGGGATTTCTTCGCTCCGGATGCGCCCAGGAGCGAATGGGAGCACGAGACATTGGTCGAACGCCCCTGCGATGTCGAGCGAGTGAAGACGGTGTTCCGCGAAGCAGAGCAACGATTCGACGCCGTGAAAATGTAGTCGCCCGCTCTTGCTGGTCAGCTCGCCTCCTTATCCGATTCGGGCAGCATCGAGCCCGTAGCACCGTAGCGCACGTGCCAGGACAAGGCCTGTTCCAGCACGTGCGGCGTGTGGCCGCCTCTCCGGTTCGCCTCGGCCACATACTCGCGCAGCATCTGGCGGTAGGGTTCGGCCACGCAGTTCTCGATGATGACCTGGGCGCGTTCGCGCGGCGCCAGGCCACGCAGGTCGGCCAGGCCGATTTCGGTGACGAGGATATCGACGTCGTGCTCGTTGTGGTCGACGTGCGACACCATCGGCACGATGCTGGAAATCTTGCCGCCCTTGGCGATCGACTTGGTGGCGAACACGGCCAGGTAGGCATTGCGCGCGAAGTCGCCCGAGCCGCCGATGCCGTTCATCATGTGGGTGCCGCCCACGTGGGTCGAATTGACGTTGCCGTAGATATCGGCCTCGAGCGCGGTGTTGATTGCGATGATGCCGAGCCGGCGCACCACCTCGGGATGGTTGCTCACTTCCTGCGGCCGCAGCACCAGGCGGTCCTTGTAGCGGCCGATGTCGCCGAACACCTGCGCGCCCTTGGCCGCCGACAGCGTGATCGAGGAGCCGGAGGCGAAATCGAGCTTGCCGGCATCGAACAGATCAAACGTCGAATCCTGCAGCACCTCGGAATACATGCTCAGGTGCTGGAACGGACTGTCGACGAAGCCCATCATCACCGCGTTGGCGATGGTGCCGATTCCCGCCTGGATCGGCAACAGGCGCTCGGTCAGGCGTCCCTGCGCGACTTCGCGCTCGAAAAAGGCCACCAGGTGCGCGGCGATCGCGGCCGTGTCCTCGTCGGCCGGCAGGATGGTCGACGCACTGTCGCTGCGCTCGGTGATGACGATGGCGGCGATCTTTTCCGACGGAATCATGATGGCGCTTGTGCCGATGCGGTCGCGCGGCGTCGTCAAGGGAATCGGCTCGCGCTGCGGACGATGTTTCGGAATGAAGATGTCGTGCAGTCCTTCCAGCGCCAGCGGCTGCGCCAGGTTGATCTCGACGATCACCTTGTCGGCCAGGATCGCGAAGCTGGCGCTGTTGCCCACCGAGGTGGTCGGGACGATGGCGCCGCTGTCGAGGACGGCGACGGCTTCGATGATGGCGACATCGACCGGCGCGATCTGGCCGGTGCGCAGCAGTTCGACGGTTTCGGACAGGTGCTGGTCCATGAACATTACGTCGCCGCGATTGATCGCCGCGCGCAGCGTGGCATCGGTCTGGAAGGGCATGCGGCGCGCCAGGACGCCGGTTTCGGTCAGGACCTTGTCGACGTCGCTGCCGAGCGAGGCGCCGGTCATCAGGGTAATCTGCAGCGGATCGTGACGCGCCCGTTCGGCCAGCGCCAGCGGCACCGCCTTGGCGTCGCCGGCCCGCGTGAACCCGCTCATGCCCACCGTCATGCCGTCTTCGATCAGCGCCGCCGCAGCGGCCGCGCTCTGGATGCGCTCGCGCAGGAGCGGGTGGCGGATGCGGTCCTGGTACTCGTCATGCATGGTCAATCCTTTTCAAAGGGAAGACCGGGAGACCGGTCCCCGCAGCGCGAGGAGCAGACGGCGCCTGCATGGCCGGTCGCGCAGAATCATGCTGTATCCTTCGTGTCAACGTTCAGACGCAATTCACTAGCATGTGAGTGATTAAATCACTTGCATGTGAGTAAGTCAAGGCGCGTCTATACGCTGTCTATTTGTTCCGATTCACACGATCACGATCAGGAGTCACCGTGGCCAAGCGCTTCACTCACCGCAACTTGCCACAGCAGCTATTGCATGCGCGCGACGCGCTGATGGGGCATTTCCGTCCCATCCTCAACCACTACGGCTTGACGGAGCAGCAGTGGCGCATCCTGCGCGCGCTCGACGAGCACGCGCAGCTCGAACCGCGCGAAATCTGCGCGCTCTGCCAGATCCTCAGCAGCAGCATGGCCGGCATCCTGGCGCGCATGGAAGAAATTGGCCTGGTCCAGCGTGTGCGCGTCGAAGCCGACCAGCGCCGCGTGCTGGTCAGCCTGGCGCCGAAGGGAGATGCACTGATCGACGACATGGCGCCGCTGATCGAACTCCAGTACCGCTACCTCGAACAGGCCTTCGGCAAGCATGCGCTGGAGTCGCTGTCGGCCGCCCTCGAGGGCTTCATCGCCGCCCAGGCCAAGCCGGTGCAGCGGGTAGCGCTGCCGCCAGTGAGCTTGTCCGCGTCCGATAGGCTGCAGGCGCAGGTCTTCGATCCGGTATGAGCGGCAGGATCGGCGCCCCGATGGGCCGGCGTTTCAGACGGCCAGGCCCGTCACCGTCGCCGGCATCGCCCCCACTGCGGCACGCCGGAAGGTGGAGGGGGACACGCCGGTGTGTTCCTTGAAGAAACGGGAAAAATTGCTGGGAGCTGAAAATCCGAGGTCGAGTGCGACCGATGTCAAGGATGCGCCATGGGCGATCAGCCTGCGCATCGCCTCTTCCACCCTCACGGCGCTCCAGAAAACCTGCGGACTCGTGTTGAGCTGATCGCGAAACAGCGTAAAGAAGTGCGCACGCGACAGGCCGACCTGGTGCGCGATTTCATCGAGTGCGATCTTGTCGCTCACATGCTCGCGCATCAGCGCGATCGCGCTACGCAGGCGATGGTCGAGCAAGGGTGGCAGCAAGCGCTTGGGATCGGCCACAGGTCCGCGCGTGGCGGCATCGATGGTCGCGCTGATCAGCTGCTCGACCAGGCCGTTCAAGCCATCCCCGGGTTCGCGCGCCGACAGGATCAGGTCCAGCACCTGCCAGCAGGCCTGGCGCAAGCCGGCATCGATCGGAATGCGCGATGACGGGAAGACGAAGGGACGACCGGTCACGCGCCGCAATTCATTGAGCCACTTCCGCGAAATCATAAATACCAGGAACACCGCCGGTCCCGTTCCATTCAGCCGCGTCATGTCGTGCGACTGATACGCATTGGTTGCGAGGCCCACGTTTTCGTCGTACCTGACCACCTCGGGACCCACGTTGGCCTGGGCCCGCGCACCGCCCAGCCAGAATACGATTTGCGATTCGGAGTGCGCGTGCGCGACCAGGTCGGTACGCGTTTCCAGCACGATCGCCTGTCCAAACGTCCCTTCGTAGAACGCATACGACTCTGCCATCTTGTCTCCCTCGCCAGCATTGCCGGTCATATTTATGTCCAAATTGTAATCCTGGCAGCGGGCATATCAGGCATTCGAAAGAAAGATATCAGACGCATTGATAAGCAGTGGGACCCGCCGATAAGCCCAGCCATGGGTTGATAAGCGCATGCGTCCCTTTGTTCCTATATTCCTCCCACGGTCAGCGGTCCGAGCTTCAATCGGTCCCGGCCGGATACCTGGAGGAATTACATGCAAATCGCAACATATCAACTCGATGGACGGCGGTTCGTCGGACTTGTTTCCGACGACCGCGAGCAGGTCACCCCATTCGAGCTTTTCGGGAACGTGGCGGCCGAAGGCGCCCTGGCGATCATCAAGCTCCTCGCCGACGGCCATCCGCTCCCCGCAAACACCGGGCAAGCAGTGCCGCTCGCCTCGGTCCAGCTGCTGGCGCCGATCCCGCTACCACGCCGCAACGTCTGGTGCGTGGGCCGCAACTACCACGCCCACGCGAAGGAACTGCAAACCTCGGTATTCAAGGACAACGACGCCAATCCCGAAGCCTGGCCGATCGTCTTTACCAAGGTGCCCGAATGCGTCGTCGGGCCATTCGACAAGGTCACGCTGCCGGGCGCCGCGGTCTCCTCGCAAATCGATTACGAGGCCGAACTGGCGGTGGTCATCGGCAAGGGCGGTAAGAACATTACCCGCGCCGAGGCCATGGGGCACGTGTTCGGCTACACGGTGGTCAACGACGTCACCGCGCGCGACGTCCAGATGCGCCACCAGCAGTGGGACATGGGCAAGTCGTTCGACACCTTCTGCCCGATGGGTCCGTGGATCGTCACCGCCGACCAGCTCGACGGCACCAGGACCCGCGTGCGTTGCTGGGTCAACGGCGAACTGCGCCAGGATGGACCGACCGAAAACCTGATCTTCGACATCCCGACCCTGATCGAGACGATTTCGCGCGGCATCACCCTGTACCCGGGCGACGTCATCGCTACCGGCACCCCTGCGGGCGTCGGGCTGGGCATGAAGCCGCCGCGCTTCCTGGCCGCGGGCGACGTGGTGCGGGTCGAGATCGACGGCATCGGCGCCATCGAAAACCAATTCGTTTAACAAAAGGAAGAATCACATGACTACCCACATCGTGGCAGGACTGACCGTTGAAATCGAAGGCGAAGGCGACACCATCGTGTGCGTCCACGGCCTGGGCGGCTCGAGCAATACCTGGACCCCAGTGATGGCCGCGCTGCAAGGCCACCGCATCGTGCGCATCGACCTGCCGGGCAGCGGCCGCTCGCCAGCCGGCAGCAGCGAACTGAACATCGCAAGCATGGCCGACGCGGTCCAGTCCGTGTGCCGCGAGCTCGACATTACCAAGGCGACCTTCCTGGGCCACTCGATGGGCACGATCGTGTGCCAGCACATCGCGACGCAAAACCCGGCGCTGGTCGCTGGCCTGGCGCTGTTCGGCCCGCTCGTGTGCCCGCCCGACGCGGGACGCGCCGGCATCCTGGCGCGCGCCGACAAGGCAGCCAGCGGCGGCGCCGCCGCGATGCAGGAGATTGCGGACGCCATCGTGGGCGCCGCGACCTCGAAGGAAACCAAGGCGCAGCAGCCGGCCGTGCTGGCCCTGGTGCGCGAGAGCGTGATGCGCCAGACACCCGAAGGCTATGGGCAAAGCTGCAAGGCGCTGGCGACGGCGCAGGCGGCGGCAATCGAAAACATTTCGGTGCCGACCCTGCTGGTCACGGGAGACCAGGACGGTGTTGCGCCTGCGGCCAATGTGGCGGCAATGGCGGAACGTATCAAAGGCAGCGAGATGGTGGTGCTGGAAGGCTGCGGCCACTGGACCACCTTCGAGCGTCCGCAGGAGTGCATGCAACATCTGGCGAAGTTCCTGGGTTCTTCAAAATAACCGGTCCTGGGGCTAGAGGAGACATACATGAAGAAGATTGCAATCACCAATGTCAGGATTTTCGATGGCAGTGGCGACGACGTATTCAAAGGTGAAGTCCTCGTAGAAGGCAACCGGATCGTCGAAGTAGCGCATTTCCCGAACAAGGTGTCGGGTACCGCGGACCAGGTGATCGACGGCGGCGGCAAGTTCCTGATGCCGGGCATGACCGAAGCCCACACCCACTTTTCGTGGAACGACCAGCCGACGCTGTCAGCCATCCAGTTCATGCCGCCGGAAGAACACATCCTGTGGTGCGTCGACGTGGCCAAGCGCTACCTCGACATGGGCTGGACCTCGGCCATTGGCGCGGCCGCCGCCAAGCCGCGTCTCGATATCGTCCTGCGCAATGCCATCGCGGCGGGCCAGTGCGTCGGGCCGCGCTACCTGGCCGGCAGCCAGGAGATCTCCACCCTGGGCGGTCTCGGCGACAACACCCTGCCCCACCTGCCGTTCCAGGAACTGAGTTTCGGCCACATCGTGAGCGGCCCCGAGGAAATGCGCAAGGCCGCGCGCATGTTCATCAAGTACGGCGTGGACCACCTGAAGATCAACCTGTCAGGCGAATACATTGCCGGCCTGTCGGCCGAGCTGTCGCCGTTCTCGGAAGAAGAAATCGCCATGCTGACGAGCGAGGCGAAGCGCAACAACAAGCGCGTGGCGGCGCACGCGCGCTCCGACGAGTCGGTACGGCAGTGCATCCGTCACGGCATCGACATCATCTTCCACGCCAGTTTCGCCAGCGAAGAAACGCTGGACATGCTGGAGGCGAACAAGGATCGGCACTTCGTGGCGCCCGCCATCGGCTGGCTGGTGCGCACCAGCTTCAACGCGTCGGAATATGGCATCACGCCTGAGATCGCCCGGCAAATGGGCTACCCGCAGGAACTGGAAGCGGCATCGGCGTCGCTGCGCAAGATGCACAAGCGCGGCATTCGCATCCTGCCGGGCGGCGACTACGGCTTTGCGTGGATGCCGCACGGGACCAATGCCAACGACCTCCAGTATTTCGTCGACTACATCGGCATGACCCCGACGGAAGCGCTGGTCTCAGCGACCCGCCTGGGCGGCGACATCATGATGCAGCAGGATGAACTTGGCCAGGTTCGATCCGGCTTCCTCGCCGACCTGGTGCTGGTCGACGGCGACCCCTTGCAGGACCTGCGCATCCTGACCGAGCCCGCCAGGATTGCGATGGTGATGCAGGACGGCGTGATCCGCAAAGGCTTGCAGGACACCAGCCCTCGCGCAGCGGCAATCCACGTCCCGGCAAGCGAAAACCCGGTGCTCGACAAGGGCGTGCAGGAAGCCGTACCGGCCTGAGCGGAGCCTGGCGCTTTTAGTGTCCGATTTCAGCGCCTGCAGCGGTCCTGCTGCGGGCGTATCCCTACCCGAACGAATACCGACAGCACCCCGGCTCCATGCCGTGGCGGCGCCGGAGGCTGCTGGTCGACAATGGAGAGTGAATGAGTCTGAATAAACATGTGATGCGCAGTGCGCTGGCGCTCGCCGCACTGGCCGCAACCGGCAGCGCGCTGGCGGCCGAGTTCCAGGTGGCCAACCTGAACGCGCTGTACACGACCCGTTCCAAGGCCGATCCGGTGCTCGGCACCGGGACCGACGACGGGAAGCTGAAGACCTACCAGTTCGAATATTTCGCGGGGTTCAAGTACGGCGACGTGTACGTCGATGCCGAGTTGTTCAGCGGTGAGAACGTCGGTGGCGCCGGCGCCGGCTCGTTCGGCGGCAACAGCCCGAACCAGAGCCTGCTGGTCTTCAATCCACGCCTGAGCCTGGGCAAGATCAGCGGCCGCAACCTGGCCTTCGGCCCGATTGCCGATGTATCGCTGATCGCGCGCTACGAGCGCGCCAGTTACGCCGACTTCCGTTCCTACAACCACGGCATTTCCTTCAACTTCAACGTGCCGGGATTCGCTTACTTCGAGTCGGGCATCCTGCGCCGCAATACCAATTTCTACAAGGGCGAGACGCTGTGGCGCTCGGTCCTGATGTCGAAGCCGTTCGCGGGCGAGCGGCTTCGTTTCAACCTGCTATCGCTGGTCAATGGAACGGGTGTGAACGGCACTGAAGTATTCCTGCGCCCGGAACTGCTGTGGGCGATCGACGCCAAGGGCAGCTTCCAGGCCGGCTTGCGCTACGAAATCCACCGCTACAAGATCGAGGGCCAAGACTATTCGCGCAACTCGCCCACCCTGATGGCGAAGTGGACGCTGTAAACGTCGTTGACGACACGCCAACCCTGCAGGTTGGCGTGGTTTTTCGGCACCATCAGGATCCCGGATGGGTATTGTCGGGTAAGGAAGGGATCGCACGCAGGTACTCGTACATGGCGATCAGCTCCAGCTCGGTCTTCTTGCCATAGACCGGCCAGGGCATGACCTGCACGATGGTGCCCGGCGGATCCTTGGGGTTGTGCCCGGTGCGCATCATCTGGATGAATTCGCTGCGCGTCAGCCCCGCAGGCCTGCCCGCATTGTCAGGCGTGATATTGGCCGACGTAATCTCCGGTCCGAACTGCCGTCCGCCGGACAGGTACTCTTCGGCGTTCAGACGTTCCGGCTCGCCCCTGAACGGGTCGCCCCCTGGCGAATAGGTCGGATGGCTGTGGCAGTCGACACAGCCGCTCGTGTTGACGACGTAGCTGCCCAGCCCGACCAGCTGGCGATCCTTGTCCGCCAGATTCAACACGACGCCGGGCGGGACGATGGCATAGCCACGCTTGACGGGATTCTCGCTGTCGAGAAAATCCCGCAAAAAATTGGCTGCCGATACGGACACTGCTGCCGATCCAATCAGCGCCGCAACGAGCCAGACGCGACGGCTTCTTCTCCAAGGCTTATTCATGTTCTTTCCCCCAAACTGGACAATCGCCCGGCAAGCGCGATCGCACGGGCGCTCACTCAGTCTAGTCACAGCGACTGGCGTCGCTGGCGCTTTGGGCCGGGGTTTGAGGTTTCTCAATCAAGGTGCCTGCTGCGGTCCCCACCTGTGAAACTTGGCATCCTGACCGATACTCCAAGCTCGATGTTCGCATGACCGCCATGGCGGCGATGCGGGAGGGAGGGAGCATCATGAGACCGCGATTCGTAATACTTGGCGCTGCCGCCGGCGCAGCGTCCGTCCTTGCTGCCGTGTCGTCCACGCAGGCCGGGCGCGCGACTGGGCCCGTCGCCTTCGATCCGCTGTTCGCTCCTGGCGCCGCCTGCGCACCGGCACAGGCGGGACGGCCGCCCCTGCTCGACCAGCTGGTTCTGGCGCAAACGGAAACCCGGCCATTCCAGCCGGGCCAGCAGCCGCCCGGCAAGGCGCCGCCGGCCCAGGCCGGGGCCCCTCCCTTGTACGATGAGCTCGGCAC